>Ga0068855_100000212_pt1 | contig 73927 bp, 65 predicted proteins | sample KBSCornC52_FD_66592 | JGI IMG/M metagenome (GOLD analysis project Ga0068855, IMG submission 66592) | Corn rhizosphere microbial communities from Kellogg Biological Station, Michigan, USA - KBS Corn C5-2 | ecosystem: Host-associated > Plants > Roots > Rhizosphere > Soil ...
TGGGACGACAAGCTCCTCAGCGTCGTCAGCCTATTCGGCCTCTCGTTTCCCAATTTTGCCCTCGGGCCAATTCTGATTTTGTTCTTTGCCATCAAGCTGGGATGGCTTCCCGTCTCGGGCACCGGTACAGTCGCACACCTGGTTCTTCCGGCAATCACAATGGGGGGAGCGCTCGCCGCGATACTTACCCGCATGGTGCGTACCTCAATGCTGGAAGAGCTCGGCCAAGACTACATCCGCACCGCTCGCGCAAAGGGCGTTTCTGAGTCCGCCGTGGTTTATCGCCACGCGCTGCGCAACGCTATGCTTCCCGTGCTTACCGTTGTAGGCCTGCAGTTCGGGGCTCTCCTTGCCGGAGCGATCGTCACCGAGACCATCTTCTCCTGGCCCGGCATCGGACGGCTCACCATTCAGGCGATCGGCAATCGCGACTACTACCTGGTCCAAGGCTGCATCCTGGCGATCGGTTTGACCTATGTGCTGGTGAACTTGGTTACCGACCTGTTGTATTCGGTCGCGAATCCGCGAATTCGACAGTAGAAAGTCAACTCTCTCCGGACATGCAGGGAAAGATCTGAGCCCGGCAAGGCCCGGCCGGTGGTTGCGAGCGGTGCTGTTCGCTCTTCGGGGAAGGGTTCCCCACTCAGTTCATCAAGTCGGTTGGAATCCCCGATATGTACTGCTCCAGATGTCGGATGGTCTCTTCCTGCGCCGAAATAATCCACTTCACCACATCGCCAATGGAAACAACGCCCACAACCTGTCCGTCCTTCAGCACGGGCAAATGGCGGATGTGGTGTTTCGTGATCAGGGCCATGCATTCATCCAGCCTTTGCGAGGGCGTGACGCACACCACCTCGGTGGTCATGATCTCCTTGACTTCGGTATTCTTCGATGAACGTCCTAGCAGGATGACCTTGCGGGCGTAGTCGCGCTCTGAAACGATGCCGACAAGAGACCCTTGAGACATCACCAGCAGGGCTCCAACACCTTTGTCTGACATCTCATGGATTGCTTCGAAGACGGAGCGGTCGGGAGAAATCGACCAGACAACCCGAGGCTTCTGCTTCAAGATTGAATCGACGGAATCGTTGAACTTGGGCATGCAATCCTCCTTGGGGGAGACCTGAGGCATGCGAGCTGACCCGGTCCCTACCCACCCACTCCGAACCGAATCGATAAGAGAAGGCCACATTAGCACCGAAAAGGGCGACCGGTAAAGCCGATTGCCATCCTTTATCGCGGAATGTGGTCGATTGTGGCCAGACTAGGCGAGCTTTTCATCCTTCAAGAGCGGTAGGCTTGCCGGACCCTGCCCCTCGGACAACGGATCGGCAATCTGCTTCAGGTCTGGATAATGCACGAACAGGGGCTCGGGCGCGAGCACTCGCTTGCCATGCAGCATATGCTTCAGTTCAAGCGCGTTTACCCCAGCCTTGGCCTCAAAGTGGTTGTTCGTCACCACAAAGGTGGTCTTGCTCTTTGCCGCGATTGACTGGATTCGGCCTTTCCATTCCTCAAGTTCGTTCGATGGATAGAGATAGTTGTAGCGGTCTGCGGATTTCTCCGCCTCAAACCACTGGTTGTAGTTGCGGCCGTGAAGCCGCACGTAGCCGATGCCGGAAGTGACGTGGGCGGTCGGTTCGAGAGAACGCCCCAGTTGCGGCTGATCGATGTTGCAGAAGCTTACATTCCGCTCTTCGAAGTATGCGATTGTCTCGGCATTGTTCCAGGTCGAGTGCCGCACTTCCACCACTCGAGGGTACTCAATGAATTGGCGAAGAAGCATTTCCAGATACTCGCGATTGAGGGACGTGTTCTTGAACGAAACCGGAAATTGGACGAGCAGAGCGCCGAACTTTCCCGTCGCCGCCAGTGCTTCTAGTCCTTCTCGCGCCAGCCGCTCGTCATCTTCATTCGGCTTGATCGAAACGGCAGAAGTTGGCTCCATGGCGGCCAAGGGAGAGTGGGTGAAGGACCGATGCAGCTTGGCCGTAAAAAGGAAGTCAGGATTGGCTTCGGTCGCAATCTTGGCCCAGAGTTTTGCGATTTCCGGCTTGATGTGGCCGTAGAAAGAAGTATTGATTTCGACCAAATCGAAGCAGCGCGCAATCAGTTCGAGCGGGTGCTTCTTCTGCCGCGACATTCCCGGCGGATAGAAGATGCCTTCCCAGTCCTTGTACGACCAGCCGGCCGGCCCTACACGAATTTTGTTTTCCTTCATCACATTCACATTCTAGGCAAATGTATTGATACGAGCCATCGGCTTTGCGGGTTGAACCGCGAAGACCCCTATTGCGCCGCTGCTCTTATCCGGCCCGAACTGACCGCCACGTCTCGCTGCAACACGACCTCGAGTGTCGTACCGGGTGCCAGCTTAACGTCGTTTCCGTGGCTCAGCATCGCAATGCCAACTCCGACCGCGGCACCCAGCCCCGCGCCAATGGCCGTGCCGCTGCGCGTGCCTCGAGCCAGTCCGCCAGCCAGAGCCCCTCCTTCGGCCGCAGGAATTGCCACCTCGGCAGCTTTTGTGCCCTTATCACTATCGGCGCGAATGGTGCCCTCCTTGTCTTTCACCTTCGCCTTGTCAACCGCAGGCGCATTCTCGAGCGAACCCGGGAGCATTACCGTGTACCCACTCGGATAGATGAGGGTGGTGAAATGCATCATCACTTCGGCACGGCCTTTGACTCTACCCGCAGGCTTGACCTGCATGATTCGCCCCTGCATGTAGGTGCCCGCAGGAATCACGATGCGGTCGTTCAGCACGACCGGAAACGTCGTCTGCGCATACACCGGATCGCCCTGCTGATTGCTTTTGGTCGAAATTGCATTTTTCAAGGCCACGGGAATCTTCGTACCTGCCGGGATGGTGATCTCATCTGCGCCCCCGGTTGCACCCTGAACCAGCTTGGGCTGATCGGTTTTTGTAACTTCCTGGGCGGCGGCAACCGCAAGCAACAGCGACAAGAATGCAAGCACGATGCGCATACTTCCTCCCAAAAACCACTTTCGAAGTACGATGCACCCAAACCGGGCAAGGTAACTTCTGCGTGATATTATGCGACCTCGATGCAAGGAGGTCTCATGCGTTTGATCATAATTTTGCTTTTGGCTGTCCTGTCGGCAAGCGCACAGAACTGGGGTACCGCGCTTTCCGACCTTCCTAAGCCCAAGGATTACCGGCTCCGGCGTTCCTCGAGCTACGACCGTACCGGTGGAAACGCCGATGCCCGCCGGGTCGCGCCCGGGGACACGATCACCGTTTTCGAGGAAGCCGGCCCCGGCCAGATCTCCCATATCTGGTTCACCATCGCCGACAAAGAAGAAAAGCACCTGAAGAGAATCGTCCTGCGGGCGTACTGGGACGGAGAAACCACGCCCAGCATCGAAACCCCGATCGGTGACTTCTTTGGATTGGGCCATGGGGACTACTTTCTTTACCAATCGGCGCCGCTGGCCGTTGGGGCCGACAAAGCCTTGAACAGCTTTTTCCCGATGCCTTTCCGTAAGCACGCGCGGATCACGGTCGTAAATGAAGGCGGCGAACCTATCGATGCCCTCTATTGGAACATCGATTGGCGCCAATTTTCTTCTCCGCTTCCTGCCGATATGCTTTACTTTCATGCCCAGTATCGTCAGGCCACGCCGGCCACCGCTATTCCGGAAGCAAAAACCAATCTCGACGGCAAGAACAACTACGTCTGGTTGGAGACTTCAGGCAGAGGTCATTTCGTCGGAGTGACCATGTCGGTCTTTGAGAACGACGACCGCTGGTGGGGGGAGGGCGACGACATGTTCTTTGTGGATGGCGAAAAGCTGCCCTCGATCAATGGGACGGGAACAGAAGATTACTTCCTGGGCGCCTGGGATTTTGGCGGCAAGCCGTTTTCATATCAGTTATTCGGCGCGCCTGTAGTCGGCCCGGAAAAGAAAGGCTCTAAGTGGTCGCTCTACCGCTTTCATTTGGACTCGCCGATCCCGTTTCAGAAATCTCTGCGCGCGACCATTGAGCATGGGACCTCGGATGATCGCGGCGACAACTTCTATTCAGTCGCCTATTGGTATCAAACCGAGCCGCATGGGGCGTTCCCGAAACTACCCGCGGTGGATGAACGGTTGAAATAGCGAGGTACTCAGCCGGGGCAACCGATTGCTACCGGTGTTCTGCCAAGCGCCTGAGCTGGTTTTCCCGAATGTTCCCCATGAACTGCGACTGCAGCCGCTGGGCGCAGAGCTCGCCGCAGACGTGCAGCGTCCCTTCGCGATTCGCAATCTCCTCATCCCAGGCGCACAAATACAATACCGGTTGGCTGAAGTTCACCGCCGAGGTCCACATCAGCCACCACCGGTCCGAGGTCTTCTTCAGCACTCCACAATTGGGGCCGGCACAACGAAAAAATGCTTCTGCGACGGGCGACTTGAGATTACCAAGCTTCATGCGAGAACTGCTCCTGGCTGGATTGCCCCATTGTAGCGGGAATGAAGCGGCAGCCGAAGGCTAAGTTTGGGCCCATCACTTGTAGATCAGATAACGATCGCGGAGTTGCTGGAATTTCTGCAAGTCCTCTTGCCAGTCCAACCCGATCCGGCGTGGATCTTCACCATTGCTGAGTGCGTTCAAGACGCGCTGATTGGCCAAGATATCCGCCATCTTCTCCATGTGGAACTGTTCGGGGTAGAGCGTGTGCAGGGCGGAGGCTAGTTCGAATCCGAGCTGCGGGCTATCGAGAAACTCCCGGCCGGTCACAAAGATATTGACTCCATGGCACTCCTGAGCTGAGTAGTTGCTCGCCGTTGGTGTGAAGGTTACAGGAACGAAGCGTACACCGGGAATCTGGCGTCCGTTCAAGTAAGAAGCCAGTTCGCGCGCATGGACCCAGGGCGCGCCCAACACCTCGAAGGGCGTCTCGGTACCGCGTCCGACCGAGACGTTGGTGCCTTCAACCAGCGCCACGCCGGGATAGAGCGTCGCTTCGTTCAGGCTGCGGAGGTTCGGTGAAGGATTTGTCCACTCCAGGCCAGTCTCGTCAAACCAGTCGCCGCGCATCCATCCCTGCATGGGAATGACCGTGAGTTTCGCATGGATGTTGTGTTCGGTGTTGAACATCTGCGCCAACTCACCGAGAGTCATTCCATGCCGTACGGGGATCGGCCCGTAATTGGTAAAGTTCTCGCGGCCTGGCTCCGACATTGGGCCCTGAACCACGGCGCCCATCAAAGGATTTGGCCGGTCCAAGACGACGAGTTCAATGCCTGCTTTCGCGGCAGCTTCCAGGAAGTATCCTACCGTCGTTTCATAGGTGTAGAAGCGAACTCCAGCATCTTGGATATCAACGACGATCGCATCCAGATTTCGTAAGGCTTCAGCCGGAGGGCGTCGGGCTGCGTCGGTGGCGCCGTATACGCTGTAAACCGGAAGGCCGGTCGCGGCGTCCCGGGTGTTGCCGATTTTCGTGGTGTCAAGCGCTCCCGTCACGCCGTGTTCGGGGCTGAAGATCGCGGTCAGTTGCATTCCCTGCGCATGCGCCAGAACGTCTATGGTGCGACGTTGGGAAGAATCGAGGCCGCTCTGGTTGGTCAGCAAACCGAGGCGTTTGCCTTTGAGCACAGCCAAGCCTTGAGCTTCAAGAACATCAATTCCGGTCAGCACCGATCCGTTGCGGTTCGCAATCCGCCGTTGCGAGGGCATGCTCTCGTTGTAGCCGGTAATTGTCTTCCACCGCAGTAGCTCAACCTGTGAGGGTGTCAGGTTGAGCTCGGCTCGGACCGCGGTCGCCACTTTCGACCGCAGCGAAACCGCCGAACCCTGCCCGCGTGGGTGAACTGCATTCGTCAGCAGGATGAGATAGGTGTTTGTAGTCGGATCGATCCATAGGGATGTGCCGGTGAATCCCGTGTGCCCGAAGGACCCAACCGGCAACAGTTCGCCACGGTTGTGCGATAAGGGCGAGTCAATGTCCCATCCCAGTCCACGCAGAGTCGACCCGTTTGCCGGCTGCTGAGGCGTGGTCATCTTCTCGATGGCAGGCGGTAAAAGTACGGAGCTTCCGCCGAGCAGCGCTTGTGCGAACCTGGCCAGGTCGTCTGCGGTGGAAAATAATCCAGCTTGTCCTGCGATGCCCCCCATTCGCCGCACCGTCGGATCATGAACCACTCCGCGCAGCATCTGGCCATGCTCGTCGTACTCGGTAGGAGCGATTTCTGGCAGCCATGCCGGCGGAGGGCGGAAAGCGGTTTTAGTCATCCCTAAGGGAACAAAGATGTTCTGTGCGCAATAGGAATCGAGCGGCGTTTGGGCAACTCGCTCAACGATAGCGCCAAGCACGATGTAGTCAACGTCGCTGTAGACGAATCTGCTCTCCGGCGGTGAAATTGGCACAATGCCGAACGCCATGCTGTATGCGGTCTCGCGGCCCGACCAGGGAGATTTCAAATCCAGGGATGGCGGCAGGCCTGAATAATGGGTCATCAAATCGCGAACGGTGATGTCGCCTTTGCCGTTCTGGCCAAACTCCGGGATGTATTTCACCACCGGATCATTCAGCCGAAGTTTGCCTTGTTCGATCAGTTGCATGGCCGCCGTCGTGGTCGCGACTACTTTCGTCAGCGAGGCAACATCGAAGATCGTAGACACGGTCATCGGGGTTCGACTCGGCTCAAGCGACCGCATGCCATAGGCCTTGCGATAGATAACTTGGCCGTCGTGGCCAATCAGTAGAACCGCGCCGGGGATCTGGTGATCGTCAATAGCGTTCTGGATTACGGAGTCGACCCGGGAGAGCCCAGAATCGCTTTGCTGGCATAGGGCGTTCAGCCCGGCGAGCAGCAGGACGCAGGCAGTCAGCGAAGTTGTAGTCAAGGTGCGGATGTCTCGAATTTACAACAGCCATAGCACGACCGATCAAGTTACGGACGAACGGGGTGCCATCTGTGCCAATCCGTACCGGGCCGGTCGGTCTTATGCTGGTGATGTGATCGAAGCATTTGCGGATCAGGGGAAGGTGTTCGGGGAGGCGTTTCGGGTGCTCGAGCAGGCCATCGCTGCTCGGGCGTTTCCAGGTGCCTCGATCGCGGTCACGCTCTCAGAAAAGCTTGTAGCGTTGCAGTCCTTTGGCCGATTCACCTATGAATCCGCCTCGCCGTCGATAGCCACCGACACGATCTTCGACCTGGCTTCGGTGACAAAAGTCGTGGCGACGACCACGATGGCCATGCTGCTCTACGAGCGCGGCCAGCTTGACTTGGACCTGCCCGTAGCCGGCGTTCTGCCCGAGTTTGCGTCGGAAGATCCGCGCCGGGATACAGTCACTCTTCATATGCTCCTGACCCACAGTTCCGGGTTGCCCGCCTACGAAAAGCTTTTTCTGCAGGCGTCGAGCAAAGAATCTTTGCTCGATCGAGCCTTCAAGGTTCCGTTGAAGTATTCTCCGGGAATCCGCGCCGAATACAGCGATGTCGGGTTCATTCTTTTTGGCGTGGCGCTAGAGAGGATTGCCGGCGAGACCATCGATAGCTTCTGCCAGCGCGAGGTCTTCGGTTCGCTGGGGATGGCGCACACCGGCTTCAATCCTCCCGCGGACTGCAAGCACGAGATTCCTCCGACGGCGGAAGACAGGACATTCCGCAAGCGCATTATTCAAGGCGAAGTCCAGGACGAAAATGCGAGCGTGCTGGGCGGAGTAGCTGCCCACGCAGGCTTGTTTTCCACTGCCTCCGATGTGGCCGGCTTCGCGCAATCGATGCTTAGGGGGGGCAGTCCGATTCTGCGGCCGGAAACCATCACGCGGTTTACAACCCGTGAGAGGTCACCGGCCGGAACCTCGCGTGCTCTAGGTTGGGATACGCCTTCGGCGCCTTCGCAATCCGGCCGATATTTCTCGACTGCTTCCTTCGGCCACCTTGGATATACGGGGACATCTTTGTGGATCGATCCGGCCCGCCAGCTTTCCGTGACCTTGCTGACCAACCGCACCTGGCCTGACTGCTCAAAACAGGAGATCAAGCAGGTTCGTCCCCAGTTCCACGATGCAGTCGTCGAGGCGATCGAGGGGGCGAAAAAGTAAACCGATGGCACGTAGAAAAGCCAAACTCGACCTTCGCGCGCTCAGCACCGAGCAACCGAACCCCACAACCGGCGAACTGGATACGAAGTCCGCCCTTGAGATTGCCCGAATCATCAATGCGGAAGACGCAAAGGTTGCAGCCGCGGTTCAACGTGCGCTCCCACAAATTGCCACCGCGATCGAGTGGGTCGCCGAAGCACTCCGAAACGGTGGGCGTCTTCTCTATGTCGGAGCCGGAACGAGCGGCCGCATCGCAGCGCTTGACGCCGCTGAATGCCCACCCACTTTCAACACCAGTCCAACCATGGTTCAGTTCGTAATCGCGGGAGGAGCCAAGGCCTTGGCCGGAGCCACGGAGGCCGACGAAGACTCTCGCGCTCTGGGCGTTCGCGAAATAAGGCGCAAACGCGTCAACAAGGAAGATGTGGTCATCGGTCTGGCCGCGAGCGGACGCACTCCGTTCACCGTAGCTGCGGTCGAGGCGGCGCGTTCGAAAGGCGCGAGAACCATCGCCATCACTTGCAATGGCGGTTCTCCGATGGCGAAAGCTGCAGAGCTTGCCATCGTGGTCCCTACCGGCCCCGAGGTGATCGCCGGCTCTACCCGGATGAAAGCCGGAACCGCGGAAAAAATGGTGCTCAACATCATCTCGACCGGCGCCATGGTGCGTCTCGGCTACGTTTATGGCAACCTGATGGTGAACCTGCATCGCAAGAACTCCAAGCTGGCCGAGCGTTCGATCGGAATTGTCGAGCGGGCGCTCGGTTTGGCATCTCGCGATGCTCGGAGCGCGCTGAGGAGCGCTCGCGATAGCGTCCCGCTAGCCATCGTGATGTCGAAAGCGGAGGTGAAGCGCTCGATCGCCTTAGGGGCGCTTACGCGCTCCCACGGGCACGTGCGAAACGCCATCGGTTTGGCGAAGAAGATGCGAGACGAAAATCGGTGAGTTGCAATGGCCAGGAAGCCAAACGGCCGGCTGTTCAGCCATATTGCTGGTAAGCAAGGAGATCGAGCTCGGAAGGGGACGAAAGAAATCTAGAGGCGCCGAGCCCACAGCGCGGCTAATTGCCCACACTGTGCTCGTCCGCATACAACTATGGACAAGTTTGTAATTCGCGGCGGAAATCCTCTACTCGGCACGGTCCGCATCAGTGGAGCGAAGAATGCGGCTCTGCCCGCCATGGCGGCCGCCCTGCTCACCGAAGAGCCAGTCATCCTGGAGAACGTTCCGCAGGTGCGCGATATCGAGACGACGCGCAGGCTGCTTTCCGCCATGGGGGCCGAGGTCGAACTTGGCTACGGGCGCGCGCGCAATCGGACGAGCATCTGCTGCAAGAATCTATCGGCGCCGGAAGCCTCCTACGAGCTGGTGAAGACCATGCGGGCTTCGACCCTCGTCCTCGGACCGCTGGTCGCGCGATGTGGGCGTGCGCGGGTGTCGCTCCCCGGAGGCTGCGCGATCGGAGCACGACCGATCGACCTGCACATCAAAGGACTGGAACGCCTGGGGGCAAAGATCGATCAGCAGCACGGCTATGTCGAGGCTTCTGCCGAGCGGCTCAAAGGTGCGGAAATCGTCTTCGACAAGATCACCGTGACGGGAACGGAGGATCTGCTGATGGCGGCGGCGCTGGCTGACGGTGAAACCCGGATGCAGAACTGCGCGCGCGAGCCGGAGGTTGCCGATCTCGCCGACTTGCTGAACAAGATGGGAGCGAAGATCGAAGGCGCGGGCACGCCGGAGATCCGAATTCAGGGTGTTTCCAAGCTCCACGGTGCCAAACACCGCATTATCCCGGATCGCATTGAAGCTGCAACTTTCATCATTGCCGGTGCCCTGACCGACGGCGATCTGAACATCTCCGGATGCGAACCGAAACATCTCGGTGCGCTACTTCAGAAACTTCAGGAGGTTGGCGTTAGGACCAACAGTACCTCGGATTCGGTCCGGGTCGAGGGCTCTAGCGTGCTGAAGGCTGCCGATGTGATCACCGAGGAGTACCCTGGCTTTCCCACCGACGTTCAGGCGCAATACATGGCGCTTGCCACCCAGGCCGAGGGAACCTCGATTATTGCCGAAAACATCTTCGAGAACCGTTTCATGCACGCCCTCGAGATGGTGCGCATGGGCGCGAACATCAAGATCGAAGGCCGACGCGCGGTGGTGCGCGGCAAATCGCAACTCAGTGGCGCAGCCGTTCTGGCATCCGATCTTCGGGCTTCCGCGTCTTTGGTGCTCGCGGCGCTGGTAGCCGATGGCGAAACCATCATCGACCGCGTCTATCACATTGACCGGGGCTACGAAAATATTGAGGAGAAATTGCGCGCAGTCGGCGCGCAGATACGCAGGATCGGGGAGTTCTTGCCAAAAAAGCGGTGACTTGAAGGTTGCCCACCCCGGCCGAGCTGGTTGGCGAGGGCGGGCAACTCCGAAACCAACCTACTTGGGTTGTTTTCCTATCCGCAGGTAGGGCTTCAATGTCCTGATTCCGTCAGGGAACTTTTTCTTCACCTCTTCGTCGGCCATGGCGGCAGGAACAACCACATCGTCCCCCGGCTGCCAGTTCACCGGGGTCGATACCCCAGCCCGAGCTGTAAGCTGCAAGGAATCAAGGATTCGCAAAATTTCCGCGAAGTTTCGGCCGGTGCTCATGGGATAGACCAGCATGGTCTTAATCTTCTTGTCCGGCCCTATGATGAAAACGGTCCGCACGGTTGCATTCTCAGCTGGCGTTCGCCCCTCCGAAGTGCTGCCTGCGCTTGCTGGGAGCATGTTGTAGAGCTGCGCGACCTTCAGTTGTGGATCTCCGATCATCGGATAGTTCACCTTGTGCCCCTGGGTCTCCTCGATGTCAACCGACCATTTGCTGTGGCTTGCAACTGGGTCCACGCTCAAGCCGATGATCTTGGTATTGCGCTTCTTGAACTCCGGTTCCAAGCTCGCCATGTGGCCGAGTTCGGTCGTGCACACGGGCGTGAAATCCTTGGGATGAGAGAACAGAACTGCCCATCCATCTCCGAGCCATTCGTGGAAGCGAATGGAGCCTTGGGTGGTATCTGCCGTGAAATCCGGGGCAACATCGTTGATGCGTAGCATTGCTGGAGCTGACTCAAGCGTGGCGGTACTCATAATTCCTCCTAAAACTGAAATTCTGGGATCTGGAGTAAAACTGTCGGAAAAAACGAAACCCACCGGGCGGTTGCCGGGCGGGTCAGGATTTTTATGCCTACCTACCCAGACGCCGGCGCAAAACTACAACAGCATCCGAGGAACGACGTCTGCATGCCGATAGGATACGCAAGCGTCAAAGTGCCCGTCAAACGCAAGCCTCCCGTCAAAAGATCGCCGGCAAGGGCATCCCGGGCCGGGGGTAAATTCAATTTTGTTGCGGTTCCGTTCTACGACCGTGCCGCGGGTAAGGCGTTGAATTCTCCTGGCCGAAATTCCTGCACCTTTCTGGTCCTGCATTCAATCCAACCCCCATGGCAGACCACGCGCGCAAGTTGGCTTTCACCCAGTTTGATGTGTTCACCTGCCGTCCGCTCGAAGGCAATCCGCTTGCGGTTGTCCATGACGCGTCTGGTCTTTCAGACCCGGAAATGCAGTCCATCGCTCGCGAGATGAACCTGTCGGAGACGACGTTTATCTTCCCCCGTGACGCTGCCATCGAGCGCGTTCGAGGCATTCGTGTGCGCATTTTCACCGTGCAAGAAGAGTTGCCCTTCGCCGGGCACCCCACTCTCGGCACTGCGTTCTTCCTGCGTGGCAATTCCGGGGCGAGTGAGAGCAAACTCGATCTCAACGTCGGAACCATCCCAGTCAGTTTCGAACAGCGCCCTGGCGAGCCCGTCTTTGGCGAGATGACGCAGCGCGATCCGGAATTCGGCATGACGCACGATCGCCAAACCATTTCGAACGTCACCGGTATCCCCCTCGAGGATCTTGATCCGGCTTTGCCGATTCAAACCGTCTCGACCGGAACGCCCTTCACCATGCTTCCCATCCGCAATCTGGAGGCAATCAGCAGACTTCAACTCAAGCAGCGCGAATCCTCGGAATACTTAAGGAAGTCTGATGGAAGATTTTTTTTCTGCGTTACTCGCGAGACTGTTGACTCTTCTGCGCGAGTTCACGCGCGCATGCTTTTCTACAATGGAGAGGATCCTGCCACTGGTTCGGCATCGGGTTGCTGCGCCGGGTGGATGGTTCAGCATGGAATTGCGCGGCCCGATGAGCGTGTCATGATCGAGCAAGGCATCGAGATGAAGCGGCCCAGCCGGATTTTTGTTCGTGCCTCTCGAAACAATGACAGAGTGGTTAATGTACGGGTCGGTGGAAATGTTGTTGAAGTTTTGCGCGGAGAACTCTTCTTCTGAATGCACGAACGCGAACATGCGCGAAAAATCAGCGCACGCACACACGCTGGGTTTTTGCAACCGGCAAATTTCGCATTGGCATTCGCGTTACTTTACACGCGGTCCTTCCGTCGATAGGATTCATCTCGCTCTAGTCGATTTTTCAACCAATTTTTTTCCATTTTTCTCGCGGGGCAATCCGCGCTGGTAGGAATGTCTGATGAAACCGAAAAGAACGATCTTGTGCGTTGATGACAATGAACAATCTCTCTCCATTCGCAAAGTGTTGCTCGAAACACGCGGGTATCGCGTGCTCGCGTACACCGATGCGAAGCAGGCTCTGGAACGCTTTGCCCTGGGTGGTGTCGACCTGGTCTTGACCGACCTCGTCATGCCTGGCGTAGACGGTTCCAAGCTCATTCAGGGCGTAAAAAACATTTCACCTGAGACTCCGGCCATCCTGGTTTCAGGCACGGTGAAGATCTACGAGCACGAAAGTTCGGCCGATCTTTTTCTGGCAAAAGGGATGTACATGCCCGCCGACCTGCTGGAGCGGATTCGCCTCCTGCTGGTTCGCAAGCGTGGACCGAAACGCTCGCATTTCCGCACTTCGAGTACTCCTCAGCCCCCTACAACCAACTTTACAGCCGCGACCGCATAACCCTAGGGCACGCTTCGGGGGATTGGGTTTGCCGTAAGTCGCCGCAGGCGCTTCTTGGGGTTGGTTTTGGGCAGTGCAACGACGACAAGCCCTTGACAGGGCTAGGGTACGGGACGAGAGCCCGGGGCGAGTGCCCCGGGTCCCTTGTGGCACGTGCGCCGATCCCCTCCCTTCTCCGTGTTGTAAGATCAATACTTCGCATGCCGCCTATCATCGAAGCTGTAGATCTGCGCAAGACCTATCACATCGGGAAAATCGACGTGAACGCGTTGTGCGGAGTTTCGTTCACGGTAGAAAGAGGCGAATTCGTCAGCATCGTGGGGCCTTCTGGTAGCGGGAAGTCGACCCTGTTCTACCTCCTCGGAGGGTTGACGCGTGCCGATGGCGGCAAAGTCGTCGTCGATGGGGTTGATTTCGCCCGACTTTCCGACGCCGAGCGCACTCGCATGCGCAAGTCGAAGATTGGGTTTGTGTTTCAAAAGTTCAATCTGTTGCCGACCCTCGACGCGCGCTCCAATATCGAGGTTGCCGTCGATATCGCCGGGAAGAACGGCGATCACGACCCGGCTTATCTTGAAAAAATCGTCGGGCTCCTGGGTCTCAGCAAGCGCATGAGTCACCGGCCCGCGGAGCTTTCCGGAGGCGAGCAACAGCGTATCGCTTTGGCAAGAGCACTGGTGAATCGCCCCGCCATTGTGTTAGCAGACGAGCCCACCGGCAACCTGGACTCAAGGAACTCGGAGATTGTCCTCGGTATGCTTCGCCACTCTAATAAAGAGCTGGGTCAGACGGTGCTCATGATCACGCACAACCCGGAAGCTGCGGCCTATGGTGATCGCATCATCCACATGCGCGACGGCCAGATCGTGCAGCCCGAGCAGGATCCTCAGTGGCATACCGGACATTGACATACCCTGCAAGTGACTGGAGCTTCAGCGAGCGGGTTGCCAGCTGCCATCGGCGGAGCCGTCGGGACTGGCAATGACGACAATGTAGCCGTCTGGATCGTTCATCCAACATTCCCAATGATTTGGTCCGCCGTCCTCGCCCGGAGGGGGATTTCTATGTTTCGGCAGCAGGATCTTTGCTTCCATTTCGGTGGCGCGCTCGATCACCGCGTCGAAGTCTTGAACCTCAAACCACAATAGGACGCCATTTCCATAAGGACGATCCTCAGGGTTGCCGATTCTTCCGTGGTGATGCTCTACCTCGAAACGGTGAAGCTGCAAGGCGAGCTGGCCATTCCACACCAGTCGCTCATACTCCCGCCCTCCGTGATCGCTCCGGCAGCCTAGCAAACGCTGGTACCAGCGGCTGCTTGCCTCGACGTCGGTTACGGCAATGAGAGGTTGAGGCCGCATAGACTTTCTCCTTGCGGAATCCTGAGGTTTGTCCTCATCGAGCGTTCATCGATGCTGATCTATCGTATCTCACTCGCTGAATGAGCCTCTGAGTTCAGCATGCCGCCGGGGAGGAGTTCTCCAAGCGAGTCTCCCATTCTCGCGAGAAGCTGCGGGCTAGTTTATAATCGAGGGACCGAAGCAGGAACCTTGAACCCCCAAGCAGGTGTTCTTGCCCATCCCTGGAACGAATAGGGAGTAGGTGTTTAGAGTGTTGGATGCTGAGCGGGAGTAACTCAGCGGTAGAGTGCGACCTTGCCAAGGTCGAAGTCGCGGGTTCAAATCCCGTCTCCCGCTCCAATCTCAAGAAATTGCTCTTTCTTCCGGTCTTCGCCGCTTCGTTCTCATCCTCCAGCCTCAAGCGGTCACTAAAACCAAAATCAATAGTCAGTTCGCCCCGAACACCCCTTTCCGGGCTATGCCAATCGAGAAGACTTCTAAAAAATTGGAAGGGGAAGTCGCCTGAAGTACACGACGCGTTGTCTTGGTTAAGCTACCCCGGCGATGCCGAGACACTCACTCCTGCACGGAAACGATGCTGCACGCGTGCGAGCCGTCGTCTACCCAAGACGTCCCGTCGGCGAACGCGACTTGCTGCAGGAAAGCCTGCACATACGGGTAGAGAAAATTCTGCGCCAGACGGGTTTGCCAAATTGAGGTGCGCCGCGCGTGCGCCGACATGTGCACGTTCTCTGAGAGCCCCAGCGGAAAGCTGTGCGCCCTGCCCGCGTGATCGAAAAACGTTAGGGCGAACTGATAACGTACGACCGGCTGGCCGGATGTGGTAGTGAACACGATCGCGATTTGCGAGTCGATGTTTTTTACCAGAACCGGCTGGATGGGGCACGATGCCGTCTGCGCCTGGGACGTGGATAGAAAAACTGTCCACGCAGCCGCGCATACAAGAAGCTTGATGAGCGAGTTTTTACTGTACCGTCGCATAAACCGTCTGCTTGAAAATGTGGTTAGACGTGTCCACGGCTTGTACCGTGATTCTGTGAGTCTTGCCGCGGGTCATCGAGACATACGCATTGACCGAGCCGCCATTGACCTGATATGCCTTGGTCGTTCCATCGACCCAGACCTCCAAGTGACCTACCGGGGTGCTGTCGGTTGCCTTGGCGATGATGTGAACTGGATTGAGCACGATCGAGTTCGCCGTGGGTTGGCAGATTGTGACCGTGAGATTGGTTGTGTTGATCGTGCAACCTGGCGGCAGAGAAAAATTCAAAGAAGCGGTTGCACCAGCGGCAAGCGTGATTGTGGAACTTGCGCTGCCGTAGCCCGGTTGCGCGGCACTCACCGTAACCGGGGTTCCCGCAGGAACGTTGATCAATTTGTATACCCCGCTGCTGTTCGTGAGCGTATTGCCGCCGCCATAGCTCACGGTCGCCCCAGATAAGCCCTGGGCGGTGTCATCCTTGACGATCTGCCCAGTAATCGTGCCCGTGGCTCCGGTTGTGCCCCCTCCCCCCGTTGTCCCACCCGATGTCCCGCCGCCCGATGTCCCGCCGGTGTTTCCACCATTCGAGCCCGAAGAGGGTGTTAGAACGAAGTTCTCAGCCACCTTCGAGCCGCTTCCCAGGTTTGCGGTAGTTGTAAATGAGTTAAAGCCGTTGGCCGAAGCCGTCAATTGGTATGTTCCTGCGGGAATATTTCCCGAAGCGTATTGGCCCGAGGTATTGGTCGTGATGGTCTCGTCAAAAGCACTCGTGCTCGCGCTTCCCACGAAATGGATCGTCGCTCCAGAGATGGACGCCCCAGTACTGTCGGTAGCTGAACCTTGAAACTGTCCCGCCCCGGTCCCCAAGAACAGCTTGCCGCTTGCCGTCATGCCCGGCCCAACTTCGATATTTCGGCCGACCGATACATAGCTTCCTGAACTCGCGACTACCGAATACGTGTTAGGCGCCAACCCCCCGAGAACGTAGCTGCCCGAGGTATTTGTGGCTGTTGACCCAGTGTTGGACGCAATTGCCGCATTAACCAGCGCGCTACAGGTCGAAATGTCCTTGACCACGCCCGAAATGCTTCCCGCGCCTGTTCCCGTCCACTTATGCCAAGAAATCGTGAACTGATTTCCGGAATCAGTGAGATAGCTATTCAAGTAAGGCGAGTAGGTCAGCACATCGATAGTGTCAGTTGAGGGATGGAACTTCATGATGCGCAGATATCCGTTCCCGCCATTCGACACATTCTGGTAGTTTGCGAGAATCTGGGTGACAAGATTCCCGGCTGTACCCATGTCTGCTCGTCGCCCCGTCGCATCTTGACCGGCACCTCGGACCTCGTGCCCGCTCAACACCAGGCTGATGTTTTTGTACTGGCGTACGAGCTTCGTCCACATGGCATCACCATCGTTGTCTCCCCCAAGTCCGTAGTACTGCGCGTCAAAGCTGTTACAGGCTGAGATGCGTGTGTTATCGAAATACTCGTAAGCGTGGGTGATAATGATGGTTTGTGCGCCGGGGTTTTTCTGAATTACTTGCCCTGCCCAGGAAAGGGCAGCATCGCGCGGATAGAATTCGAGAGCGAGTATCAGATACTGTTGGCCGTTGATGGTCACAAACCCGTAAAAATTTTCATTGCTTCCATTCGGATAGCTTCCTTGCCAGTAGGGAGTACTCCAGTTGGCCGTATTCTGATATCGCGGCGGGCCGAAATAGTGATTGAAGTTAGAGGTCGAGGAGGTTCGTCCGTTCGGATTGTTGCCATTGTAATCGTGGTTTCCGATCGCTGCGAAGTATGGAATGTGTGCGGCATCGAACTGCTTGTAAGCGGCGTCGGCTGTAATCCACTCTGTCGAACTGCTGCCATTATTCACAATGTCTCCAACCCCAAGCACAAGTTGAATATTCAGTACCGCGGCGTTGTTCACAACCCACTGTGCCTGAGAATTGAGAATTGCAGGATACGACTCGGAGTAGTACTGAGTGTCCGGCAACACGATGATGCTGAAGTCTCCATTTTGAGCTTCAGCTCTGGCTAGAAACAAAGAGAAGAGCAAGGCGACCAAGAATGAAACGAAGCAACAACGGACACGGACTAAAGCAAACATTGGGATCCCAACTACATAAAGTCTGATGCTGAGTTGAGGAAGAGGGTGCTCGCAAATAGAACAGTGAGGCTATAAAAGATTACGCGCTTCTCAGTGGGAAAACCCGTAGCGAAAAGTAAGATACAGCGAAGACGCTGACGCTGTGGTTCTAACCTTGCACGCTCAGCAGGGCTTACAAGAGAGTATCCAAATTACATTCATGAAGCGTCGAGAGAAGAAATGGCTCTGGGTTTGTGTCCCATCGGTTAATACCCGTAACTCAGCACCGCAACGAACCCTCTAGGCCATCGGGTTAGTGATGAAACGATCTGGCGATCCTTTCGCAGTATCTCGAGGCAACGGCGGAGCCCCTAGAATGGCCTCGACGCTAACTTAGAGAGCGTAAGGGAAACACCTCCATTATTCCTCCAGGCCCTGAGAGAACTGGCGGGTCAAAGACGGGCAAGCCATGCAGGCGCGGCATCCAATTGATTGAGCTCAGTTGATTGGGACACACCTCTCCACTCGTCCGGAAAAATAACCGACGAGCTCTAGGGCGTCGGGAGCGTTGCGGCGCAGCCGTTTTCAGCAGCGAGCCGTCCTGATCGTAAGGGCCGAGTAGGAACCGGCTCGCTTGCGTGCGGCCAGAGTGTAATCGAGATTTATCTGTGCACCCTACCCCTTTACCCGAGCCAAAAGTGCCATCTGAGGGTACGAGATTGCGAAATAGTTTCACCTGTCAGGAATGTCAGGTTTAGGCAAGATCGTTGCTAGGAATGAAGTTCGCGCTCTGTTTGTGGCCAGCGCCGGTCATTGAGAACAAGCTGCCTTCTTAGATATAGGCGAAGGCCGTGGAACAGGGAGTGGCGCCTCCATCCACTCCTCCCCAAAAAGGCATTCCAATTGGCCCCTAGCTTGTGGTTTCTCTCGGAATTTGGCGATCCGTGGGCGTGCTTCGGTGTCAGGCCGTCTTACGCTCGGTCTTGTCGGCAGGAGTGATCTTATCGAGTTCCTGGGCGCTTTGGGCATCTAGCTTCTTGATGAGTTCCTTCGCTAGTTCATGGACTTTGTCGGCGTTTTGTTCTGCTGCGGCTTGTTTTGCCACGTCGAGCCCACCACCGGGTGGCTTTACGTCGTTTTTCGCCATGGCGCCTCCCCTTGCAAACGAATCATACCGCGTTCCCGGTTTAGCGTTCCGTAAAATTTGCTAAGGATTTGTGCGCGGCGGCAGCTCCCCATTCCCTGGTTGATTGGACAGTTCTGTCTGCCAGGGTTCAGCGCTACTTTGGGATATTTCAATGGTCCCAACATGCTTCATATCCTCGTTTGGAGCGGTCAGGCGGCCTGCTTTGATTCGAAGCCAGGGGCGCGAGAGGATTTGTATGGTCGTCACGTTCAAGAACTGCGACGCTTCCGAATCCCGGCGGGAAGGAGTTTTTCGACCTCCCATCAGAATCCTCGATGGCAAGGACGGCTTTGAGGACGGTGAGTATGAACTGGTCCTTGGCGAACAGATATTTCCTCTCACGAAAATCGGAGGGAATTACTTGGAAATCGTTGAAGCGATGGTGGTGCAGTGAATCTTGATCAATTGTGGGAACAAGCGGGGCGGGCCTGATAGGCTGCGCAGTGATCTTCAACCAAATCTAAAACGCCCCGAGGGTACGGGATAGAACTGCGTCGCGACTGTTCTGACCCTGTCATCCTTCGTAGAGTTCGCTGAGTATATCCGCATTCAGTGGTCCATCGTCGAACTTGGTTGAGCCGGTAATTACTATGGCCATGAAATTTCGGGGCACTAGCCTTTCGGCGTGGATGATTCCGCTAGCGTATGCGGGGGGAGCCATCGTGTTCAGCTTCGCAGCTCCCCGACTGGGTCAAACTTTGTGGCCCAATCTCACCTCTACCGTCAGCGTGAACGCTGCCATCGGAATTTATTCGTCTGTAGCGTCCGGCATGCTTGCACTCACGGCCATCGTTTTCTCGCTGACCTTCGTGATGGTGCAGTTCAGTGCTACGGCCTACTCCCCCCGGCTTGTGCTCTGGGTCGCACGCGATTCATTCATACCTCATGCCATGGGCGTGTTTACCGGTACTTTCCTTTACGCACTCGCTTCGATTGCTTGGGTGGACCGCGCCGGTTCCGGGAGAGTCCCTTTGATCGGAGCCGTGGGCGTAATCGCATTGCTCATCGTCAGCATCATTATCTTCATCGGGCTGATTCAAAGGGTGAATAGGCTACAGGTCACCCAAATGCTGATGTTCACGAGTGAACAGGGCCGAGGCGTCATCGAGAAACTCTACCCACCCATCGAAACGCCGCCCATGAGCCCGGTCGCATCCACTGAGTCTCCAAGCATCCAGATACTCCGCCACCACGGTGTCCCACGCAAGGTTCAGTCAATTGACATCTCTGCGCTCGTTCGGGTCGCGAGCGCCGCTGGAGGCGCAATCGAGATGATTTCTGCTGTTGGCGATGCTGTAATGGAATCGACACCGATTCTTCGAGTGCACGGCTGCCATGGTCACGTTCCAGAAGAGATCTTGATAAATGCGGTTCAACTTGGCAACGAACGCACCTTCGAGCAAGACCCCAAGTATGCCATTCGGCTCCTTGTGGACATCGCGATTAAAGCCCTGTCTCCCGCCGTCAATGACCCTACTACCGCGGTGCAGACGTTGGATGAGATTGAGGACCTTCTGATTCGACTGGGCCGCCGTAGGCTCGAGATCGGCACCTTTCGCGATGGAAGTGGGGAACTTCGTCTCTCAGTTATTTTTCCGACTTGGGACGATTTCCTTACCCTTGCACTTGACGAAATTCGTTTTTATGGCGCCACTAGCGTTCAAGTCATGCGACGAATGATGGCTCTCGTCAACGAGTTGCTCTTGATCATGCCAGAGGAGCGGCACCCCGCCCTTCGCTACTGGCTCGATCGGCTTCAAACCACGGTCGCAGGCACATTTCGAGACCCCAGGGATGTCTTGGATGCGTCACTTGAAGACCGGCAGGGGCTTGGCAGTTCCCGGCCGAGTGCAAGAACCTAGCGATCGGTCTCGCCGCACAACATGTGGCAGTCTGCCAGATGAGTGGCATATTGGGGTGGCCGTCGCTCTCCGGATGTCAGGTTCCGATCGAAGGCTTAGCGACCGCCTTTCGACGTCCATGCCCAAGCGAAGCAGGTCCCCAAATGAAGTCCGTCGGCAGCGGATCGCTCGGTTGTGTCTAATTTCCTGCGCCGGTTCGCGGACGATTGGCGCCAGCAAGACCGGTTTTGCTTGTGCTTGCCCTTGCTCCGCCCCTCTGTGTAAACTTCGTCGGTATAATAACGAAGGCACCAGGCAAATGGCGCGGTACCCAAGTGGTAAGGGAGAGGTCTGCAAAACCTTTATGCGTCGGTTCGATTCCGACCCGCGCCTCCATCTTTTCAGCAACTTGCAAAAGGCTCTTCATCCTCCTCTTGAATCGGGATTTCTCTCTCCTTGAGTCTCATCCCGGGTGCGCTTCAAAACGAGGAACGCTACTTTTCTGCCAGGTGGAAGCTCAGCCCGATTGTAAATCCAATGGGATAGCCGGGGGTGGCGTGAACGCGAGACGCCCGAGAAGCCAGATCCACTGCAGGTTGTGATTCGTAGTAGTTTTGAGTCTCCCAATACTTCTTGTTGTTGAGATTGTCCACCGCGAAATTCAAGTCAAGTCCGCGGCGAATTCTTTTCGATGTGCTCAGGTCCAAGAGATCAAAGCCACTTGCCCGAATCGCAGGATCGCGGCCATCAAGCCTGTAAGCGCCGATATGTCGATACCGCAGGGAAGCGTTGAAACCCTTCCACCCGGCCACGGTTAGACCCCCATTGGCCACAGAATGAGGTGCACTATCCAGGTAAACCCGAGGGGCAGTGGCGAGATAGAAAGCATTGGAAACTTGGGTTAGACCACCATCTAGACTCGCGTGTCGCGTGATCTGCACCGATGTTTTCGCCTCCCATCCATAAGAACGGCTTGGTCCTTTGAGTTCGAAGGTGCCGTCATCGGGTATGTAAACCTGCTCGTTGGAGCGGTTGATCAAAAACATGTCCGTGCTCAACGAGAATCGGCGCATGTTGTGGGCTATTCCGACCTGATAGAAGTCGGTTGTGGATACGCGTGGAGCATTCGGCCGCTCGACCACGCCGCGAGCATCCTGGCTCGAAATGCCGCGGCCGTAACTTGCATAAAAGGCAACCGGCACGCGGGCAAAAGGTGTGTAGGAAAGATTTGCCTTTGGCTGCAAGCGTGATGCGCCCTCGAGTCCGCCAAAATCAGGGTCGATGTGATTCTGAACATCGAATCGAAAGTAGTCGAATCTGAGCCCGGCATCGAAGTGGAGCCGCTGCCTGAGGAGGTCAACGCCCTGCTGCAAGTATCCTGCCGTGTTGGTGACGTGAGCATGAGCGCTGGTTGTCACCTCAAGTGGAACTCGATTTTGTGTGTGCAGCAGGCCGACGTTGATTTCGTTGTCATTGAAATTGGAGCCCAGTGCCAGCAGGGCATTCCGACCAAAGAGCTTGTAGGGATGGAGAAACTGCGCATTGAACCCCTGCTGAAGACGAGAATCATGTTGCTGAATCTCGTCGCCGTGCACCGGATCCTTCAGGAAGAAGGTGAAATTCGAGTACAGGTCGAACAGGGACCGGGAAACAAAAACGTCCAGCTTGAAGATGTTCCCGGAAGAAAAGTCGCGTTTGTAATAGGCCCCAAGGGTACCGAGACCAACTCGTCCCCCGTCCCATGGGTCAAGAAACCCAAATCGGCTGAGTTGTCCCGTTTCGACTAGATCAACTGGAATCTGTCCCGACGAAAAGAAGTCGTTGATGCCAACATTCAGCTTGAATCCCAGGGACTGTTTTTGGTCCAGGTGCCGGGTATAGTTGCCGGTCACATTGTGGCGGTTGTAGCGCAGGGGATTCTTGAACGGCCCATCGGTGTGAGCGCCCTCATAGGCAAGGAAGGCATCGGCGTTTTCAAGCACCGGGCTGTATGCGAAAAATCCGCGGTACGCTCCAAAGGAGCCGCCTTGGATTCGCGCCGAAAATTGATCCGGCAGGCTTTCTTTAAGACGAATATGCACGACGCCCAGTCCTGAGAAATCCCCATACTCCGCGCTGAACGGCCCGCTCAAAATGTCGACATCGTCCACAAGTTCAGGAGTGAGGCTCTTCAGGGAACCCAGGTAGCCTTGTCCATGTCCCTGCGTGGCCTGATTCTGCTGAACATCGTCAACCAGGACTTTCAGTCCGCCGTTTACTCCACCGTGGTCGAGATTGAACCCAAAGCGGCGGATTTCTAGCGACTTTCCACCACCCTCATGCTGGCCAGCATTGATTCCCGCAGCCAGCGTGTCCAGGAGTTGATCGTCTCGGCTGAACAGGGTCTTGGAGTAAACAGCGTCATTTCTACGGTCGATAGTTGGCTCAAGAGCCGATGCTCGAATCACGAGAGTTTCATGCGCCGGTGGAATCCTATAGGTGATGGTCAGAACAATTCCATCTGCGGGACCGGTAGCGGAAAATGGTTGCTCGTTGGGGGCAATAAACTTGCCGCTGACTGACAACCCGATGTTTTCTGCCGGGGCTTGTAAGCTAAATCTACCTTTCTCATCGGTAATGGCGCTTTGTTTGCCCGAGTCATACTGGGCAGTAACCACAGCACCGCCAACGACTCCCCCCTGATCGTCCAGGACAACACCAGAAATCCTCCGTACGTTCCCTGCGATTGCAGGTGAACCAGTGAAAGCGCAAAAGACGAGCGCAAGAACAAGGGGTCTCATGGATACTCGGGAACGCATATCAGAAGTTCAGGCGATACTGCTGACCTTGGCGTCCTCGCTGAAGGTACGATTGCTCGGAGCCTTTGGATTTCCGTTATGCAATCCGCGGGAACGCTCTCGATTCTCGGCTATCGGGGAGTCCTGAAGTCGGTGTGGGTTCTCGCACTAGAAAGCTCAAACTCACGCTACCGCCGATTACCAACAGAGCTCCCTGCAACTCAGTCGCTCTGGTAGGGTTAGCAGAGGTCATGAGACTTGCGCGTTCGTACGTAAAGACCTTGGTGGTTGGCCTGTCCATCTCTCTCCCTCAGGTTGGGCGGCAGACAGAACCGCAGACTCCTCCCGCCGGGCAAAAGGCCGAAGTACCTGCCAGGCCTACCCTCGACCTCACCCCCGACGCGAACGGCTCGCTCTCGCAGGCGCAGATGCAGCAGTTGTTTCGCGCGGTCGCGGCCAAGCATCTGGAAAACGACAAACGGCAACGCGACTATACCTACGTCAAGCGTGAGGTTGACACCGTGCTCGACAACGCGGGAAATCCCAAGTCGACGGAGGCAAAAACCTACGACGTGCTGGAGATTTATGGCGACCAGGTCGAGCGCCTGATCGAAAAGGACGACAAACCGCTCTCGAAGAAGGATGCGGACAAGGAAGAAGAGAAGATCCACAAAATTATCGAGAAGCGAAAGAATGAGTCAACGCCGGACCGCAAGAAGCGCGAAGAGCGCGAGGAGAAGGAGCGCGAGCAGGGACGTAAATTCGTGACCGAAGTTGCCGATGCGTACGATTTTAAGCTGGTGGGAACCGAAAGGGTCGGCGGGCGCGAGGCCTGGGTAATTGACGGCGAGCCGCGTCCGGGATTTGTACCGCACATGAAGGAATCCAAGCTTCTGGCCAAGTTTCACGGTCGGGTGTGGATCGACAAAGCCGACCTGCAACTTTCGAGGATGGATGTTGAATGCCTGGACACGATTTCATTTGGATTGTTTCTCGCCCGCTTTCACAAAGGTTCGCGCTTTATGCTTGAACAAACGCGGGTGAATGACGAGGTCTGGTTGAAAGCCCACGTGACGGCGAAGATCGGTGTCAGGCTTGCCCTGCTGAAGGGTTTCAACATTGGTCTCGAACAGACTTTCCGCGATTACAAGAAATTCCGAGTGTCATCGAAGATCGTCGGAGGCGGCGAGGTGCAGGAGCAAAAGTAGCGGCCGCTCCCTGGCCCGAGTGGAAACCGCTTCGGGTACCCCGACCCTCGTACCTAAGGCAGAGCTGGCTCTGCCTTTCAAGTCTCATTCATAACGACCCGCCCAAAATCATTCCCCGGGGACACTTAGGCTCGCATACTAAGGCACGGTGATGTATTCGCCCGAAGACCAGTTGTTGCCAGAGCCATCCCATCCCTTGGCAACGATATGGTGCTGCCCGGGGGACAGGGGTAGAGATGTAGTGACGCTCTGACTGGATGCTTGGTAGAGCAGCACATTGTCGACATAAATCTGCACGGTTTGCACCGGGCTGTTGCCCGGAGCCGAGGCGCTCACGAGAACTGGAGATCCTACGGTGGCATTCGCGGGCGGAGATGAGATGGTAATTGGGACAGGAACAACTTTGACGGCGAATCCGCTCTTGTAAGTCGAACCCGCCTGGTTCCACGCCTGAACGACAACCCAGTGCGTTCCGCTGGCGAGGGGGAGGGCCGCTTGAACTCCGACGCCGGTTACCTCATAAGCGAGCACATTGTCGACGTAAATTTGAGTAGCAAGCACGGGAGTAGGGTCGATGCTTGCGGCCGAGAGATACATGGGTGAATAGATTGAAGAATTCGGTGCAGGCATGGTGAGTTGAACCGCTGCTTTGGCGGAGGTGACGGAGAAATTGTTCGCCAGAAGGTTGCCGCTACTGTCGGTGGCCTGCACCGTGAGCGCATGTTTTCCGGCCGAAAGTGCCAAGGGAATGTTCAGGGTGTTGCCGCTGTTTTGGTATTGAGGACTCCCGTCCACATAAAGCTGCATTTTTGTAATCGGATTTTGTCCGCCAGCGCTTGCCAGCAGCTGCACGGGAGACGATACGAGCGAGTTTGGAGCCGGACTCCTGACAACCACGGCTTGATTCTTCACGTTCACATTGACTCCGCGCTTATGAATGCCACCTTTTGTGTCCCAGGACTGCACGACCACATAATGGCTGCCCAAAGTGATAGGCAGGTAGGCATCGACGGTGCCGGCGCTCAATTGGTATTTCAGGACGCCGTCGATGTAGATCTGTGTGGCGGTTACCGGTGCAGCATTCGATGTCGCGGCCACGACGTGCAGGGGTGAAGAGACCGTGGTTTTATCAAACGGTGTCTGGATATTCACGGTATTGAAGAAATCTGCCATTGCGTTCTCAACCGCCCCCGCTCCCGGACAAGACGAAAAACTCATCATGTCGCACACGGTGCGCAGCAGGTTCGCATGGTCATACCGTATCGACGACATGTATCCGGGCTTCACCTGCGGACCGACCACGAGCGTTGCTAGCCGGCCTCCGCATCCGCTTGAAATTCGCATCGAGCAGCGGTTGTCCTGAGTCACGCCATTGCTTGCTAGGTCCGCCTCGTCCCAGACAATGAAGAGCACGCCGTCTCCTCCAGGCTGGAATTCTGGCAAGGCAAGAATCGCCGGAACATTTGTGGAAAGCCAGCTATCGGCCGCCGCGAGCGGGCCATCATGTGCGTCATTCAAGAGATTCGGGGTGATGTAGGCATAATTGGGCGTACTGTGATTCGCGATGTCGGTTGCGAGTTGGGTAAACGGCACTGAGTGAACCGCCTGGTCAGCCGCGCACGTATCCTGAAAATCGATTATGGGATTGTGACGTCGAACATAATTCAGATTGCTGATTCCGGGGAAACCTGGATAAGGAAGATCTTCCTGATAAGAGCGCCAAGAGTAACCCTGCGCGATCAGGTGGCGTCCCAGATTGTCGACGTTATAACAGCTGGTCGTCTGGTTATTGGTGGTGGTCGGTTGCCCGGCAACCAGCCACATCAGCGCGGAAATAGAGTTGTGCTGTTCGGAATAATACTGAGTTGCCAGCCCGTACTGGTTCGCGAGTGAGTTGAAGTAAGGCATGGCTGGGTTGCCAATGACGGACTCATAACTGTGATTTTCTTCGGTAAGGATCCAGATATGCATCGATTGCGGAACTTGAGCCCAAACGATACTGCTTGAGAGCAGTAGCCCCAACGCAAAAGTTTTCATGAATTCTCCTGTCGCTCGCTCAGGGACCTGGGGTCGCAGATCTGAGTGAGTACGGGCAGGAAATTACAAAGACCGAAGCGGGGCAACAATCCGGGGAACGCCTTAGTGCAATGTGCAAACTTGGTCCGGAACTCAGGTTTTCAGTGACATACAACAAGAACGCGGAAAGAAGTTTCATCCGACATTCATCTTCTATTTAAGCAATGGTCGCGCAATGCGCCATTACGAAAGATCTACGCGGCACGATGAATCTCCATTCTCAGCTTTGAAAGGGATTGTGTCTGGCCGGGAGCCGCGTCTTAAGTCCTACGCCGCCGTCATCGCCGCGATGGAAGCAGCGCTCTCATCTTCATCAGCCTGCAGCACCCGGGACCAGGTGAAGGTTATGAGCAGCGACACTCGGATGGAGGAGACGGCAGTACCCGCGGGTACCTCGACGGTTTTCTCCCGAGTGCGCACTTCGAGCACGAGTTGGCCATCGTCGGTAGTTACAGTCCACACAGGGCGCCACCAGCCTCTATACTTTAGCCAAAAGCCTGGCCCGTCGAGGAAAGTCAACCTACCGCCGCCGCCACAAGAGGATTTGAAGGTTGCAATCGGCTCCTCCGACAGAGCATCCGTGATCTCAACTCCGGTGCCGAGAAAGCCTTGGCGGCGAAAAACCCAACGACCCTCTCGCGTTTCCGCTAGAAATCTCGGGGACCAGTAACTAGGACGCGACAAGATGCCCGTAGTTTCAGCATTCCTCTTGAGCTCGTAATTCGGAGTTTGTGGGATTTTCGACCAGCTGAGGTGGTGGCGAACGATCGGAGAAAGGGGATTCATAAACACCTCCGAGAAGGCATTTTCGATCCAATTCCATGCTAGCAGACGTGTGTTAACAACAGGTTAAGGAGCAAAGTTCTGAGAAATAGAGACTTTTCCGAAATCCCATCGGGGGCTGGTTCGCAATTCGCGCCTTTCTCTCCCCCGTCGGAATTGAGCTGGGCTTTCTGTCGACTTAGTGGACGTCAAAGTTTTTTGATGGTCCAGGCCCAACTGATGCCATAATCTTGTCTCGCAAGTCTCTGCCGATTTCCCGCGAGGAGGTTGTTAGTAAATGCTTGTCCTAAAAAACCGCTTAGACAATGGTGGCCTTCCTCTCTGGAATGCGGTCTTCTGCCTGGATTGCCAGATGATCACTAGCAGTCAGGGTGACCAGTGCGCAGGCTGCAATGGACGTTCGCTCGTTAGTCTTGCTCGAATTCTTGGCGGCAGTCTGTTTGCTCATCGGGAGCAGGCGTCTCAAAAAGACGGGCGCGGGTTATTCGACGCTGTGATTACCGTTGAATTGCAGCAGCTGCACGCGAAAGACTTAACCACTGCGCTCGAGAGGTTGACCGGCGTGATTGGTCCTAAGCTGGCCCAGGATCAAGCTGTATTCCACATCCATGTCACACCGTCCGGGGAAAGACCCAAATTGCAGAGCTCCCTCTGTTTCCCGGAGCGTGATGCCGCCTAGAGGGCGCAGGTCCTGATTGGTTTCGTTTTTCCCAATCGCCCTCCCTCATCGCGATATTCGACGACATTCCAGGGATCGACTGCCCCGGAAGCGTCGCCGGGTGTACACTCGTTGCGCGTCGACCTCACAACCTTGATTCGCATCTCAATGGTTCTTCCTGGGACGTTTTCAAAGGGAGGTTCTATGGATCGCAGAGATTTCGTGAAGACGGTTGCTGCCGCGGGCTTGGTGGGTTCGTTGCCACCCAGCCTATCCCACGCCGCAAACACCACTATCCCGTACCGGACTCTCGGACATACCGGAGAAAAAGTCTCTATCATCGGCATCGGCGGATATCATCTTGGCCGGCCTTCGGAACAAGAGAGCATTCGTATTATCCGCACGGCGCTCGATCAAGGCGTCAATTTTCTGGATAACTGCTGGGACTACAACGGAGGTGTCAGTGAAGAACGCATGGGAAAAGCTCTCCGCGACGGATATCGCAAAAAAGCTTTCCTCATGACCAAGATCGACGGCCACACTCGGCGTGCAGCCGAGCAGCAACTCGATGAATCATTGCGCCGCCTGCAAACCGACCATATCGACCTGCTGCAGTTCCATGAGGTCATCCGCGACACCGACCCCGAGCAGATTTTCTCCAAAGGGGGAATGGATGCAGTGCTTGCAGCGAAGAAACAGGGCAAAGTTCGGTACATCGGCTTTACCGGCCATAAGAGCCCGGATATTCACGCCAAGATGTTAGAAACGGCCTTCGCGCATCAGTTCACCTTCGACGCCGTGCAGATGCCCTTAAACGTAATGGACGCACATTTCGAGAGTTTTGAGAAAAAAGTGCTTCCCATTCTGGTCAAACACAATATCGGCGTGCTTGGCATGAAGCCCATGGGCGATGCCATCATTCTCAACAGCAAGACTGCAACGCCCCTCGAGTGTCTGCATTATGCGATGAACTTGCCTACGAGTGTTGTCATCACTGGGTGTGATTCGATGACGATTCTTGAGCAAGCCCTCGATGCGGCGCGTGGCTTCAACCCCATGAGCAAAGAGGAAGTCGCCAAGCTGCTGCAGAGGACAGCCAGCGCATCGGCCAAGGGAGACTTCGAGCGTTACAAGACTTCGCGCGACTTCGACGGCACAGTCCACAACCCCCAGTGGCTGGGGTGAGGCTGGCTAAGAGAACAACTGTGATATTCTCGCCGCTCCATGAGAATGCTTGCCGCTTTCTGCCTCCTTGGTCTCTCGCTGCCCTCCCCGGTGTTCTCCCAAAATGTCGCTCCAACTCCTGACAACCAGCGCCCTCCGGTGATTGACATCCACGTCCACACGCTTGGCGGGTTCCCGGGCGTTGGCGCGATGTGCCCTTTCAATACGCAATTTCTCGCTTCCGATCCAAAGTCGAAAGAAGCGCCTTTCGGATGGGCTCCCCAGGACTGCACCAATCGGCTGGAGCCGGCCAAGTCAGCCGACGAGTACATGAAGGCCGTGCTGGCGGAGTATGAAGAACTCAACGTCACGGCTGTCATCATGGGAGACCCTGAATCGGTGAAAAAATGGAAGGCCGCAGCGCCCGGCCGCGTCATCATGGGAACGTCGTTTGACAACGCCATGGGCAACGGCAGGTTTGTGCCGGTCGAAGAACTTCGCGCCCGCTTTACCAAAGACGGGTTTCAAGTGATGGGTGAAATCGGTCTGCAATATCAGGGCATGTCGCCAAGCGATATGTCGGTGGATCAGTACTTCGCGCTCGCTGAGCAGCTGGACATCCCGGTGGGAATTCACATGGGCACCGGGGGCTCGGGACGCGCCAACATCGCCATGCCCAAGTTTCGGGGTTCCATGGGCAATCCGCTCCTGCTCGAGGAGCTGCTAGCACGTCACCCGAAATTGCGGCTTTGGATCATGCATGCCGGCTATCCGATGATCGACAACCTGCTCACGCTTTTGCAGGCAAACTCTCATGTTTACGTGGATGTGGCTGGCCTGATCTGGAGCTATCCGCTCACAGAAGTGAATATGTACATTCGTCGCATCGTCGAAGCCGGATTTGAAGATCGTGTGATGTTCGGCACGGATCAGATGATCTGGCCGAAACTGATGCGAACCTCCATCAGCGTCATCGACCAGGCCGACTACCTCACCCCGCAGCAGAAGCGCGACATTCTGTACAACAATGCCGCACGCTTCTTGCGACTCGATACAGCGCAGGGAAAATAGGGGGAAGCTCTGATGAAGCCCGAAGACGCAGGGCCACCGAACCACCAGGCTCGACCTACCCGCCGGGAGTTCTTGGTGGCGACATCCTCGGCTGCGCTGGGAGCGACGGTTTCTCGTTCTGAAGCCCAGACCCATGCGACCGGGCACTCCCAGCCGCCCCTCGCAGGCGGTTATTCGAGGGCAGAGCTTTTCGAGCTGGGTTCTCAGCGCAGCTTCAGCGGCGACCGACTCACTCAGATCGCGATGCCCATTGGAGGAATCGGTGCCGGATGCGTGTGTCTGAACGGCTATGGAGGATTGCAAGATTTCTCCATCTGGAATCATCCGGGTACGACAGCCTTGCCAGAGGGTTTCGCGCCGTCCAAAGCCGCATTCGCAATCCTTCATATCCGAGGCGCCGAGCCCGTAACCAAGTTGGTCGAGGGGCCCTTTCCCCTGTTGAAAATCTATGACCAGGGATTGCAGGGAGAGGGGTATCGCCGGGGAGGGTTCGAGGGCTTTCCCCGCTTCTCCAAATGTATCTTCCAGGGCGAATATCCAATCGGCGAAGTAAAGTTCAGCGACTCCTCAATTCCGCTCGACGTTACCCTCCATGCCTGGAATCCCTTCATCCCCCTGGACGAAAAGAACTCGGGAATCCCGTGCGCCATCTTGGAGTACACGCTCCAGAGCAACGCGCCTCATGCAATCGAATACGAGTTTTCCTACCACCTATCCCACCTGGCTGCGGGTTGCAGCAAGGAGGAGGTCAACAGCCGCAACACCGTCATTCCCGGCCGCGGCGTGTTCCTCGATAACGTCGAAAGCAAGCAATCCGAAGCCTGGGGCAGTGCTTGTCTCGTCGCCATCGGCGACACCCCACGCATCAAGGGGATGTGGCTGCGCAGTCCCGGGTGGGAGTTTGATTCGCTCTCCGCTCTTTGGCGTGAGGTCTCCAGCGGAGCTTTCATAGAGAATCAAGGGTCGAACCAGATCGATACCGCCGGGCGCAACGGCTGCTCGATTCTTTTTTCCGGAACCTTGGCCCCGGGCAAGTCTCAAAAGCATACGATCGCCATCACCTGGCACTTCCCGAACTGCTACGTGCAGGTGGGAGGAGTTTCTGCTGAGAAGATCGAGGGCCCCGCCGGCTGCCGCACCATCTCCCAAACAGAGGCACCGCCCTGGCAGCCCTACTACGCCTCGGTTTGGCGCGATGCGCGCGAAGTGGCCAATTACCTCGAAGCCAACTATCGCATGCTTCGCGAGCGCACGCTGGCCTTCAAAAACGCGCTATTCTCCTCGACCCTGCCTCCTTATCTGCTCGATGCCATTTCGGCAAACTTAGGAATCCTCAAATCCCCCACAGTTCTCCGCCTTGAGAATGGCGATCTATGGGGGTGGGAGGGGTGTTTCCCCGATGCCGGCTGCTGCCATGGATCTTGTACGCACGTGTGGAACTACGCTCAGGCATTTCCCAACCTTTATCCCGCTCTCGAGCGTACCCTGCGCGAAGTGGAGTTAGCGCGCTCGATGGATGAGAGCGGCCATGTGACTTTTCGCTCGGCGCTTCCCGAGGGTCCGGTGAAGCACGACTTCCATGCCGCATGCGACGGGCAACTCGGCGGCATCATGAAGGTGTTCCGCGAATGGCAGAATTCCGGGGATACCGAATGGTTGAGGAAGATGTATCCCCTGGCCAAACGCAGCCTGGATTACGGCATTCGCACCTGGGATCCTGATCATCGGGGTGCTCTGTCGGAGCCACATCACAACACTTACGACATCGAGTTTTGGGGTGCAGACGGGATGTGTACCAGCATCTACCTGGGCGCCCTATCGGCATTCAGCCAGATGGCAAAGGCAGCCGGCCATCCGGAAGACGCTCAGGCTTACCAAGAACTGGCCGAACGCAGCGCTCGCTTCATGGACGAGCAACTGTTCAACGGCGAATACTACGAGCAGAAGGTACAGTACGAGGACCTGCGGAACCGCTCATTTGCGGAGATGGTAGCCGGCTTCGATGAATCCAGCAGCGAAATGCAGAAGCTGCTCAAGCGCGAAGGACCAAAATATCAATACCACACTGGCTGTATCTCCGACGGGATGATCGGCGCCTGGATGGCGCGCACCTACGGGATTGAAATACCCCTCAAGCGAGAGAATGTCCGCAGCGCGCTGAAGGCGATTTTTGAGCACAACTTCAAGACTGACCTGAGCGAGCATGCAAATGCGCAGCGTCCCGGCTACGCCATGGGACACGAGCCGGGGCTGCTATTGTGCACCTGGCCTCGCGGTGGAAAACCGACTCTGCCTTTCGTCTACTCCGACGAGGTTTGGACCGGTATCGAATATCAAGTGGCTGCACACCTTATCGGAGAGGGCTTCGTTCAGGAAGGCCTCACCTTGGTCAAAGCGCTGCGTAGCCGCTACGACGGGCGCGTGCGTAATCCCTGGAACGAATACGAGTGCGGCAACTACTACGCTCGCGCCATGGCGAGTTATGCGCTGCTCGGAGCTGTGTCTGGATTCCGCTACTCGGCGGTAGAAAAGACCCTCTGGTTCGAGCCGAAGCTTCCCCAGCGTCCTTTCCGGACGTTCTTCAGTGCGGCCTCGGGATTCGGCGCCGTCGAGCTCTCGGAAGCGGAACTAAAAGTCCAGGTGATTGAAGGCGAGCTCAGAATTGAGAAGCTTGTCATTGCTGAACACAACCAGACAAGAACTCTCGCCTGGAAGACTGTGGTCCGGCCGGATGCTCCCCGGGTGAAGAGCCTCTAAACAACCACGGGCCAGGTTCAGGTAAACATCGCCGCCATCGGAACGGCACTGTATTCGCGCCCGATGACCACAATTCCCGATTCTGTCACGTGCCACCCGCGAGCCCGGTCGGCATCGAGATCGTAGCCGACGGAACCACCCTCCGGGATGCGCACATTCTTGTCAAGAATAGCGCGCCGTACTTTGGCGTACCGGCCGATATCACAGTTATCCATGATCACGCAGCCTTCGACGACAGCACCGGTATGCACGCGCACCGTCCGGCCGAGCACTGATTTCTTCACGATTCCTCCAGAGAGAATGCATCCCCCGGAAACGATACTGTCCAGCGCTTCGCCACGGCGGTTGTGCTCATCGAACACGAACTTTGCCGGCGGATCCGGATAACTCGTGCTCCGCACCGGCCACTCGCGATTGTAAAGATTGAGTTCCGGCTTGACGTGATTCAGGTCCATACTGGCTTCGTAGTAAGCCTCGATGGTTCCGACGTCGCGCCAGTAAGGAGCCGAATCCTCCGTGTCTCCGGGAATCCGGTTGTTCTCGAAGTTATAAGCGTAGATGGGCGCTTCGCCTGCAAGTTTGGGCAGTATGTCCATGCCGAAATCGTGGTGGCTATTGCTGTTCTGGGCGTCGGCATTGAGCAATTCGAGCAAAGTGCGGGTCGAAAAGATGTAGTTTCCCATGGAGGCGTAGACACGGTTGCGATCGCCTGGCATGGTAGGGGCGTCGCTTTTCTTCTCGTGAAACGCCAGGATTTGTCCATCGGCGCCGGCTTCAATGACACCGAACTCACGAGCCTGACTCCTGGGTACTGGAATTGCCGCAACCGTAACTTCGGCTTTTTTTGCCCTATGGAAATCAATCATGCTGGCAATATCCATCCGGTAGATGTGATCGGCTCCAAAGATCGCCACGTAATGGGGATCGGATTGCTCAATCAGATTGATATTTTGAAAGATTGCGTCTGCCGTTCCCTGGTACCAGGATTCCGTTTCCGAACGCATCTGCGCCGGAACATTGGTGATGAACTGGCTCTTCAAGAGACCGCTGAATTGCCACCCTTCGCTCAAGTGCTGGAGCAGCGACTGGCTGCGGAATTGCGTGAGTACATAAATGGAGTAGATTCCAGAATTCACAAAATTGCTGAGAACGAAATCAATGATTCGGTACTTTCCGCCAAAGGGAACGGCTGGCTTGGCGCGCTCTCTGGTCAAAGGATAGAGCCGGGTCCCTTTTCCTCCTGCAAGCACGATTCCCAACACTCGGCGGCCTAGAGTTGCAGCTGTGGTGGACTCCCGCTCATTGTTCTCAGGCATTCGGCCCTCCAAAGTTCCCGCAAGATGGTATCAAACACCGGCAACTCTCCGCCCAGAGGGGCGGGGGGGCCGAGGGGGTTGTTCGGTTGGTCAAAGCCAAAATCAATCGGCTACAGTAAAATCTCAACACTCCATGCACATTGTGATTTGGATGGTGTCGGCGCTGTTCGCGCTTGCGGCGGGCATAACCGACCTGCGTTGGCGCCGTATCCCGAACTGGTTGACTTATCCAGCGGCTCCCATTGCCCTGGGACTGCACGCGCTCGCCGGAGGATGGGCCGAGGTAAAGCTCTCAGCCGAAGGACTTGCGCTTGGCCTCTTATTACTTCTTCCATTTGTTCTGCTCAGAAGTCTGGGTGGAGGGGACTGGAAGCTGGTCGGGGTTTTGGGCGCATTTATGGGCTGGCGGCACTTGTTGAATGTGCTGGTGATCACCCTGCTGATCAATGCTCTAATGGCTATCGTGTTGATCGTCGCGAAAAAACGCATCTGGAGAACGTTGCGTAATATCGGCCGGCTGTTCGCCGCCCTCTTCCGGTTTCATCTGCCAGAAAAGGACCTCACCCTGGACAGTCCTGAGGCGATCAAAGTGCCCTTTGGGGTGGCGGCCGCAATCGGGGTTCTGCTCTACGTGGCCATTCACTGGCAGGAAAAGTTCCTTTAATTGTTAGGTGGGTCTTGCTGGGCTTGGTGGGGCGTCTCAGGCGGCTGCGCGTCCTGCTGCGGCGGGGTGTCCATGTCGGGCACGGGGGCGCCAACGGGCTGATCGGGCGCTTCCGTCTGCATGTTCTCTGCGACGGGTGGACTATCTGGTGGAGGCGCGCTCGACATGTCTTCAACCTTGGGGCTGAGGAGAACAGCTCGCAAAATCTTCGGGTTCGATTCCGATCCTACAACCACAAAGTTCAACCCTGAACCGTTCAGCAACTGAGACAGGACTTCACTGGGGGTACCAGGCCCGAAATCCGCGGCAACCTTGTCTTGTTCCGTTCCCGAAGGAATTGCAATCTCTGCTCCGGTCTTCTTCTGGATCTGAAATAGCACTTCCGACAGGGTTGCGTTATTCGCATGAATGGTCAGCTGTCCGTCCATGAAATCGACGCTGACGCCATTTACCGGTGCTTGCCGCTTTGAGCCCAGAGTAGCCACCCGAACAATCTGCGAGGTCTTCGCCGAAGTTGGCCGTGCTGCCGGAGACCTTGTCGAGACCCATCCAATCGTAGTGCCGGGATCTGTCGGCGCCCCTTCTCCTCCCCCAATCGTCACCAGGACTCCTGACCTATCGGGCACGATGCGATACCACTGCGGCAACGTCAAATCCACCACGATGCGTGTCATCGAAGGCTGGCTTGAGTACAGGCTGGCGCGCACACTCTTTACCGCGCCATGGTTCACATTGAGGCGATGTAAGGCTGCTCCCGGACGTGAATTCGGGAGGTCAATCACCAGGCGGTCCGGCTGTTCGATCATTTGCGCCTGCGGCGCGATCTCGGTGGAAGTTTCAATCCGGAGTTGAAAGGGATTTTCCGCCACCACGGAAACTTTGTTGACGCTCGGCAAGCGAGATGATTCCGCAGCTTGCGCCGAAACCGGCACAAGAGATACGAGCGCGAGCAAACTCGAGAGGGAGTACTTCACTATGCGAATTCTAGCAGCGGCTCGCCTGCTTCTGGCCGCACTTTAGTTCTAGTACCATCATGCGAACGGCCTGTGGAGGGTTGCCGGGCAGGCGGACCGCCAAGCTGAGTCAGGCAAAGGAGGGGGGGCCTTAAGGCTTGAAAATCGAAGAGGGCTTTCTATGCCTTCTTGTACCTGACCCTCGCCCACACGGCGGCCGCACCGGACACAACGAGCACCATGGTTCCTGGTTCCGGTACCGGCGGTGGTGGAGGCGGAGGGGGCGGGGTTGGATTACATTCCTGGCTGGTGTCGTCTGGTTTGCACTGCGGCGGTTTTACCGGTGGCTTCCCCAAGGTGATTCCACCTCCGATCGGCATCGGCATAAAACCACCAGGCGGAGGCCCACCGGCAAACAGGTTGCCAGGACTCGAACCGGTTGGCCCGAGCGTCAGGCCGGGATCAAGCACCATGAGATCGGAATCGAAGGTGGAAGGCAGCGCGCGGTTCATACCGCTAGCCATTTCATCGGGCCGGTCCAGTTCGGCCATCGTCGGCTCGTTCGGCGCGGTCTTTGCCTGAGGCAGAACCGACACTTGATTCCCGCAGCGGGTGCGTGAGGTCGTGCGGCCGTCCGTAAGAAGTTTCTCACCCTTATGAAGGCTGGCCTGCTTGCGCGTCCAGAAAATCTTGTCGCCACGCCGGTATGACAAATACACAAGCTTTGGCTCGGTTACTTCAACGACTCGCGCTCGCTTGTAGTCGAAACCCGCATAATGTTCGGCGACGACCGGATCGTGGGCCGCAATTTCCTGGAGTTCGGCGCTGGAACTCACGCCCCCGGGAACAACCGAATAGGGAAATACCAGCCGGCCATTCCGCCTCTCGAGACGGGGGGCCGAGAAGCTTCCCGGAACCGGGAGTGAGGACTGATGGACTGCTAGATTGGTTCCCGTTAGCGGCCTGGGCTCAGATGCCCATCGCCAGGTCGCGACGCATGCTGCTACCAATCCAAGAAACGCAACGCTGCGTATCAGAACGCCGCCGACTCTTGGCCGGCTGCGCCGCCTGCTGCCCCTACCACGCGAATGCTTCAACCTTAGTCTCCTACGGACGCTTGCAAACCCATTACTGGGCAGGGGGGAGATACAACTTTCGTTGCAGTTACCGTGCCAGTCAACCGCTGCCACAAAAAAGGTAAGTACCTCAATATCCAGCAGATACTTACCTTGTTATAGCTGCGCATCCTAGCAGAGTAGGAAAAAGGTTGCACAACTTTTATCTGTTGATATCTCGTATTCCGATTGCGCTGAGCTTTGGAAGAAGTGGCTTTCCATTCAGGAGCTTAGCTGCGAAACGTGGTTGTGGATAATGCCTCCCCAATTGCCAGCCGATCTCCCCCGCGGGTGCTCTCGACGGGTTAAGATTGAGTGCCAATGACCTCGAAAAGACCTGAACGCACTGCGCCTCCTCGCGGCATCTCTCTAAAGCCCAAATCGGTTGCAATCGCGATCATGGCCGCTGGGAAGGGAACAAGGCTTAAATCAAAACACCCCAAGGTGCTCCACGAAGTCGGTGGCAAACCGCTGCTCGCTCACGTGATCGCCGCCGCGAGTCGAGTCCTTCCCGCCGAAGACGTCTATGTGATCATCGGCCACGAAGCCGAGCGCGTGCGGGAGGCAACTCGCTCGACCGGGGTGAATTTTGTGCGTCAGGAACCGCAACGCGGAACCGGTCACGCTCTGATGTGTGCCGCACCCAGCTTATCCGCCTACGATCATGTGGTCGTGCTTTCCGGCGACGCGCCGCTCATCAGGGCAGAAACCATTTCCGGCTTGCTCCAATTTCATCTTCAGCGGAAAGCTGCGATGACAATCCTGAGCGCGAAACTCGAGGTGCCCACCGGCTATGGGCGCATTCTGCGGAAGGGAAAGACGGATGAGGTGCAGGCGGTCGTCGAGGAGAAATCCTGCACCCCTGCCCAGCGAAAACTACAGGAGATCAATTCCGGTTTCTATGCGTTTTCAGTGAAGGCCCTTTTTGACAACATCAAGCGACTTACCACCGCGAATGCGCATGGCGAGTATTACCTCACCGACATGGCGGAGGTTTTGCGGAGGGCGAAGCAGCGGGTTGTGGCCACACCGGTCGAAAATCCATCCGAGATTTTGGGCAGCAACACTCGCGCCGAACTTGTCGAACTGGATCGCAGCTTGCGCCGCGAAAAAGCTCTCTCCCTGATGGCCGCCGGGGTCACCATCTTCTACCCCGATACGTGCCTCATCGACGTCGAAGTGGAGGCCGGACCGGACACGGTGATTGAGCCCTTTGTCCAACTCCTTGGGCACACCAAGATCGGCACAGATTGCCGCATCCGCTCCTATTCCGTGATCCTGAATTCAGAGATCGGCGACGGTGTCCTGGTTCGCCCGGGATGCGTGCTGGAAAATGCTCGCGTGGCCAGTGGGGCGCTGCTCGGCCCGTACTCCCATCTGCGTCCCGGTAGCGACATCGGCGAAGGCGCGCACGTGGGCAATTTCGTTGAGACCAAAAAAGTGAAGCTCGGCCGCGGATCAAAAGCCAATCACCTTACTTACCTTGGGGACGCTGAAATCGGCGCCGGCGTGAACGTGGGTGCCGGCACCATCACCTGCAACTACGACGGCGTGCACAAGCACATGACCGTGATCGAAGACGGCGTCTTCGTCGGCAGCGACTCGACACTGGTTGCGCCGCTCAAACTGGGAAAGGGCTCTTATGTCGCCGCCGGCTCCTGCATCACCGACGACGTTCCCGAGGAGTCGCTGGCTCTCGGCCGCTCCCGCCAGATTGTCAAGGAGCAGTGGGCTAAGAAGAAGAGAGCGATTACCGCTAAGAATTGACTCATCGGTTTCGCGCGGTTTGAGGCCGTCCACCCTCAATCAAGCACCGCTTCATGGCCATCGGGAGCAGCCGGACGCCTGGAGCGCGCTAGGTTCTCTCCCCCAAGAATTCCTTCAACCGAGTAAGCCCCGCGCGGCTTACAGGCAAACGGCTGCCGTCGCTGAGGATTGCGATGTGGGAATCCTTCCCGAAGGGCTCCAGTCTCGTCACCCGCTCCAGGTTCACCAAAAAGGAGCGATGCACCCTTACAAAGTTGCGGGGATCCAGCGAGGCTTCCAAACTCGAGATCGTCTGCTGCTTCAGATACTTCTTGCCTTGGCTCGCCAGGGCCACGTAGTCGTCCTGTGCTTCGGCGTAGTCGAGTTTGGCGGCAGGAAAGATGTGTACGCGGGTTCCATCTTTGACGACGATTCGCTCGGCAAATTCCTCTGGTCTTGCGGCGGCCGCCAGCTGATCCGGCGCCGCAGGCTGCTTTTTCCCGATTCGCTGTTTTGCACGCTGCAAGGCATCGTTCAGTCTTTCCGCCCGAAACGGTTTCAACAGGTAATCCACCGCGTGGACTTCGAAGGCACGGATGGCGTGCTCATCGTAGGCGGTGGCAAAAATCACCGCGACCTCAGAACCGATGAGTTCGAGCACCTCAAACCCGTCCAGCTTCGGCATCTGCACGTCGAGAAACATCAGATGTGGCCTGAGTTCAGTAACCGCCTTGACTGCGTCGAAACCGTTGGCACACTCCCCTACGATTTCGATTTCAGGATGAGTCTTCAGCATCTCGCGGATCACCTGACGCGCGAGGTCCTCGTCATCCACGATGATGGTACGAATGGTTCGGTCGAGTTTCATGCGATTTGTGTCGGCAGTTGCATGGATACCTGAAAGCGGCCTTCTCCTGCGCTCACGTCGAACTTTGCCCGGCTGGCATACATTGCGTCCACCCGCTGGCGGACGTTCTTCAATCCAATGCTCGCCCCACTGCGGCGAGGTGCTTCGGGATCGAAATTGTTTTCTACCCTGATTGCAAGCAGCCCCGGCGTGCCGTTATTGATCTCCAGCCGAATCCATCCCCCTTCGGTGAGCGTCGCTATCCCGTGACGAATTGCATTTTCAACCAGGGGTTGCAGCAGCAGGGGAGGCACCGAGTATCCGAGGGCCGCCGGCTCGATTTCTTCCTGAAGGTCGAGTCTCGCGCCGAAGCGCATCTTTTCGACTGAAAGATAGGCATGAATCAGATCCATTTCTTCCTGCAGCGTAATTTGAGACCTCTCGCCAAGACCAAGCGTCTTGCGCAGGAATTCTGCCAGCCGGATGCACATCTCGCGCGCCGTCGATGGGTCGCTTGCCGTCAGCGCGCTGATCGAATTCAGACAATTGAAGATGAAGTGCGGATTGACTTGCGTCTTGAGTGCTTTCAGTTCTGATTCCCTGGCCAACGCCTGCGCTTCCAGTTCGCGCTTTGCCCCCTCATGCGCCGCTTCATTTTGCAGCAAGATGTAGTACATGGCGACGGCTAACAGATACAGGAAAACTCCACTGCCAAATAGCAGCGGGTTTACGCGCCCCACGTCGCGGTCGAGTCCAGCAAAGGAATGGGAACTGGCCAGTGCAATGGCCAGCAGCTTAGAGACCGCGATCCAGAGAAGACTGGCGACGCATGCGGCCGCAAGGTGCCTCAGCCACGACAATGAATTCGCCAGAGGGACGTTTCGACAGGAATACCAACCGGACAAACACACGACCGCGTAGTACAACGACAACGGAATCGCGAGCGCCGCCGCCGGCGCCCATGCTAATCCGCCCACCGATGCAAACAGGTAGATCAGGATCGCGGAAACCGGCCCCCATGCCGAAAGGTAAAGCAGCAATCGGCGGAAGTTGTTTGTGATCGGATGCATGGCGGCTCAGTTCTTTACCTCGACACCCCCGAAGACGGTCAGGCCCTTGATCACCAACTTCTTCGTTGGTTTCGAGGGGTCGGGTTGGAAGTGGCGGGTTTTGTCCTGATAAGCGCCGAAGACCGCGATCCCTTGCACGGAAATCATCCAATGCTCAGGGACGATGATTTCGCCGCCGCCAAACACCGCGCTGGCATCGATCACCGCCTGATCGCCTTCAAGATCGGCGTGCCGAAAATCAACCTTATAGCCTCCGAAGATGGCGAATAGATTGCCGCCTTTGAAATTTTTGCTATTGATTTGCCTTTCCCCCCCGCCAAAGATATAGACGGAATCGAAATGTGGATTCTCAGAAGAGGGAATTCGCGGGCCGGTCATCGCCTGCCAGAGCATGACGATTCCAACGATGATGAAAATTGCGGGCCATAGTTGCCAGAACTCGACCCGCAGGATGCCCGACATTTGCAGCTGTAGAACTATTCCGACGGCGATCAAAATGGCGCCGAGTGCACGCCCACCCGCATAGGCAACCTTGACGATACCGATGACGATGAAAATCGTCGGCCAGAAATGGAAAGCGAAATTTGGCGGCAGATACCCCAACTTTTGCAACAACAGCACGGTTCCGACCACGATGAAGACCACGCCGCCGATCACCGGGCCCCGATCTGTCTTCCCGCTGTTATCGTTGCAGCTCATCTTGAGCCTCCCATTGGCACCTCAGACCCTACCGATTGCTTGCGGCGGTTCTCTCTCGCGCTGCGCCACCATACCATGACGCCAGCCACGATCAGGATCACGGGCCACCACGCCACCAGGTGCCAGTTCAAGAACCGGCCAAGCAATTCGATACCCGCAGCCCGCCACGCCCCCAACCGGCTGTCCGGCAACAGTGTACTCTGCAGCACAGCCATTCCCGCGAATGCCAGGCCTGCCGCCATAATTGCATCTTGGTTCCACAGTGGGCTTTGCCGATTGCTTGCCATCGCCGATCTCCTCTCCGTCATGGCTCGAAACTACCGGTGGCGAGCTAGGGACGCCTCTTAAAATCGGCAAACGCCGGCAATTCACCGGCAAGTGACCGTGCCGGGGTGTTCAGGGAGCGACCGAGCGAAAGAACTACGGCCGGCGGGTCGAGTTCTCAGCCGATACGGTTCGAGGACCGAGAGCGCGAGTGATCTTGGAACTTCCGATCAACCAAGGGTTAGCGCAGGCCGTTATATGCTTGAGGTCATGGCTGGGCGAAAAATCCCGAGAAAGCTCAATTCGCAGGATGCCATTCCCGGAACGAAGCCCCGAAGTTCGGTTCCACACGAGTTCGTTCTCGATTCTCTCGCGCCAGTGTCGCCCTGGACTCGTCCGATGTTCGGATGCACCGCGATTTATGTCGGGGAGAAGATTGTATTGATCCTCCGCCAGAAACCGAGTTTCGAGCGCGACAACGGCGTCTGGCTGGCAACGACCCAGGAGCACCACTCCAGCCTGCGACAGGAATTCCCCAATATGAGGTCGATCGAGTTACTCGGGGAAGCGGTCAGCAACTGGCAGATCTTGCCCGTGGAGGCCCCGGATTTTGAAGAGTCCGCAATGCGCGCATGTGAACTGGTGGTTGCCGGAGACCCGAGAATCGGGAAGATCCCAAAGAAACGCCGCTCTCCAAACACCCCTCAAATCCCAAAAGCAAAGCGAAAGGCTAAACAACGGCGAGAGCGATAAGAGCTCTCCCCGGGGACGGGCCCTTGGAGACTCCTACTGCCCAGATCTTGCTTGCGAGTTGAACAGGCTTACTCGAGCGGCTGCCACTGCTTGCATTCTTTGACGGTAATGGAACCGCTGAACGGGGGCATGGCGTTATAGCGAATGACCCCTTCCGAGGTTACGCAGAAACTTCGGCTGCCGGTGCCGACCGCTACCGGGGTCGCGACTGCCACAAACTCCTGGCAGAGCAATTTCGGGCACGCCTGTCCGAAGGTGAAGTTATATCCTGATTTTTCGCACCACGCCCCCACCTTGCACTCCGGTTTCGCCAGTGCCATGTCGAGAAGGCCCGCATGTTTGGGGGTGTAAACGCCCGGGGCATTCGGGTCGGACCCCAACGAAGCTAAGTCGCGGGCGTATCCTCGGGCGGGATAGGCGTTCGAGTAGGCTGTCTGCGCGGTCATGATCCTCTGCATGTTTGCGAGCGCCGCGGCTTCATTGGAAGAGTTCTTGGCGCGCAACAGGTTCGGGAGCGCCGCCGCGGCCGCAATCAATATCGTGCTGGCATCGAAAGCTTGGCTCATGCTCTTACTGCGAATGGTCGTCTCATCCGCGTAAGCACAGGTTACCGTGGGACTGGTCGCTGCCGATCCATGAAAGGGCGAGTTGCCGAGTTCTGGTGACAAGCGCGATAGCTGCATTCCCATCAGTCTGATTGGATCCTGGTAGTACAGGGCGGAGGCTTGCGTCGAATGGTCGGGCAGAGCTCCCCGGAAGGCGCTCGACCTGGCCAAAGATTCACCGCCCAGGTGCAGGCGAACCGCCTCCCGAACACTGGCGTCACTTGAGGCAATTACCAGGAAGCCATCCGCGAAGGCATATCCGATCTCAGTTGGCTTGGCGGGCGAAGGTACTGTCAGGTTGTGGTAGGTGATGCCAGCTTCGATCGATTGCCGCGCCTGCAGTGGAGCGACAGCGAGCAGCTTCGAAAATGTCTGCTCGACGCGCGCAGGGTCATTCACCTGCAGAATCGCCTTCCATGCCGGGTGGTCTTTCTCGATATTGTCGACCTCGAGCGTGATCTCTCCTCCCAATTGGCTCAACAGATCATCCTTCAAGTTAATCCCGAGACCCTGTTGCATTTGGTCCATTTGTGCGAACGCATTCGGGTTCGACGAGGTAGCCAAAGTTTGGACGTCGTCGAAGATGCTGCCCAGATTCTTGAGCGCGATGCTGGCGACCAGAATGGCTTGTGGTGAGGCGAAATCAAGGCTGCGCAGGTCGCGGGGAGCCGCCAGCCACGAAGCCAGTGCCCGCCGCGGACGCGTGAAACTCAGTTCGCCTTCGCTGCTGGGTTGTCCTGGGAGGCCACGGTGTTCCCACACCGCATATTTCATATCTCCAAAGCCGGTCTGCTGGAGTATTTGACCCTGTTGCGCAGGAAGAGGCGTTTGACTGAGGATGGTTTCAAGATCAGCCCCGGCAATCACCGCCACGCCACCTACATAGCCTCGTTGCAAGCGTTGCCCAAATGGCTTGGCAGCAAAATCACGCTTTCCCGTGTCCAGCTGGCGACTGAAATTGCGCACCGTCTCCAAGTCCGGAGCGGCAATCACGAAATCCGGCCTTATTAAGATCGTGAATTGGCGGGGCGTCGACTCAATCGCGCTCGCTAGCCCTGGGTTGTCGAGGATCCGCACCGATGGTTTCGAACCGCCGGAGGCTAACTGAACCGCGAAATCCAGAGCTGCCTTCAGTCCGGGCTTGCGGACCTCTGCGAGCAAGGCGAAACTTGGCGATTTCGATCCGTTCACTGATCCTACGGCGACAATCTCGTCTCCCACGTATTGAGCAAGGTTGCTGACGGCCTCAACCGCCATCTCGAACTGCGGGCCACTCTTTGCCATCTCCGGACTTCGCCACCACTTTCGCAGTTCCGGACGGGATTCCCGCTCCTCGCGAAAGATCCCCAGCGCCTGCTTGGCGGCATCCCCGTAGTTGGGAATGGCTGCGTAGAAAACAGTCGACCCCGGCAAAAGAGGCAGTAAACGGCTTTCCTGCCGTGGCGCGGGAACCACGACATCTTTCTGCAACCGATTCAATACTTCGCCAAGATCCTTCAAGGGATATTTGCCAAGCTCTTTCATTTGCTCGGGAGACGGTGCGTCGGTCCTCGTCGTCCGTTGTTGTGCAGAAATGATTGAGATGGAGCTTAAGAAAACCAGGACGCCGACACCAATCCGCTGGTGTATCGAAGATGTGAGACGAGTCATGTCTTACCCTCACGCTGATAAGCTCAGGATAACAACGGCCAGTTCACTCTCCGAGTAACATAAGTAACGGCAGGATGGATCGCGAAATCTATCTCACTTCCAGTGTCATGGTGCAATGAGGACGACTCGCATGGGCGAGCCATTGTAATCAGGGCGTGACCCGAAGTTGTCAGGCGCTAGCCTTGTCCGTGAGAGGCAGAACCTCGCTCGAGGCCGAATCAAGTTCGAGTTGCTCTTGTCCGCTGAGCGCACTCACGCGACCGCGGTAGGTCTTAAGGTGTTTGTTTGCCGTGTCGAACGCCTCTTGTGCCTTATTCAGGTTCTTGCCGACATTTTCAAACTGGTTCTGGAAATGATCGAAAGACTTTTGCGCTTTCGCGAGCTCCTGGCGGCTTTTCTCAAAGCGGCTGGCTACCTCGTACCACTTGTGCACGAGCGCAATGGTCTGCAGGGTCATCAAAAGCGTGTTGGGCGAAACCGGGAAGACGTGCTGCAGGTTGAGCCAATCGGCTAGTTCGCGATTGCGAATGGCTTCCATATAGAGCGTCTCGCTCGGCAGATACATCAGCGCGATTTCTGTCGTCCCGTGCTCCGGTTGAATGTAGGTCTTGATACGCTTGGTTTCCGCTTTCATGACCCGCACGAACTCCACGCGAGCCTCTTCGAGTTCGGATTCCTTGTTGCTTTCAAACAGCCCAAGAATCTGTTCGCGGGGGAACTTGGCATCGATCGGCAAACGGCGTTCTGGGAAGTTGATCATGGCGTCCACGCGTCCGCCTCCATCCACCGAGCACTGCATTTCAAACATATGAGCCGGCAAGAAGTCTGAAAGCAAGCGCTCCAGGCTTGCCTCCCCGAATTGTCCGCGCAAATGGGGAAGCTTTAAAAGATTGTTGAGGTCGTTGATCGAGTGCCCCAGCGCTCCGACCTCGCGCAGTTGTTCTTCGGCGGCTCGCAAATGTTGCTGCACTTTTTCGAACTGCGCAAATCCTTCCTTTATGTTTTGATCGAGTTTCGACTGCACCTGCTCGGTGATGGCCAGCAACTTGGCATCGACCCGCTCGCGAATCGATTCGAGGCTCTCACCGGTTTGCTGATTGAGCCGGGCAAACTCGGATTTCAGCGATTCCGTGGTTAAAGCCAGAGAATTGGTCAGTTCTGACCGGGTTTCGCCCAGTCTTTCCGCCTGTTCCCGGCGGCCTGCCGCCATCTGATTTTCCACAGCCTGACGGATCTCCCTGAACCCGCCGTTCAGCCGGTCAGAAACTTCTTGCCGAAGGTCGCCCTTGGTTTGTTCGAGCCTTGACGCCAACTCGGCCGTCGAGGAGGAAAACTGCTGGCTGAGGGATTGCTGCAAGCCCTCGGAACGCTCGACAAGTCCTTTAAGCGCAGCAGCTTGCGAGCTGCCGGAACGTTGGTACACGACCAGCCACAGCAATTGGACGAGGTTAACACCCAGTAGCAGGCCAAGCAGCAGCGGGAGAGAGGCCAATCGGTAATATCTCCGGTGTAATCGTGATTAGCCAGATTGTAGAGACTATTCTTTTTGAAGCAAAGTAGTTTCTCCCGGGGGCATCTGGAATGTAGGTATGAGCGTCTGAAGTGGCGGCTGGACGGCCATTTCAGCTACTCACAAGCGCTATGTTCTGGCCCCTCATCACGGCGATTTCCCTTCACTTGGCTGCTGGTGCAGCCTTGCCGAAGCCAGCAGCCGGTCCAGATACCTCTCCCCAGAGTTCCTGGCAGCAGATCGCGCCCGACTCCGCTCCGGTTTTCGATCTCGATGCTGAGCATCAACTGCTGGACCTTGCCAATGAGGACCGCCGCCGCGCCGGGCTCGTACCGCTCAGAATGGATGACGGCCTAGTGCGTGCGGCTCGCGCTCATGCCGTCAAAATGGCAGAACAGGAACAGCTTTCCCACCAGTTTGCAGGTGAGCCCTCCCTCACCGATCGTATCTTGGCAAGTTCCCCGCTCCACCTCGGTCGGGCAGGGGAAAACGTCGCTACTGCCCCGGACGCCGACCGGGCCCATCATGCGCTTATGGCGTCGCCCCCGCACCGCGATAACCTGCTCAGCCCGAATTTCAACGTGGCGGGAATCGGCGTAGTGCGCAAAGGCGCGCGGCTGTTCGTTGCGCAGGACTTCGGCGACAGCATCGCGGCCGTGTCCGTTCAAAAGGCGCAAGAGTTGGTTGAAGAAAGTGTCGAGCAATTGCGCGCCCAGGCACATATGCCTGGTTTGACGCGCGTGAGCAATCGCAATACCGAAGCCAGCGCTTGTGCCATGGCCCAAGCCGACTCGCTTAGCGCGGCCGCTCCTCCTCTGGGAGGCTACCAGCTCAAGTACACGAGCCTGACGCCCGACAAGTTGCCGGCAAACATCTTGAAAGTGATCGCCCAGCGCGGCCTCAAGGCTTATTCCGCCGGCACCTGCTACGCTCGCACCGAGAAGTATCCTAGCGGCGCCTTTTGGGTCGTGCTGATCTTTTACTAACCTGCCATTCAGATTGATTTTGCCGGGCTTTGCTCTCCTGTTTTTCGAGCGCGTTTTCTGCCTCGACGCGTACAATGTTGCTATGCGTACCAGCCATGTCTCCGGGGATGACTATCCGCATCGCGGCGTCACCATGCACGAGCTGCCCGTAGGCGCCAACCTTCCCGGCTTGGTCTTCGCAATCGGGAGCGTCCTGGTTTTTCTCTTTGCGATTCCTGCGCTTTGGTACGTGATGGTCGCAGCCGCTGTCATGGGAGTTTTCATCTCAGTTTTTCTTCAGCTTTTTGATCGTCATCACACCAATGAAACCGAGCGCCTCACATTCAGGCTCTAGGCCAGCGAAACGCCGGCTTCTCTTTACAATGACAGGTTGGTTTCGGAAGGGAATTGGAACGCTTGCTCTACCTTACCCGCAAAGCTGAATTCGCCGCCTCACACTATTATCACAACCCGGATCTGTCCCCGGAGGAGAACCAGCGACTGTTTGGAAAGTGCAACAATCCCAACGGGCACGGTCACAACTACGTTCTCGAGGTCACCGTGAAAGGTGAAATCGACCCCCGGTCCGGTTTTGTGGTTGATCTCAAGCAGCTCAAAGAGATCATGAATCGCGAGGTCTTAGACGCCATGGACCACCGCTTCCTGAATAAAGAAGTGCCAGAATTTTCGACCCGCATTCCAACCACCGAGAATCTGGCGATCACTATCTGGCAGCGTCTTCGACCGAAGTTGAGCAAGGCCAGACTCCACCGCGTTCGGGTGTATGAAAATCACGATCTATTCGTCGATTTTTATGGAGAGGAATGAGGCCTTGAAGCATGGTAACCAGGAGACGTCCAATCCTTGAGGGATGGCCTTTTGCTGGTCGGGATCATTCGAGGACTCTAATCAAGCCGAGCAGGCTATCTGCATGAAGGCATATCTGAATCGCCGCTACCGCTTCTCCGCATCGCACCGTCTCCACAGCGGCCAGATGTCCGATGCAGAGAACCGTTCGACTTATGGCAAGTGCAACAACCCGCACGGCCACGGGCATAACTACGTTTTGGAAGTCACGTTCAGCGGGCAGGTCGACGAAAACGGCATGGTCTGCAATCTGGCTGACCTCGATGACTGCGTTCATCGCCATGTTGTAACCAGATTCGACCTCGAAAATCTAAATATGCAGGAGGCGTTCGCGTCTTCGGTGCCGACGACAGAGAACCTTTGCACCGTGATCTACGATATTCTGAAGCGCGAATTTCGCCTGGCGCATCTGGAGAAGGTGCGGCTGGAAGAGACCATGATGAACTCGTTCGAGTACCGGGGAAGCTAAGGCATTGAAATCATGGGCCGATTGAGGCTTGGGAGGCCCGATTGAGGCTTGGGAGGCCCGATTGAACGATGCCGTCAAGAAACAAATTCAGTGGTGCGATGTTTGAATGATTTACCTGTGCCCATGAAGCCAACACTTGAAACCGACACCTTAACCTCTGCCTCATTCGAGGATCTGATGAAGGAGATCCTGGTCCGGTTGGGCGAGGATCCAAACCGCGAGGGGCTCCTTGATACCCCAAGCCGCGTACACAAGGCTTTCCAGTTCCTCACCAAGGGCTACAACGAAGACCCCGAGTCACTCCTGAAGAACGCCCTTTTTACCGTCACGTATGACGAAATGGTGATTGTCAAAGACGTCGAGGTGTTCAGCCTGTGCGAGCACCACGTGCTGCCGTTTTTCGGCAAAGTGCATGTCGCTTACATTCCGAACGGCAAAGTCATCGGACTTAGCAAAATCCCGCGCCTCATCGAGACCTTTTCGCGCCGTCTGCAGATTCAGGAGCGCTTGACCACGCAGATCGCTGAAACCATTCAGAAAGTTATCCAGCCGCAAGGCGTTGGCGTGGTCATCGAAGCCCGACATCTCTGCATGATGATGCGCGGTGTCGAAAAGCAACACTCGGCGGCGGTTACATCCTCCATGCTCGGCTGCTTCCGCGACGAACAGGAAACCCGCCAAGAGTTTCTGTCCCTGATCCGCCAGCGTCCGAACGGCGTGTGACCATGGCTATTTCCCAGGTTAGGCTGTAGCCCGACCGGCGTCTCTATAGGCGGCAGGAGGGCGTCCCTGAGCTACTTTGCTTTCAGGCGGCACCTAGACTTGGGGCAGGTTACTGGGGGCGTCTAGAATCATTTTCGCAGATGAAGAAATCTACTCGCAGTTCTGGTACTGCTTCGAAGACGGACCCTGCCACCTCTTTCCACGGCAAAGTTGCGCTGATCACCGGCGCGACACAAGGCATCGGCCTTGCTCTTGCCCGATCGCTTGCCGAAGAAGGGTGCAGCCTCATCCTATGCGCGCGCGATCGCAAGCGCCTGGCGGCGGCTGAGTCCGAGCTTGGTTTGAAGCAGATCCCGGTGCAAGCTTTTTCCTGCGATGTCGCCGACGAGAAAAGCGTCGCTTCGATGTTCGCTGCCATGCGCAAAAAGGTTTCGCACCTCGACATCCTGATCAATAGCGCCGGAATCGCTCATGCTTTACGGTCGATCAGCGAACTCAAGACCCAAGAATGGAACCAGGTCCTGGCTACCAACCTGACCGGCACGTTTCTTGTCTCGCGCGCCGCGCTGTCCTTGATGTCGCGCGGGTCCTCGATCGTGAACATTTTGTCGATGTCTTCCAAACGCGCCTTCCCCAACCTCGCCGCCTACACGGCGTCCAAGTTCGGTGCCCTGGGCCTCACCCATGCTCTTCGGGAGGAGCTCCGTTCGCAAGGGATTCGGGTCATCGCCGCACTTCCGGGTTCCACCGATACCGCCATTTGGGACACGCTTTGGCCCGAAGCCCCCCGCAACAAGATGATGCGCGCCGAAACCGTGGCCCAGGCCATTGTTGCTGCCCTGAAACTTCCCCCGGAAACGACGGTCGAGGAACTTGAGCTGATGCCCACAGGGGGCCCACTCTAATTTGGGGTTTCCTTCGACCCGAACGAGATTCAACTTGCCTTCTACTTAGTCCTGGAGTAACGTGCTTGCCACCTTGGTTCTTCCCCAAGGGAGCAAACATGGTGCTCCGTTTTTACCTGGTCGCGTATTGCTTGACCGCGGCGTTTTGTTTTTCCCAAACGCATTCCGCTGCGCCAAACCAAGCCGCTCCGGACACTCGCCCATCCGCCAAAGTTGCTGCCCGCGACGGCAGCATCCGAGACATCGGCTCCATTGGTACTCGCAATCTCGGCTGCGGACGCGGCTTGGGCAATTGGTATAGCCTCGATCGCCAGGAGGCCATGGGTAAGGAATACTCGGCCCAGATCGAAGCGACCTCTAAGCTGGTGAAAGATCCAGAGATTGTCGAGTACGTCAACCGCATCGGGCAGAACCTTGTCCGCAATTCCGACTCGCAGGTTCCGTTCCACATCAAGGTGATCGAGTCGGACGATGTCAATGCCTTCGCTCTCCCTGGCGGTTTTTTCTACGTCGACACCGGACTCATCCTCGCCGCCGACAACGAGGCGGAACTCGCCGGAGTCATGGCACACGAGATCGCGCACGTTGCTGCCTGCCACGCTGCCCGCAGCCGGACCCGCGGCCAGCTGATGAACATGGCGTCTTTGCCTTTCATGCTGGTGGGAGGGCCGATTGGCTATGCCGCGTATGAGGGCTTGACCATCGCGACTCCGCTGACTTTTTTCAGATTCTCCCGCAAGTTTGAGGCGGAAGCCGATTTTCTGGGGGTGCAATATATGTACAAGGCAGGCTACGATCCCCAGGCGCTGACATCCTTTTTTGAGAAAGTGAGAGCCATGGAAGGCCGGCATGAAAGTCCCGTCGCCAAAGCCTTCCGTACCCATCCCCAAACGCCCGATCGCATTCTCAAGACCCAGAACGAAATCGCGACCCTGCTGCCGCCGGAGATGGAATACAAACTAGATTCCTCAGAGTTTCAAGACGTCAAAGACCACTTGAATAAAATGCAAGGCGGCCTGAGACTTCAGAGCCCCAATCGTCCCACTTTGAAGCGACGCCCCAGCCTCCCCGACCTGGTTGGCGACTAGCCGGAGGAAAGACAGGGAACTCGATCCGAGGTCTATTCCGCCATTTCACCTGAGGGTCCTGCGAGGCCTGGCGGCGAGTTACGGAAGCTTCCCCTGTGCCAAATCTCTTACCAGGGTCAAGTCCGCTTCAAGAAAATCATAGGTTGGAAGATCTTTCGGATCGGCCCACACAATCTCCCGGAAAATCCGGTTCTCGAGTTCGCCTGCGTATTCGAGCACCTGGAAAAACCGCAGCTCGACTGAATTTCCCCCGGGATACTTATGCTGAATGCGCACGACTTCATCGTCCACGACCGCCGCAATGCCCAGTTCTTCGTCCAGTTCTCGCCGGAGGGCATCCCGCGGCTGTTCGCCCTCTTCGATTTTCCCCCCCGGAAACTCCCACTTGAGCGGCATGGGCTGGTGCCGGGTGCGCTGACAAATCAGGATTTTCCCGTTTTTCCAGATGAGTGCCGCCACAACGCGTTTCATAAAAGATCTTGGTGCCCCTGGCACTTACGGAATTTTGTCGAAGTTATCAACCCACGCAGCGCAACCGAACTCTAGTGACACGTTACGCCTAGCGTTCCATGCATCGTAATCCTTCGACTTGTGGAAAGTACTCCGGATGAATGGCAGCCGCCAACGCTCGCAAGCCTTGCATCAACGTTGAGGCGGGGGTATTGAGATACTCGTCTCGTATGCAGTAGACGCGTCCTGCCTTCACTGCCGGCAGGTCCTGCCATCCCCGCGACACGGTTAGCTTCTCCAGCGGGACGCGATCCCCTGCGCCACACCAGGCTGCAATCAAGACCTCGGGTCCGGCTTGAGAGACCGTAGCCGGATCAATCTGCGCGCCCGGTGTGCCGATGAATTTTCCTCCGGCTGCCTTTACCAATTCCGCGACCCAGGGCTGCGATGCAATCAACGGCTTTCCCCACTCCTCGCAGAACACCTGCGGGTGCGCAAGGCCCGCTGTGCGCTCCTGCACGTTTGCGATCTCTTCCTGCATGCGACCAACCAGCTTCACACCTTCTTCTCGCGCATCTACCAGTCGCGAGATGATGCTGACATCGGAATAGATATCGGCCAGCTTTTTCGGCGATAGCGCGAGCACCGGGATCCCGGTTTTGAGAATTTCAGAGACCGACCTTTCCTGGTATGGGACGGAAGCGATCACAAAATCCGCCTGGATTCGCCGGACTTGTTCAGCCTGTACCGTCCAGGTATCGGCAACAATGGAGATGTTCCGTTCCTTGAGTTCGGGGCAAACCGCCACGCAATACTTCGTGCACGCCGCCAATAAGTCGAGCTTCCCCAACTCTTTGAGAATGACGGTCACACTCGGCTGCAGTGACACAATCCGGCTTGGGGTCAGAGGGCTTTCCATTCCAGTAGTATGACAAACCCTGTTCGGGGGAAGCGCCGTATTTGCTCAATCTAGCAAGGGCGAACTCCGGCAAATACGAAAATTTCTGCGAATCGGCACCACGGCTGATCCGGGGCCCGAATCCAAGCGAAGCCAGGGGTAGCCCTTCGGCAGATTAGAATACTCCCCGTGTATTCCCCCCGGCTTCTTGATCATTTCGAGCACCCTCGCAATGTCGGAGTGCTCGATAGGGCTCATGCCACGGCGCAACTTGAGAACCCCGTCTGCGGAGACATCCTCAAATTGACGGCGTGCTTTGATAACAACACCATCACGGAAATCCGTTTTCAGGCGAAAGGCTGCGTCCCTTCGATCGCCTGTGGTTCAGCGCTCACGGAACTGGTTCACGGTAAGACCCCTGGGGAGGCTTCGTCGGTGACCCGAGACGACATTCTTCGCGCTGTCGGAGGTGTTCCCCCCGCCTCGAGCCATGCGGCACAGCTTGCCATCGATGCCTTGCGATCGCTACTCGAAAGCCTTTCTGCGCGGTAATTTTTTCAGGCGATCGCGGGATCTCTAGGGAGGGCTTTCTTCTTCTTGCTCGATGCCCGGTAACTCGGAGCGCCCCTGTGCAGTGTTATCTTTAGTCCGTAGATGATGGACATTCTCAGGCAACTTTTCGAGCAGCATTTTCAGACACCGGTGGTGCAAATTCAGCCCCTGCAGGGCGAGCTCGGCGGTTCCGGGCGGCGCATCGTGCGCCTTCACGGCGAAAGCGTCCGGGCAATTGGAATTCTTTATAACGTGCGGGAAGAGAACCTTGCATTTCTAGAGTTCTCGCGCCACTTTCGCCGGCATCGATTGCCCGTTCCGGAAATCTATGCCGATGATCTAGCGCACGACGCTTATCTCGAAGAGGATCTCGGGGACACGACGTTGTTCGATTTTCTCTCCGCCCATCGCAGTGGCGAGACCATCGCCCCGGCCGTGGTGGACGCCTATCAGAAGGCGATTGAGTTCCTGCCCCGCTTCCAGGTGGTCGCGGGCCGTGACTTGAATTACAAAGTCTGTTATCCGCGCTCCAGCTTCGATCGCCAGTCGATCGCCTGGGACTTGAATTATTTCAAGTACTATTTTCTTCGCCTGGCGGGCATCCCTTTCAACGAGCAGGCCCTGGAGCAGGATTTCACGCGGCTTACCAAGTTCCTGCTCAATGCTCCGCACGATTACTTTCTGTATCGTGATTTTCAGTCGCGTAACATCTTGCTTCGCGATGGCCATCCATATTTCGTCGATTATCAGGGAGGGCGCAGAGGCGCGTTGCAGTACGACGTCGCTTCCATTCTTTACGACGCCAAAGCCGATCTGCCGCCGGCGGTTCGCGAGCAGCTGCTTGACCACTACCTCGATGCCCTGGCGAATTACGTTTCGCTTGGTCGCGACGCCTTTTTCGAGCACTACTATGCCTACGTCTATGTGCGTATCATGCAGGCGCTCGGCGCCTACGGTTTCCGCGGATTCTACGAGCGCAAACCTCACTTCCTGCAAAGCGTTCCTTATGCCCTGAAAAACATCCGCTGGCTCTTGCACAACGTGGAACTGCCGGTTCAGTTGCCCACTCTCACGGACTGCTTTCGCGCCATGCTCGGCTCGGAGAAGCTTCAGCAACTGGGGGCGGAAAAACACAACCCAGACGCCGCGAGCGCATCCTCTCCACTGACGGTGAGAATCTTCAGCTTCTCTTTCCATCGCGACGGCATTCCCCGGGACGAAAGTGGCAATGGAGGCGGCTTCGTTTTTGATGGACGCAGCCTTCCCAACCCCGGGAGAGAAGAGCGTTTCAAGGCTCTCACGGGGAAAGATGCCCCGGTCGCGGAGTATCTCAACCAGCAGGAGAGCGTACACCGCTATCTGGCTAATGTGTACGCCCTGGTGGACGGTAGTGTGAATGAATATCGGCGGCGCGGCTTTTCGAACCTGATGGTTTCCTTCGGCTGCACCGGGGGGCAGCATCGTTCCGTTTATCTGGCAGAGCAACTTGCGAAACATCTGCGTGCAAACAATGGCATTCGGGTTGATGTCCGGCATACCGAACAGGAGAAACGCGGCCAATGAAGGCCATGATTCTGGCCGCCGGCCTCGGCACCCGGCTTCGTCCGCTCACCAATGACCGGCCCAAAGCTCTGGTCGAGATCAACGGCCGCACCCTGCTTGAGATCACGCTTGCCCGCCTGCGCGTGTTCGGCGTGAACGATGTGATCATCAATGTCCACCATTTCGCGGATGTACTAACTGGCTATCTTGCGGCCAACGGCAACTTCGGAATGCACATCGAGATCTCGCGCGAAGACGAACTTCTGGACACCGGCGGCGGCCTAAAAAAAGCAGCCAATTTCTTCCTGCAGGATGCAGACGAGCGGCCGTTTCTTCTTCATAACGTGGATGTGCTCAGCACCATCGATCTTGAGGAAATGCTGAGAGTTCTTCGCCGCGAAGATGCGCTGGCGGTTCTCGCCGTTCGGAATCGCAGCAGTTCGCGCTATCTTCTCTTCGATCCAGCTTCGGAGCTTGTCGGCCGGCGGACGGCGAAGGGTAACGCCGCACCCGAAACGGAGCTCGCGAGGCATGAGAGCAATCCCGAGGCCCTGGCGTTTTGCGGTATTCAGGCGATCTCGCCGCGGCTGCTGAAGCTCATGACCGAGTCGGGTGTTTTTTCCATCATCCAAACCTATCTTCGTCTTGCCGGCAGAGGAGAGAAGATTCTCGGCTTCCGTGCTGACAATTACTACTGGCGGGATCTCGGAAGAGCGGAGCATCTGCTGGAAGCCTCAAGCGATGTCAGCACTGGGACCCTTGCCCTGCCAAATTGCCGCTAGAGGGGTAATCTCAAGAGGTGACGGGTGTAATTTGTTTGGGCTTGGTCCCCATGCAAAGCTGATATTCGGTTCGCGCATCCCCCGCCTGAACCAGGCGTTTCTCGGGGTTCCGCCCTGTTCGCGCGCCGCTTCGTCATGGAACATTTCGTTTTTCATTCCGCCGTCGGTACCTTCAGTACAGCGCTACTTTGGGGCGGCCTGGCCATCGCCGCCGCGATCTTTGCCTTCCTTCTGATCTCGGAGGCGAGTTCCGGTGTCCGTCCGCCCGGATTTCAGCGCGGAGCGCCCGTCAGCAAATTGACTCGCTAGAGTTGATAGCCTCCAGTACCTGGAGGAGGTCTTTTCGCGGGAGCGCCTGCGAGATACAATCCGCCCATGGAAATCAAGCACTTGGTTTCGAAATATGTCTATCGCATCGAGCCAAAGCCTGAAGGTGGATTCATCGCCCGCGCGAGCGATCCTAGCGTCCCATCGATCGAAGCCGCTACGCGCGAGGAGCTGCAAAAGAAAATTCAGTCCACAATTCTGGCTGGCCTGGGCGCCGACTTCCCTGGCTTGCAACTTCCCGGACCAACAGGCGAGCTGAAATTCTCTTTTCACGTCGAGAAGCAGCCTGATGGCAGCTTCGATGTCCATTCTTCGGATCCGGCCTCTGGCCCTCTCAATGCCACCAATCACGACCAAGTCGAAAACCACTTCGCTGAGAAGCTGATTGCCTTTGTCGGCAAACACATGCTCCAGGATGCTCCAGAGGCACTTCGTGCTCAACTCGCCTCCGGCGACGTAAAGGTCTTCATCAACAAGACATCGGGATTCACCGTCACCACGAAAGGCGATACGAATCCCCAGCAATTCGGTTCTCTGGCTCAGCTGTTTGGAACGCAACCAGGTTCCGAGCCGGCGAGCAACTCCGGCCACATCCCCTCCAATTCGGAGGCGACGCTTGGCAGTTCACAAACCGTCATCGACTCTTCCCCCATCACGCCGGTCAGTGAAGGCGGAGGCAGATTTTTCCGCATCCTGCTGGTTCTGGCAATTTTGGCAGGCGTGATGTTCTTCCTCTTGCGCCACCGCTGATCGTTCCCCGCCGCTATTTCCCAAAGCCATCCAAAAATATCTTGCCTTGTCTACTACATGTGTAGTAGAAATACATACGTCCATAGGAGACAGACATGGAGCGACCAAAGCTCAGCAAACTGGAACTCAGAATCATGGAGGCGCTCTGGAATCGCGAGACCGCCTCGATCCGGGACATTCAGGAGAGTTTTCCCGAGAACAAGCGACCGGCCTACACCACGGTGCAGACCACGGTATATCGCCTGGAAGGGAAAAACGCTGTGCGGCGAGTCAGGAAGGTTGGGAATTTTCATGTCTTCGAGGCCGCCATCTCTCGCGACCATGCCCAACGCAAGCTCATTGACGATCTGCTGGCCCTGTTTGGGGGCCGCACCCAGCCAGTCATGGCCCATCTCATCGAATCGGGCAGGCTGACTCTCGCTGACATTAAGGAAGCCGAGAGGACGCTGCGCCAGCTGCAAAGAGAGGAGAAATGACGATGTTGTCCGATCTTTCGAACGCCGGAGCTCCTGCACTTGCTGATCACCTTTGGCAATCCACCCTGGTAGCCGGAGCTGCAGGACTGCTGGCCCTGGTTCTGCGCAGGAATTCTGCGCGCCTTCGATATTGCATCTGGTTTGCGGCCTCGCTGAAGTTTCTCGTTCCCTTCTCGCTGCTCATTGCCGCAGGTGGGGCTTTTTCATGGCGAACGGCGCCCTCTCCGACCTCACCCGGCATGTACGGCATGGAAATTGTCAGTCAGCCGTTCACCAAATCCTTGCCACTGTCCGGTCCGGTTGCAATCCCTGCAGCATCTCCCGCCCTTTTGGCGCGACTCTCGCCCTTGCTTTTCTGGGTCTGGGTTCTAGGGTTCGCGCTGGTGCTCTCGGTGTGGATGGTTCGCTGGTGGCGGATTTCCGCCATGACCGGGAAGGCGACTCTGCTTTCAGAAGGCCGCGAGTATGCCGCCCTGCGGCGAGTTGAATATCTCACCCGCAGCCGGCGTCCGTTGGCCCTTCGACTCTCCAAAACATCCGTTGAACCCGGCGTCTTCGGCATTTTCCGGCCAGCGCTTCTGTGGCCCCGATCCATTTCGACCCGTCTTGAGGATGCTCATCTTGAAGCGGTCATTGCCCACGAACTCTTCCACGTGCGCCGCCGCGACAATCTCGCGGCCGCTCTGCACATGCTGGTCGAAGCCATCTTTTGGTTTCATCCGCTTGTCTGGTGGATTGGGTTGCGGCTGATCGAGGAAAGAGAGCGGGCCTGCGACGAAGCTGTCCTTGAACTCGGCGGCCGACGGGGTATCTATGCCGAGAGCATTCTGAAAGTCTGCGAGTTCTGCTTGAGTTCTCCTCTGACCTGTGTGTCTGGCGTAACCGGCGCCGATTTAAAGAAAAGGATGGTTTATATCATGACCGACCATTTGGTTCGCAAACTCAACCTCAGCCGCAAACTCCTGCTTTGGGCCTCCGCATGCCTTGTGCTTGTCCTGCCCTTCGCCTATGGCCTTTTCACCGCGACTCCCTCGCGGGCGGAATCGCCGGTCGCCGGTGCTCCCCGGTTCACCAACGTCACCATCAAACCTCATAAAGCCGCGGGCGATGGCCTGGTGATGACGAAGATGATGATGAAGGTTCCAGGGCCGGGGGACGATAAGGATCCAGGCTACTTCGCGATCAACGTTTCCTTGCACACACTGATTCAGACCGCCTATCGAGTCCAGGAAGCTCAGCTCACGGGCGAAGCTGACTGGATGAAGACCGATCGCTACGACATCAATGCGACCGTTGATCCCTCAGTTGCCGACCAGATGCGGGGACTGAGCGAAAAGCAGCGCCAATTGATCGGGCAGCAAATGCTGCAGCAACTGGTGGCCGACTATTTCAAGGTTACCTTGCATCAGGAATCCAGAGATCTTCCTGCCTACGAACTGATGGCTGCCGAAGGCGGGGTCAAACTTCAGAGTGTGAGCAAGATCGGGATGGTGAGGATGAATATAGGAGAGTTGATCGCACACGGGGCCCCTATTGAGATTCTCACCACCCAACTGTCCCAGCGTCTTGGCCGGACCGTTGTGAACAAGACCGGTCTGACAGGGAATTACGACTTCACGCTGCGCTGGACTCCTGATGCCGAAGAGCTAGCCCGGGCGCGGGCCGCTGGTTTACCTCCGAAGCTGATGGAGGCTCAGCCGACCACGCCGACAGATTCGGCGCCTCCTCTTCTCACTGCAGTCCAGGAGCAACTTGGCCTTAAACTGCAACCGCAAGTTGAACGCGTGCCGATCCTCGTCATCGATCACGCTGAGCAGCCCCCGGCAAACTAATTTCAGGGCGGCGAAGACCTTGCGAGAGGAAGCGGGACCATTTGCTCGAGAAATGGTCCTGCTGAGTCTCGATGTCTCCTCCCTCGTTGCTGCCTCGAACCGACCCTCCGCTCAAGTCTAGGGAGAGGAGACAACGTCTTTCCCGGAATTCTTCGGCAGAAGCCCATCCCTTGTTGACCCTCAGCTTTCATGCGCGTCTAACCGTCATCTTGCGGGTATGGAGAATGCGATGAGAATTGCCTACAAGTCTGCAGGCCTCTGCCTATTGCTGGGTGCATGGACCGTTGCCGCCGCTGCACAGTGCAAAACCGGCCGCGGTACCTGGACCGCCGAGCTCTCCGACGACCAATCCGGCAAGCTCCAGTTTCGCTTGAGCTGTTCTCAAGATATCGGCTCGATGGGGCATGCTCTGAGCCTGTCAGAGCTCAAGGGGCTTGATCCCGCTGCTGTCCATGGCAAACACACGCCCGTGAAATTCGGCCTGGTGAGGGAAGCAGGGTCCCTGCAGTTTGAAGGTGTCTTCAACGAGGGGATCGGCTACGGTGAATTCTCCTTCACCTCAAACCAGGAATTTCTCTCGGCCATGAAGCAGATGGGTTATCCCGACGCCCCGGAGAAGGTGTTTACGCTCGCCTCGATCGACCTCACCCGCGCCTATGTTCTCGAGCTCCGCGCTCTCGGATTCCATCCTGATCTCGACAAGTTGATGGAGGCCCGGATCTTCAATGTAAACCGCGAGCAGGTCAACGGACTGAAGGCCGCGGGCGTCGAAGCTTTGGAACTCCGTGATCTCGTGCAGTACCGGATTTTTAACGTCACGCCGGAATACGTTCAGCAGATGCGTGCATCCTTTCCGGGGATCTCGGTTGAGAAAATGACCGAGATGAGGATTCACCATGTCAGTCCTGAGTTCCGATCGGAGATGTCCCGCCTGGGATATTCAGGGCTGAGCGTCGATCAGCTGATTGCCTTTCGAATTCACAACGTCACGCCCGAGTACCTTCAAGAAATGGATAAGCTCGGCTTCCACAAGCTGGATGCGGATCAACTGATTCAGTTTCGAATTTTCAACGTGAACGCCGGCCAAGTCGAAGACCTCGCCTCAGAAGGCTACAAGAGCCTTAGCGCGCAAGATCTCGTCACCTTCCGAATTCATCACGTCGATTCGGGATTTATTGAGACAGTGAAGAAGGCTGGCTATCCCCATCCCACACCGGCTGAATTGGTTGAATTCCGCATCATGGGAATCCGCCATCGGACCGCAGGCCTATAACTCTTTTCACTCGCGCTCTCTTCACTCGGATGGGGTGCGGCTTTCGTGGACCGGCTGGTCGCCCACTCAAGCCCCTTCTGAGCTTGAGTGGGAACCTACAAAGAGTTACCGATTGACCTCAATCTGATTCACCACTTGTTGCACATTTGGAATCTTCGAAGCCAATTGTTCGGCCTCGGCCTTCTGCTGGGGCGTCTTTACGCTACCCTGCAAAGTTAGAACTCCATTCTTCGCGTCGTAGTGAATCGACTGCTTATTCAGGCGGGTGCTAACCAGCGCCGCTTTGTAATTGCTCTCGATGCCATCATCCAGATTCGACTGCTCGGACTTCGCCTGCGATTCATCGCCAACTGGCTGCACGCTGATCTCATTCGCGATGGTGCGGTTGGGCGCAACCGACTTCGCTACTTCCCCGGCGCGTGTCTTGGCTTCTGCCGAGTGCAGCGTACCGCCTAAGGTCACAGTCCCCTTGTCCGCATCATCGGCGACCGTAACTCCCTTGAGGTCGGCCTGTTCCAAGGCTTGCTTGACCGCGTCCGCCTGGGATTTTCTGCCGTTCTGATTGCAGGCGACGGTCACAGCGAAAAGTGCTGCCAATATCGTCACTAACAAAATTTTCGTTTTCATGGTTTGCTCCTGACAGTCAAAGTTGAAGGGCGGCCTCTCTCCTCCGACGGGACCGCCCAGAACCACGGCTACGATGAACGGGACCCTGGGGGAGGATTGCCGTCCTTAGCCCGGCTCCCAGCACAGGAATGAGCTTCTAAGGGGATTTCGCGGGATATCGTGCTGATGCCGGTTCAAGCGCAACTTGGGGAAGCTGGACCCCCGCCCCGCTCACCACGGTTTTTGCTTGGGGGAAGGCTTTGCCGGCAACGCGGCTGTGGGCCGGCCATGCTGGCGCAATCCTCAATTTTTCAATCAGTTACCAAGGTTTGGGCTCTCCGCCCGCTGCGAGTTTTTCCCGCTCAACTCCTATTTCCTGCAGTTTATTGACTTAAACGTGTGCTTCTCCCGGGGGCTCAATAAGATAAGGGGTTGAAAACCGTCGTAGGTCGTTATTTGTCCGCCGTCCGCCGAATCCAACCCACACCCGGGTTAGGGAGCGCACGGCTCACTAGGGACGACCGACGGCGCATTCCCTGGCTGCGGAAAGGCATTCGTACATGCACAAACCGGTTAAGTACGTAGAGAAGGCGGTCACAGTGGCCGCATCGGGCGCGTGGTTCGTTTTGGATCGATTGAACCGCATCAAGCCCAATCCATCTCCCAAGCCGAAGTGGTCCGACAAGCCGCTGCTCAAGTCCTATGAGAAGTCGAAGCCGCCGCTCGGATGGCCGCGCACTACCGATTCGCTCTGCCCGAAGTGTGTCCCGGAGATTCGCCAGCAGATTCTGGATGGCCATTTACCGACCGACATCTTGCTGAACGAAAAGGTCGGCGAGATCAAGGCCACCATTCTCGAGCGCGACGGCAAGATCATGATGATCAAAGATTGCCCGAAACACGGGCACTTCGAGGACGTGATGTCGATCGACACGACGTTCTCCGAGCACCTCGAACGGGTGTTCCCAGGCCGCGACATTCGCGCGCACAACGACGAGAAGCTGCACAACCACGGCTCCTCGACCGTGAAGTATGGCCGCGGATCAGTGCTCACCATCGATCTGACCAACCGCTGCAACATGATGTGTGATCCCTGCTTTATGGACGCGAACCAGGTCGGCTTCGTGCATGAGCTGACGTGGGAAGAAATCAAGCAAATGCTGGATAACGCGATCACCATCAAGCCACGGCGCCAGATGAGCGTGCAGTTCTCCGGTGGCGAGCCGACGCTGTCCCCTTATTTCCTGGATGCGGTCCGGTATGCCCGCCAGGTCGGATACAACTCTGTCCAGGCTGCGACCAACGGCATTGAGTTCGCGAAGAGCTTTGAGTTCGCGCAGCAGGCGGCCGACGCCGGTCTCCGTTATGCGTATCTGCAGTTTGACGGAATCGGCAATGCCGCCAACGCTCACCGCAAGGTTGGCAACCTGTTTGACGTGAAACTAAAGGCCATCGACAACCTGCATCGCGCTGGGGTTGAAATCGTTCCGGTCGTGACCATCGTGAACGGCATTAACAACGAGCAGGTAGGCCGCATCATTCAGTTCGCCCTGGACAATCCAAAAAGGATTGGATTCCTGTCGTTCCAGCCGGTCAGCTTTACCGGCCGCGACGAGGAAATCACCGACGACCGCCGTCAGGCGCAGCGCTACACTCTGTCGCACCTGGCGCACGACGTGAAGAAGCAGACCGGCCTCGGCGAGCCTGCGCGAGATTGGTTCCCGATCAGCTTCATGTCGACCTTCAGTGATTGGGCTGACCTGATGCACGCCAACGACACCAACAATAACTGGGGCCAACTCTCCTGCGGCTGCCACCCCAATTGCGGTACCGGTATGGCGGTCATGATCGACAAGGAGACCAAGGAAGCAGTTCCGGTTACGGCATTTCTGCATGGCGATCAGCTAGCCAAAGACATTGCGAAGATCAACGATGCGGCGCGCGGCAAGTTCCTGAGCGGCCTTGGCATGGCTCTGGTCCTGGCGAAGAACTACAATCCTTTCCAGACCCCGAAACACTTCCGCCTGTGGGACCTATGGAAGAAGTTCGACAAAAACTACAATGTTTCCGGCCGCAACTACGGTAAGGTCGGTCCGGACCGCACCATCGAAGACGTGATGAAGCGGCGTCAAGACCGCTGGAACTTCCTGTTCATCGCAGGCATGTGGTTTCAGGACTTGTTCAACTACGACTTCCGTCGTACCGAGCAGTGCATCATTCCGTACGCGACGCAGGAAGGCGAGATTTCATTCTGTGCGTATAACACGGGTATCGGGTGGCGCAACATCATCGAGAAGATGCACATGACCGCAACCCTCACCAAGTGGTACGAAGAGCACGGGCGGCATGAGATCTTTGCCGGCGGCAAGAACGTCGCCATGGAATCGAATGAGCATACGCTCTATCTGCGCGAAGGCATCGTGACTCAGGAAGAGCAACACGATCTCGATAAGCTGGGTATCGCGAAGAATGCACGCGAAGAGAAAATTCGCGCGCGCGACGCCAAGCTGAAGTCAGGCGAGAACGGGAGTGCTCGTGGGCCACAGAAGAACGACCAAGCCTACAACGCCCGCATGGCGGCCCTGTACCGCGAGGTCGTGCTGAAAGAGAAGCCGGCGCAGTCAGAAAACGGATTCCTTCCGATCAATGCCCTGCTCAAGCCGAACGGCAATGGCAACGGCCACAAGGGCAACGATTCTACTTCGGCTGCTCCTGAGAGTAAGCCGGAAGTAGCAGAGCCGGTTTCAGGAGACTAGGGCGAGAGTTGGGTTCGCGCCCTTAGAGAGCACCAGCACAAAGGCCGCTGCGGCGGCCTTTGTCGTTTGCTGAAGTCTCTGAATCCTGGCTCCCCAATCGGGAACTCCCGCCTGAGAAATGGTCTTGAGACTCGTATCCCAATCTGTTCTGTCTTCTCCAGTTGCGGGCGTGTGCTCGCCCGTAACCCCCACCTGTTCCCTCCGTAACCGTATGTAATCTCGATTTTTTGGTCCCGAAAATTCAGAATGGGGGAACTGGCAGTTTCTGCGGGTAGACCGATTCGCGGTTGGGCTTCGTTCGCTTCGCGCTGCCAAGGAGAGAGTCATGGGGAATACGGGTGAATTGCGCGCGCTTCTTCTGACCCAAGAAGAAACGACGATGGCAAGTTTCCGCGCTGTCTGCGAAGAGCTGGGAATCGCGGTGGAACCCATTCCTCCCGGAAACCAGATCGCTCTGCACCTCGAAGAACAGAAATTTGCCGCGGTGATTGTCGATTTCGATAATCCGGATACGGCCGAAGAGTCCCTTTTGGCCTTACGGCAGAGCAAGTTCAACAAGAATGCCGTAGTCATGGCGGTCGGAATGAACGCCAAGAACCTGGAACGCGCGCTGAAGTGCCGTGCGCATTTTGTCGTGCGCCGTCCATTTGAAATGGCCGAACTGCAGCGGACCTTGCGCGCGGCGTACGATTTCATGCTGGCAAATCAGCGGCGGCAGGTCCGGTGCTCCATCGTTCTGCCTGTACGCTTGCGCATGGTGCGGTCGGGAGCCACTTTTGAATGCTCGAGCGTGAACATCAGTTCCAACGGCATTGCAGTCTCTGGCTCGATGCGCATGAAGCAGTTTGACAGCCTCGATCTCGAAATGGTGCTGCCCGACGGCTTTGTCGTTCTGGCTACAGGGATTGTGATTTGGGAGAACAAGCAAGGGATGTGTGGTATCAATTTTCAAGTGCGCACTCCCGAGATGCGGCAGAAATTGGACTCCTGCTTGTCGGCCCATCAGGCGCTTGCAACCTCGGAACTGACCTGCGGGGGCGTTTCCGAGATCCCGCCCCATTCCGGTTCTGGAATTGGGAGCTCAGCGCAACATAGCGGTGCTTAAGGAAGTTTGCGCCTGCGTCCGAGGTTCTGACGCAAAGTAGCGTATCTCGCGTTCCTGAAATATCTAGATAAGAAAACGCATGTGCGCCCACTGGCGCAGGTCCCCCGCCTATGCGGCTCGGCGCAGGCGGAAAGGAGCGCTGAGCAGGCGTGCCGGCAACAGAATGACAGCCGTAAGCAGCGCGAGGACACCGTGCACCGTGATTCCCGCGATGCGGAACGGAAGCAACAGCAACCAAACGATCGGGTAGAGCAGCAACGCCAGGAGGGCTAGCGGCCAACACAGCACCAAGAGAATGCACCAGAGAAAGAAAGCAGCCATGGAAGACCCCCGCGTGGAATGATACGAGCTTAGAAGGGTAAAAGTTCCGCTGAGCCCTTCCACCCGGGATGTGTTCCGTCTGGCGTGCCGGCAGCCTCAAGGCCCTACAAAGAACTGCGGCGAAGCTGAATGTCAGTCGCAAAGGCTCGGGCGGACTAGTGTTTCGAGATAGCTGTCCGGCGGTCACTTCAGTAACTTGCCCCTGGGTAACCACTCCACCTAGCATCGATGGGTATGCTCCGCAGCCTGCTCTTAAGCCGTGACGAGACCACGACACGAATGATCACGCGTGGGTTCAAGGACCTTGACGTTGAACTGGAGCACTGCGCAGAATCCGATCAGTTCCTGGCACGCGCCCTCGAAACCCGCTTCGATGCGATTGTTGTGGATGATCAGGTCGAGGAAGCTCATCTTGCCTTGGCGCAGATCGTAAGCCTGGCAAATTGCGGCAAGGCGGTACGCATCGTGCTTGCCGAACACAAAGCCACCATGCCAAGCATCTTTAAGACGGGCTCGCAGATTGTGCTCTACAAGCCGCTATCCTCGGAGCGAGTTCGCCAGGGTCTCCGGGCGGTACGAAATCTGATGGCAAGAGAGCGCCGCCGGGGAACCAAGCGGGTTCTGGCCATGGTGCCGGCAAGAATTGGCCCACGCCACGCACGCTTGTCCTCGATTCCAGTGCTGCTTGCCGACCTCAGCGATTCCGGGGCAGCGATCCGCTACGAAAAGGGGGATCTTCCGGTCGCAAATACCCTCAGCTTGGAGTTCACGCTGCCGGGAACGGCCAACCGGATCCACTGTATTGCGGAGTTGGTATGGCAGGACTACCAGGGCACCGGCGGCGTCCGCTTCGTCGACATGCCGAGCGTCGCGCGCCAGCAGCTGGCGGACTGGCTAAGCGAAAGCCAAAAGCCCGGGCGCAAAGCGACCAGCGCGAAAGCCTGAAACACAAGCACTGCAACTCCGCAGCCCCGGTGACTCGAGACCTGCTCAGGGGCTTGCACAATACCCACTCCGTCTCCTCGTATAATTAAACCAGGTTGGAATCTTCCTTCCAGGGGATCCTTTGAGCTCACACATGCATGGACAGCCACAGCCTGGGCCACAGCCCTTGCCGGGCGTGGATGCGATCGTAGCCGTCGGTTCCGGCAAAGGAGGCGTGGGAAAAACCACGCTCGCCGTGAACCTTGCCTTGGCGTTGGCGAAGCTCGGGTTCAAGACGGGTTTGCTCGATGCCGATGTTTACGGCCCCAACGTTCCGCTTATGCTCGGCACGAATGCCCAACCCAGGGTGGTCGGCGAGAACCGGATCGAGCCTCCGGCGGTCCACGGATTGAAGACGATCTCAGTCGGCCTGCTCAACCCTGGCGACAAGCCACTGATCTGGCGTGGGCCAATGTTGCATTCGATCATTCGCCAGTTCCTGGGACAAGTGGAATGGGGGTTGCTCGACTACCTCATCGTGGATTTGCCTCCGGGAACCGGAGATGTGGCGTTGTCCCTGATTCAGAATGTTCCGCTGACGGCTTCGATTGTTGTCTCGACTCCGTCCGATGTCTCTCTCCAGGACGCACGTAAGGCGATTGAGATGTTCCGCCAGATGAAGGTGGATATCGCCGGAATCGTCGAGAATATGAGCTACTTCGTTTGCCCACACTGCCACCATGAAATCGATGTCTTTTCGCGCGGCGGGGCCGAGAGAACCGCCCGCCAATTCGGGGTGGACTTCCTAGGGAGCATACAGCTGGATCCGGAGATCCGGCGGGCCGGCGATGAAGGTAAACCGACGGTGCTCGAAGGCGAGAATTCAGCGCAGGCCAAGCCATTGTTCGACTTCGCAAGGAAAGTGGTGGAGCGCGTCGGACAGATCCGGTCTAGCGCCGGGGAAGGCGTCATCCAAATCCAATAATCTCCCTGGGTCATCGAATAGGTAGGTGCCTTTAGGTAGAGGACAAGGGAAGCCTTGCACGCACCTGACAGGGGTTTTCTGAGTGGCTAGAATATAAGAGGATAGTGAATTGGGGGCCTCGGAAGGCGGGCAGGCTGTATTGGCGTATGACTGATCGTCATCTAACCTGTTGGTTCCTAAGCTGTTGCCGCAATGGCGCAAGAGTTTCAGGGCTACCCCGAGATCCATAAAGTATGTCGGCAGGCCAACCCATAGGGAATCGGGAACGCGAAATACTGACGGCGATTGTCGAGACCTACATTTCGACGGGCGAGCCAGTAGGCTCGCGTGTGCTCTCGCGTGGGAGCCGGGAGGGATTGAGCCCGGCAACCATTCGCAACGTCATGGCAGACCTTGCGGACGCAGGCTATCTTGAGCAGCCGCACACTTCTGCCGGCCGAGTTCCGAGTACGGCTGCCTATCGGTATTACGTAGAGCAGCTCAGCGGGAAGACGCAGTTATCCCAGGCAGATGCGGGCGTTATCGAAGATTCGCTGCGCGGCGTGAGCGACGTGCAGGAGTTTATGGAGCGCACATCGCATGTGTTGTCGCTGATCTCGCGAAACGTTGGCGTCACCATAGCGGTAAGCGGGCCGAGGAACGCGCTCGAGCATGTGTACTTCTCGCGGTTAGGGGATCAGAAAGTGCTCGCAGTCGTGGTGACGAAGTCGGGCTTGGTGCGTGATCGCGTGCTGCGGCTGGATTTGCCGCAGGTGGACCTGGATGGCGCGGCTCGCTTCATCAACGATAACTTCCGCGGGTGGACTCTCGAAGCGGTGCGCGGCGAGATTGCGCGGCGACTGGAGCAAGAGCGGAGCGAGTACGACCGGTTGATGTCGTCGGTTGAGCAGTTGTACAAGCAGGGAGTGCTCTCAGGCGACGATTCCGCGCAGGTGGTGTTTATTGAGGGTGCGTCGAACCTGGTCGCCAATGAACAAGATCGCGCGCGCCTGCAAGAACTGCTGGCGGCGCTTGAACAAAAGCAACGGCTGGTCGAACTGCTGAGCGCATACCTTGATGCCAAGCAAGAAGCCGTACGCGTCGTCATTGGACTCGACGAAGCCCAGCCTTCGATGCGCAACTTGGTGCTGATCGGCACGCCAGCTCGCGTGGGCGGGGAGGTCATGGGATCTCTGGCGGTATTGGGGCCGCCGCGGATTGATTATCAACATACGATTACGGCTGTGTCCTATATTGCGCGGCTGTTTGACAAAATTCTGAATGAGAATGAGTAGTCATGGCTAGAACGAACGGGAAAACACAATTCGATGAGCAAGCAATGGACGTAGAACACGAGCTTCCAGCCTCGGAGAGCAGGGAAGAGCAGCCCAGTGCAAAGCCCGAGCCGGCGCCGAGCGAAAGAGTTTCTGAAGTCGAGAAACTCCGCGCCGAACGGGATGTATTGCTCGACCGCCTCGCGCGTATGCAGGCAGAGTTCGACAATGCAAGAAAGCGCGCGCAACGTGAGCAGCAGGACTATCGCGACTATGCCCTTAGCGATACGATCAAGACCCTGATTCCGGTGATGGACAGCTTCGATCGGGCGCTTCAGTCCTCACCCGAGAAATCCGAGTTTCACCTGGGGGTCGAACTGATTCACAAGCAATTGCAGGATGCTTTGTCGAAGATCGGTGTCCAGCCGATAGTCGCCAAAGGACAGCCGTTTGATCCCCGGTTCCATGAAGCGATCGAAATGGTGGATACCGAAGATGCCCGGGACAACGAAGTCATCGATGAGCTGCAGCGTGGCTACAAGCTGAAGGACAGGTTGTTGCGTCCGGCCATGGTTCGGGTTGCGCGAAACAGCAAACAGTAACCATCAATTTTTGGAATTTGAGAGGGCTAAATCCCTGCCAAGTAATGTAAAACGAGACTACTACGATGTATTGGGCGTCCAGCGGGGCGCAACGGATCAGGAGATTAAAAGCGCCTACCGCAAGCTGGCTCTGCAATACCATCCCGACCGTAATCCGAATAACCCTGACGCCGAGGAGAAGTTCAAGGAATGCAGTGAGGCGTATGCCGTGCTGGCCGACGCTGAGAAGCGAAGCATGTACGACCGTTTCGGGCATGCCGGAGTCGGTGGCCCCGCGGGTGGTGGCGCCGGCTTTGACGCCAGCGTCTTCCAGGACTTCAACGACATCTTTGGCGAGTTCTTCGGGTTCAGCGACATTTTTGGCGGGGGCAGCCGCACCGGCCGCCGCACGCGCGCGCAGCGTGGAGCAGACCTGCGCGAGGACATCACCATCGAATTCGAGGAAGCGGTATTCGGCACGGAGAAGACCATCTCGTATCGCCGGTACGAGTTATGCGATGCCTGCAAGGGATCGGGAAGCGCTCAAGGAAAGGCTCCAACCACCTGTCGTACCTGTGGCGGCCGCGGCCAGGTCCGCTACCAGCAGGGGTTCTTCAGCATCGCCCGCACATGCTCGGCGTGCCAGGGCGCGGGTACAGTCGTCAGCGATCCTTGCTTGAAGTGCAAGGGGGAAGCTCGCGTGATTCAGCAGAAGGCGGTCGAAGCCAAGATTCCTGCAGGCGTGGAGGAAGAGACCCGCATCCGTTTCTCGGGACTTGGCGAAGCGGGCGTGCACGGCGGTCCTGCCGGCGATCTCTACGTCGTGCTCCACGTAAAGGATCATCCATTCTTCGAGCGTGAGGGGACTAATCTCCATTGCGTGGTCCCGATTTCCTTTCCCCAGGCTGCTCTTGGCACGGAGATCCAAGTGCCGACCCTTGAAGGCGAGCAGAGTCTCAAGATTCCTGAAGGCACACAATCGGGTACGGTGTTCAAGCTGCGGAATCGGGGCGTTCCCGTGCTCAATGGTCATGGCAAGGGCGATTTGTTTGTCGAGGTCCGCGTGCAGACCCCAGCCAAGTTGAACAAGCGACAGCGTGAACTGCTGCAAGAGCTGCAGGGAACGACTCCGGTCGAAAATAAGCCTCAGCGCCGCACGCTGCTTGGCAAAGTGAAAGAGATGTTCAACGACCTCTCCTGACGAGACAACCGTGGATAGTGAATTGAAGAACGCACGATTTTCCAGTCCTCACGTGTTGTTCACTCCATGACTCGCCGACGCTGGATCGCGGACCAAGCTTCGGGAAACCGCGCCGCACTCCTTGGCGAACACGCACGGCATCTTGTGCAGGTCCTGCGCGCCGAGGTCGGTCAAGAGTTTGAAATATCGGTCGAAGGAGATGTGCGCAGCGGCCGCATTTCATCGATTTCCCCGGATTGCGTCGAATTTGAACTCGGCGAGGCGGTGTTCGCTCCCCAGGCGTTTCCGATTACGGTCGCGATTTCCATCTTTAAGTTCGATCGCATGGAGTGGGCGATTGAAAAGTGCACGGAACTGGGCGTCTTACGCATCGTGCCACTGATTGCGGCGCGTTCCGAGCCGCACCTGGCCTCGGCGGCCTCGAAACGAGTAGAAAGATGGAGACGCATCGCACATCAGGCATCTGAGCAATCGCGGCGCGTATCGCCGCCGCGGATTGACGAGCCAGCGAAACTAAAAGAATTTCTCATTGCTGCAAAGGACGGAACGCGAGTTCTCTTGTCCGAAGTCGAGCGGAATGGCTTGAGGAATGTTCTCCCACCCTCTGGCCCGCTCATGCTTGCCTTCGGCCCCGAGGGTGGTTGGAAAGAGCAGGAGCTATCGGAGTTCGCCCAAGCAGGCTGGCAGCCAGCCTCGCTCGGCCCAACCATTCTGCGGGCAGAAACTGCCGTCATCGCCGCGGTAGCAGTCGCCCTTTCCTTGCTAGATCGAGCCTAAAGAGATCACCGGCTTTCCCCCGTGTGCCTTCGCGTCCCTCTGTCGCGGGCTGAGCCAGAATTTCCGCAAGCAACTCTGCTATGCTCGGCTCAATGGCGGTCATTCGTAAGGCTTCCTCGATCCTCCCCGATCCGCAGCAAAGGCAGGCTATTGAGCATGTCCATGGCCCAATGCTGGTTGTGGCCGGCGCCGGAACCGGCAAAACCACCGTCCTTATTCAGCGCATTGCTCGCCTCATTCGCGAGGGAAATGCCCACCCCAACGAAATCGTTGCTCTGACCTATACCGACAACGCTGCTGCCCAAATGCGGAGCCGTTTAGCTGCAGAATTAGGGCGACGCGAGATTCAAGGCCTTCAGGTATGCACCTTCCATGCATATTGCAATGATCTGCTGATCGCCGCCGATCGAAGGTTCGGCGTCCTCGATGACAAGCAACTCTGGATCTTCCTGCGGCGCAATTTGCGCGAATTGAAACTGAACTATTTTGTGCGTGCAGCGAACGTCTCCAAGTTCCTCGACGATTTGCTCGACTTCATTCGCCGTTGCCATGACGAACTGGTTACGCCAGAGGATTACCGCAATTACCTGAGGCGGATTGAAGAGGGCGAGCTCCCGCTTCCCCGAGTCACAAAATCGAAGGATGCCGACGAAATCAGTGAAGAAGAAATCCTGGGCCGCTGCCGCGAGATTGCCTTCGTGTTCGAGACGGTTGAGCGGACGTTGAAGGAGCGTAACCTGGGGACGTTCAATCACATGATTGTTCGCGCCAACGAATTGCTAGCGGGCAATCCCGATGTGCTTGTTCAAGCGCGCCGGCGTGCCAAATTCATTCTCGTGGATGAGTTTCAGGACGCAAACTACGCGCAAATCGAGGTTTTGAGCAAGGTTGCGGGAAGGGAAGCCTCGGACATGGGCGCGGGCGAGCGTCCTCCGCGACCCAACCTCTTTGCCGTAGGCGATCCCGATCAGGGAATCTACCGTTTCCGGGGCGCGTCGAGCGAGGCTTTCGACCTTTTTCTGCAGCGGTTCCCGGACGCGACGCTGGTTCCACTGACCCTCAACCGACGTTCGACAGCCCCCATACTCAGGTGCGCTTACGAGGTGATCGACAAGAACCCGGAAATATCCTCCCAGTCGGGGACGGCCTACCGGCGCGAGCCACTAGTTTCCGCGCGCGATAAGCAAGACCCTGAGCTCGCCTCGACGCGCCCGCCGGTGGAAGCGGTGCTGGTGACAGGAACTTTCATGGAGGCCACCGACCTGGTGGCAACGCTTGTGGAACGCAGGAAACGTTTCCGATGCCAATGGAAAGACATTGCAGTTTTGTACCGTATCCACGGTCATCGCGAGGAAGTCGCCCACGAACTGGCGCGCAATGGCGTGCCATTTTCGATTGAGGCAATGGACGTGCTAGACACGCCCGAGGTGAGGGATCTTCTCGCTTGCCTGTCCTCGGTATTTATCCCCGGGGACAGTGCCTCGCTGTTTCGGGTCGTCGCACTGCCCCGATTTGATTGCGATCCGGAAGTCCTGCGAAGCGGGATGAAGTCTTTGCCCCGCGATTCTACGGCTGGCTTGCTGCAGGTGCTGCCCGGGGTTCCAGGAGGTCCCGAGGTTCTCACCTCGATCGAGCAGGCAAGAGTTGCGGTTCGAGGTCTCAAGGCCAACGCGGCGCTGGTTTCGCTGGTGCGCGAGTTCCAGCTGCGTTCGAATTCGGCCATCGATGCCATTCTGGAATTCGCGCAGAAGTGGGAGGAGTTTCCGCTCACCGAGAGCGGGGGGCCGCTGGAGTTCCTGGAATATCTCGACTATTTCCGCGAAGCGCGCGGGACGGTTCCTCTTGCCCTTGCCGATGAAGAAAATTCGGTCAAGCTCATGACCGTGCACGGGGCAAAGGGCCTGGAATACCAACACGTCTTCCTGTTACGCGCCACCAAGCCGAGTTTTCCGGCGGCCTATCGCGAGAGTCTGGTTGATTTCCCGCGCGAGCTGCGAAATTCGACCTCGTTTTCCGCTTTCGACGACAAAACGCTCTCCGAGCACGAGGAACGCCGCCTGTTCTATGTTGCGATGACCCGCGCGCGCGATAGCTTGACGATCTACGCTCCCTTCGGACGCGGGGAGAAGGACAAGACCCCGCCCGGGTTCCTGCGGGAGCTGCTGAAGGCACGGGAGCTCAAGCCCGTTCTCCGGGAACGCAACTGCCGCGAGTTTCAAACCGGGATCTTTGCCCGCGAGGAAGTTGCCCCTGCCTCGCGCCTGTCTGAGTGGGTGTCGATGCCTCCCGCCTCTGATCTCGCCCACACCTTGAGCGCCAGCGCCATCGACAACTACAAGCTTTGTCCACTACGGTTCAAACTGGATCGGGAGTGGAGAATTCCAGGCGAGGTTTCGGCCGCGCTGCAGTATGGCGCCTCGATGCACCGGGTACTGCGAACATACTACGATTCGGTTCGTCTGGGCCGCCCCAAGTCAGAAACCGAACTCCTCCAGGTGTTCCGTGATGATCTTAGGGCCGAGGCCATCGCCGATCCCTACCAGCACGAATTGTATGAGCAGCAGGGAATTGCTCAGTTGAAGGAGTTCCTCTCCTCTGCGCAGCAGAAGCCTATCCAGGTTCTTCATACCGAGGAGTACTTCAATATCCACATCGGAGAGACCACACTTGTAGGCCGCATCGATCGCATGGACCAGGGGGGCGAGGGTGGTGTTGTGATTGTTGATTACAAAACTGGAAAGCCGAAGTCGCAGGAGGACGCCGACGAGAGTCTACAGCTTTCGTTGTATGCGCTAGCTGCCCGCGAAAAGTGGGGATACATTCCCGAACGGCTTGCCTTTCACAATCTGGATGGGAATACGGTTATCAGCACCGTCCGCAGTGCAATTGAACTTGAAGAGGCTCGCAACCAGGTGGAGAAGATTGCGGCGAAAATTGCGCAAGGGAAGTTTGAGCCGAGGCTTGGTTATCACTGCAATTCCTGCGCCTATCGCGGGATTTGCCCGAAGACGGAGAAGCGGGTGCCGGAGATGGCGGTGGCAGAGGAACAAGTCCGATGAAGCCGCGCGCAAAAACTTAGGGGACGCTTTCGCGTCCCCTTTGTTTTTATGCTGCATCAGCAATTAGTGTTTCTTCTTCTTTGCAGCTTTCTTCTTGGTTGCCATATTAACTATTCTCCCTTCCATTGTTCATGGATAATGCAACGGTCGTCTGTTGCAACTGTCTGAATGTATAGAGTTATTGAAATCTGAAGTCAAGAAAAAAATGAAGCATGAAGCCGGTCGAA
>Ga0068855_100000214_pt1 | contig 73451 bp, 64 predicted proteins | sample KBSCornC52_FD_66592 | JGI IMG/M metagenome (GOLD analysis project Ga0068855, IMG submission 66592) | Corn rhizosphere microbial communities from Kellogg Biological Station, Michigan, USA - KBS Corn C5-2 | ecosystem: Host-associated > Plants > Roots > Rhizosphere > Soil ...
GTCGGTTTCTTCGAACCAGGACGAAGTCGGCCTGCCGCGCAGTAGTCTTTCTTAGCCCCACACCCCTGTTTCCGTCGACCTTCTTTATACAAGGACGGGAGGACGGGAGGCGAGAACGCATTTTTGTTTTTGGAGGACCAAAACCAAAAATATTTCCCTCGAGAGAAAGCTGGAGGGCTGAGCCCGCGACGCTGCTGCAGACACGCTGGCGGCAGCGCGAGCCCCAAAATTCTCGCCTCTGTCTCGACCCTCCCGTCCTCCCGTCCTCCCTGTGAAAAAATCTCGATCGTACGAGGTGGCCTTTTGCCGCTACAGAAGCTTCTGCGATTCAGGCTGCGGATTGGCAGCCCAAGATGTGCGGAATCGTTGGGGCCGCGCTCAGGCTGCCGAGCCCCAGTCTCCATTTCTAGACGGAAAGTTCCGACAACAACGAATTCGAACAAATAGCTGACCCACAACTGAGGCTGGGGTCTCCGCTGTTCCGAGGTCAGCGCCATGCAGAGCTGGGACAAGCGCATCTTCATCGCAGCCGCGCTGTTGGCGGGTTGCCAAGGCAACCTGAAAGGCTCGGGAAGTGGACCGGGGCAAGGCAACGGAGCCACCGGAAACCCGGGGCTAAGCGGCGGCGGAGCGCCAGGCACCGGCGTGCAGGGCGGCCCGAGCGCGTGCGTGCCGGGTGTGCCGGGCACCTCGCAGCTGCCGCGCCTCACCCACACGCAATACGACAACACCATCCGCGATCTGCTCGGTCTACAAACGCAGCCTTCCACCATGCTGGCGCCCGACACGGTGGGCAGCGTGGACCAGCGGGCTTGGGACGGTTACAAGTTGGCGGCCGAGACGCTGTCGGCGGCGGCTTTGAGCGACGGCACGGCGCGCGCTCGCGCCATTCCGTGCACGCCGACGGGCGATGGCGCGGCCTGCGCCCACCAACTGGTGTCCGAGCTGGGGGCGCGCGCTTTTCGGCGACCTTTGACACCTGAAGAAGTCACGCGCTTCGAAGGTCTGTACACGGACCGCGCAGCGTTGACGGCCAAAGGCACCTTCGACGAGGCCGCGCAGCTGATCATCGAAGCGTTCTTGAAGTCGCCGTCGTTCCTGACGCGCGCCGAAATCGCGGAGGTGCCGGAAGGCCAATACTTCGCCCTCAGCGGCTACGAAGTCGCCTCGCGCTTGTCGTACATGTTGTGGAGCAGCATGCCGGACGACGCGCTGTTCGCGGCGGCCAAAGACGGCCAATTATCGACGTCCGCCGCCATTTTGGCCCAGGCGCAGCGCATGCTCGCCGATCCGAAGGCGCGCTCGATGGTCAGCGCCTTTCACGACCTATACGCCCACATGGGTCCGGGCACGCGCTGGCAGGGCTACACGCGCGATCCCGCGCTCTACCCCGCGTTCACCGACGCGCTCGTGCCGCTGCTCAGCCAGGAGACGGAGCGCTTTTTCGACTACATGGTGTTCGACAAGCACGCCACCTTCCAAGATTTGCTCACCTCGCCCGTCGCGTTCGTCAACGCCAGCACGGCACCGATTTACGGCTTGAGCGGCGCGCTGTACGGCGCCGATTTGGCCGCCGTCGAGCTCGACCCGGCGCAGCGCCCCGGTGTCTTCACGCGCGCCGGATTTTTGGCTGCCAACTCCCTGTTCAATCGCTCGTCGGCCATTTTGCGGGGCGCTTTCTTGCAAAAGCAGGTGCTCTGCCGCGACATCGGCGCGCCGCCGCCCGGGGCCGAGTCCACGCCGCAACCGACCGAAGGCCTAACCACGAACCGAGCGCGCACCGACGCGCAGACGGCGGGCAATGCGTGCGTTGGCTGCCACCACACCCTGATCAACCCGACCGGCTTCGCGCTCGAGTCGTTCGACGCCATCGGCGCCTACCAAAGCAACGAAAAGGATACGGGCGCCGCCATCGATACCAACGCCACCGTCGCCCTCGGCACGGCCAACGTCAACGTGAAGGGCGCGGGCGACCTGATGCAAGCGATCGCAAAATCCCCGGAGGCTCAGCACTGCTACGCGCAGAAATGGGTGCAGTACGCCTACCAGCGCCAACCCAACCCCGCCGACGCTTGCACCGTGGAAAATATGACGACCAAGTTGACCCAAGGCGGCTACACCGTGGCCAACCTGATCACCGACTTGACGCAAAGCCAGTCGTTCCGGTTGCGAGCCGTCGGCAGCGAGGTGGCGCAATGAAACGCAGGCTATTTCTCAAAGGCGCGGCCGGCGCGACGCTCGCCGCGCCGTTTCTCGCTTCTCTGCGACAACCGTCGGCGCACGCCGCCGAAACGACCGCGCCGCGGCGCATGGTCATCTTCTACACCCAGAACGGCTGCCTCACCGATCGCTGGTTTCCGAAGGTCGAAAACGGCGCGCTCGACGCCGCGGCGTTGACGGGCACGACGCTCGACGGGCTCAAGGACTTGACCGCGAAGTTGCTGTTTCCGCGCGGCCTGTCCATGTACCCGCGCGGCCAGTACACGGTCAACGGCACCGCCTACTTCGATCCGCACGACCAGGGCATGGGCTCCAAGCTCACCGCCGCGCCCATCGATCCGACGGGGGATCATTGGGCGATGGGGCGTTCGCTCGACCACGTGGCGGCCGAGCTGGTGAACCCGGGCAAAAATGGCCCACTCGTGGTCTCGGTGGGCAACGCCTTCGCAAACGTGAAGGGCATTCTTTCGTACAAGGCTCCGCTGGAGCCGTACGCGCCCGAGACCAAACCCACCAACGTCTACAGCCAGCTGACCGGCTTGTTCGTGGACGGCGGGGCCATGACCGAAGCCGACTACCGGGTGAAGCGAGGCAAGAGCGTCATCGATTTGGTGTCGGCGGACCTGAGCACCTTCAAGCGGCTGAACATGAGTAGCGCCGACCAACAGCGAGTCGACGACTGGCTGGCGCTCCTGCGCGAGACGGAGATTCAAGTCGTCACCGCGGCTTGCAACAAAGACACCGCGACCATGCTGGGCATCACCGACGCCGACGTGAAGTCGGCTTCGGGCGGCGGCTTCGGCGTCGACCTGGCCACCGCCTTCACGCTCGGCGGCGACATGATGATGAAGCTGATGGCGCTCACCATGATGTGCGACGCCAATCGTTCGATCGTGCTGCAGTGGCCGGGCTTCGTGAAGTTCAACTGGGACGGCATCAAGCACGACTACGATCACCACGGCTTGTCTCATCGCAACGGCAGCGCGGCCGTCGGCGGCACCTGCGTGCCGGGGGTGCTCGATTCCCTGAACCAAATCGACAATTGGTACGCGGGGCGCTACGCCAAGCTGGTCAATCTGGTGAACAGCATCGTCGAGGGCGACCGCACCATGCTCGACAATTCCGCGGTGATGTGGCTGCCCGAGCTGGCCGACGGCAACGCCCACAACAACAACAACTTGCCGATCGTGATCGCGGGCAGCGCCGGCGGCTACCTCAAGCAAGGCGTGTCAGTGAGCCTCGACTCGACCAAGACGTTGGGCACCGGCAACAGCGAAGCAGGCTGCACACCCGAAGGCGGCGACGTGACCTTCGGCACCGGCTCCAACGGCGGAAACGTGCCGCTCAACAAGCTGTACGTCACACTGCTCAACGCCCTCGGCGCCAAAGACGAAGCCGGCGCGCCCATTCAGACCTTCGGCGTGGCCGACAGCAATGACCCCGTCGCCGGCATCACCAAGCCCGGCGAGCTGGCCGAGCTCAAAGCCTAGCGCGACGTGGCCCCGAAGGCGGGCCGACGCCGCACGCGACGCGCTAGCAGCAGCCCCAACAACAACGAGGTCCAAGCGCTGTAGTCGTGGCTGCCAGCGCGAGGCACAGCCGAGCAGAGCCCTACCGTCCGCGTATCGTTGCACGGAGGAGCGGGCGGAGCCGGAAAGCGCTCGACGCAGCTTTCGTGGCTAAAAAGCACGGGAATATCGGCGTTCGAAAGCTCGTGCCCCGCTCCGAACGACAGCGTATCGCCCCAGGGGACGGCCCAGCTGAACACGCCGTCGAGCAAAGCGACGCCACGTTGCTGCGAGCAGAAGTCGTGCGTCTTGTCGTCGCAGGCGGTCCAGCAATCGGAAAGCTCGGGCTCGGGCAGGCTGGCGCAGTCCGCGGTGGCGCAAGCTTGGAATGCCGAGCAATTCGGATAGTCGGGCGAGACTCCCGCGCTGTACAGCACCAGCAGCTCCTGGCCCGCTTGCAAGTTGGAGCTGCCCTCTCCCGCGCACGGCTGCTCTGCTAGCAACGAGCCGCCGACATGGTCCCCCACCTCGGCGTTGTGCGCGTTCTGGGGCGGAGCGAAGACTTCGTCTACTACCGCCTCCAGCTTGCCGGTTTCGACGCGCTCGACGTGGACCCGCAAGAGCGTGCCTCCACCGTACAGCGGGTCGCAGACGCAAGAGATGGGGCCGATGCAATCGGGTGAGCCAGTTTGGCCGCTCAGGCAGCCGCCGAACGCCGCGCTGCCGAGCGCAATAACGACGACCCGAGCCAACCGTCCAAAGCGCATGTTGAACCCAGCATCCCCCAGGCCTGCCGCGCGCGCTAGTGCAGTTTAGAACATACTATCCCCCACTTTGGAGGTCCTATGCTCTATATCGCGCTACATGGACTACGATCTAGCTTCTAGAGAGCTGGTTCGCGCCCTGCGGGGGCAGCGCTCGCAAGCGGCCATGGGGCGGCGCCTCAAGCGCACCAGCAACGTGCTCCACGCCTGGGAGACGGGCAGCCGCTACCCGCGCGGCTCCGACCTGTTGCAGCTGTTGCAGCTGTCCGGGCGGGCGCCGTTGGCGCTCTTGAATCGTTTTGCGCCGTGTCGCGGGGCGTCGCCGCGCGCGCTTTGCAGCTCGTGGCTCCAGGGGCTCGTCCGGGACCGCTCGCAGGCCGAGCTGTCGCGGGCGTTGGGGGTGAACCGCAATACCATCGCTCGGTGGTTGGCCGGCACCACCGAGCCGCGGCTCCCCCAGTTGCTGGCATTGGTCGAAGCCACGACGCAGCGACTGTTGGACTTCTTGGCAGATGCGGTGGGCACGGAGCAATTGCCGAGCGTCGCCGCGGCCCATGCCGATCTTCAGCTGCAGCGTGGTTTGGCCTACAGTCGGCCCTGGTCGCACGCGGTGCTGCGCGTGCTGGAGCTCGAGGCGTATCGCTCGCTGCCGCGGCACGAGCCGGGGTTCATCGCCGCTCGCTTGGGCATCACGCTCGAGGAAGAACGAGCTTGCTTGAGCGCGCTCTTGCGCGCCAAGCAGATCCGCAAACACGCGGGCCGGTTTCGCGTGGGGCGCGTGCTGGCGGTGGATACTCGCCAAGATCCGGCCGGCAATCTGGCCTTGAAGCGGCACTGGTTCGGAGTGGCCCAGGGCGAGCTCGAGCATCACGGCGTCGCGGCCGGCGCGCTCGCGTCTTACAATTTGTTCGCGATCTCCGAGGCGGATCTGGAGCGCGTGAGGCAGGCGCACCTCGACTACTACGAGCGCGTACGCGCCATCGTAGCCGAGTCGCAGCACCCCTCACGCGTCGTGCTGACCACGATCGGGCTCTTGCCTTTGGATCGACCAGGGCCGGCTTGACGACCGTCTTCGGCTTGGCCACCACCCGACTCGGTCGATGACCAACCGCGTCACGGCGTGGCGTCGGCAGCTTCGCGCAACACCTGCCGGAAGAAGCGCGCGCCCGGATCGGCGTCGGTGCGCTCGTGCCAGAGCATACGCGTCGCACGCTTGCCCAGTGCCAACGGCGGCTCGCACAGCACGACCGCATGGCGATGCGCTTGGGCTTCCGCCAGGCGACGCGACAACGTGGCAACGTAGCCGGTGCGCTCGACCACCAGCGGCACCACGGAAAAATGAGGCACCGTGAGAACCACGTTACGCGCCAGCTGCCGCTCCGCCAAGGCGCGGTCGACGGCATCGCGCGCCGAGTTGAGTACGCTGACCCGGACGTGCTGAGCCCGCACGTAGTCGGCGAGCTTCAGGCGCCGCGGCGGGTTGCGCTGGCTCTTCAGCATGCACACGAAGCTGTCGTCGAACAGGGCAGCACTGTGACAACCACTGGGCACGCGCGGAGGCATGCCCACGTGGACGTCGATATCGGCAGCCAAGCCTTGGCCTTCGCTCAGCTGCTCGAGCGGGACGAAGCGTAGACGTGCGGCCGGAGCGCGCTCTTTCAGCAGCGCGACCAGCTCTGCGCCCAAGATGGTCGTGCAGTAGTCGGCGCAGGCCAGCGTGAACTCGCGCGTGGTGGTAGCCGGCTCGAACCGTTCGGGACCGCTGACCAACGAGCGTAGCGAGCGCATCAGCTGCTCCAGCTCGGGCTGAAGCGCCAGCGCGCGCGGCGTGGGCGACAGACCACGCGCGTTGCGTACCACCAGCGGATCACCCAAAGCCTGGCGCAAGCGAGCGAGGGCGTTGGAAACCGCCGACTGCGTGACGTGAAGGCGTTTGGCCGCTCGCGTGGCGCTCCTTTCCGACAACACCGCGTGCAAAACATGCAGCAAATTCAGGTCAATCTGCTCGATATTCACGATATTGATGAATACTAGCACGAACTATCACTACTCCCGGAAGCCAGCAGCGGGCAGGCTCCGAGCATGCAAATCAATCACCTCGACCTGCAAGTTCAAGACGTCACCCGCACCAGCCAGTTCTTCGAGCGCTACTTCGGCTTGCAGGTCCAGTCCAACCCCAGCTCTCCCGCGCTGGTCATCATGACCGATCAGGCCGGCTTCGTGCTCGTGCTGCAGCGCTCCAAGACCACCGAGCGCTATCCCGAGGGCTTTCACGTCGGTTTTCTGCTGGACGACGTCGAGAGCGTACGCGCCCTGCACGCGCGGGCCGTCGCCGACGGTACACCGGTCAGCGAAGTCATCGTCAACGGCCGCGGTACCATGATCTACCTGACCGCTCCCGAAGGCTATTACGTCGAGGTGAGCTGCCAGCGGCACCGCTTCGGCGCGGCTCCTTCTTCTGCCGCCTGAACGTTCCGGCCCCGAAGCTTGCACGCGCGCGCTCACCGCCGCACGCTTTCCGGCCGCCAAAAGCTCGGGAATTGCCTTGGTGTACGTGAGGCGCCCGCGCTTTGGTAGGCTCCGGCCATGTCCCGACGCGAAGAGGCCCTCAAGTATCACGCGAGCGGCCGCCCCGGAAAAATCGAGGTGACTTGGACCAAGCCAGTCGCCTCCCAGCTCGATCTCTCACTCGCTTACACTCCGGGCGTCGCCGAGCCCTGCCGCGAGATCGCCGAAGATCCGGACCGCGTCGACTTGTACACGGCGCGACGCAACCTGGTCGCGGTAGTGACGAACGGGACCGCCGTGCTGGGGCTCGGCAACATCGGCCCCCACGCCGCCAAACCGGTCATGGAAGGCAAAGCGGTGCTGTTCAAGCGCTTCGCCGACATCGACGTATTCGATCTCGAGTTGGCCGAGACCGATCCGGATCGCTTCATTCAAATCGTGCAAGCGCTGGAGCCGACCTTCGGTGGCATCAACCTGGAAGATATTCGCGCTCCCGACTGCTTCGTGATCGAAAAGGCGCTGCGCGAGCGCATGTCGATTCCGGTCTTTCACGACGACCAGCACGGTACCGCCATCATCACCACCGCCGCCCTGCGCAACGCGGCGGAGTTGGTCGACAAGCCGCTCGCCTCCTTGAAGGTCACCTGCATCGGCGCCGGCGCCGCCGCTACCAGCTGCATGATGATGTGGGTGCGGCTGGGCGTGAAGCGCGAGAACATCACCATGACCGACGTCGATGGCGTTTTGTACGCCGACCGCGGCGACATCGACGAATTTCGCGCGCCTTTTGCCCGACCCAAAGGCGACGGACGACGCACGCTGTCCGACGCCATGGTCGACTGCGACGTGATGATAGGGCTCTCGGCGGGCAACGTCGTTACGCCCGCGATGCTGAAGACGATGGCCAAAAAGCCGATCATTTTCGCGCTGGCCAACCCGGATCCGGAAATTCCCTACCAGCTGGCGCTCGAGACACGCCCCGACGCCCTGATCGCGACCGGACGCAGCGACTACCCGAATCAAGTCAACAACGTGCTCGGCTTTCCGTACATGTTCCGCGGCGCTCTGGACGTGCGCGCTCGGACCATCAACGAAGAGATGAAGCTCGCTGCCGCCGAAGCCATCGCCGCGCTGGCGCGCGAAGACGTGCCCGACGACGTGCTGCGCGCGTACGGGCGGCAACGCATGCGCTTCGGCAAAGAGTACATCATCCCCAAGCCCTTCGACAGCCGCGTGCTGTATTGGGTAGCGCCAGCGGTGGCGCGCGCCGCCGTGGAGAGCGGGGTCGCGCGCGAGACCATCGACTACGAAGCCTACCGCGAGCGGTTAATCCGCACGATCTCGCCGGCGCGGCGCGTATTGTTTCGCATCACCGAGAGCGCGAAGGGGGATCCGCGACGCATCGTGTACCCCGAGTCCGAGAACGACAACATCCTGCGCGCCGCCCATCGCGTGTTGGAAGAAGGCCTGGCGCGGCCGATCTTGCTGGGCGTGCCCCAGCGCATCCGGGCCCACGCCGCGCAAATTGGCGTCGATTTGGAGGGCGCTCTGTTGGTCGACCCGCGCGAAGCCGAGGAAACGGACGCCTACGTCGAAGCTTACTGGCAAAAACGTCAGCGTCGCGGCATGACACGCCATCACGCCTTCAAAGAGCTACGGCGCTCGCGCACCGCGTACGGCCTGATGATGCTCGACGCCGGTCACGCCGACGGCCTAGTGGCGGGCGTGCGCCAAGACTACCCGGCGACCATTCGCCCCGCGCTTCAGATCATCGGTGTGCGCGAAGGCGTCAAGCGCGCCGCGGGCATGTACATGGTGGTGTCGAAGACGGGTGTGCGCTTTCTGGCCGACACCACCATCAACATCGAGCCCGACGAGGACACCTTGGCCGAGATTGCCATCTTGGCCGCCGACGCGGTGAAGGACCTGGGCATCGAGCCGCGCGTGGCCATGTTGAGCTTCTCCAACTTCGGAGATGCCCCGCACGAAGCGTCGCGCAAGGTCGCGAACGCCACCGCCAAGGTCAAGCGGTTGCGGCCGGACCTGATGATCGACGGCGAAATGCAGGCCAACGTTGCCTTGGACGAGGAAGCGCGCGCGCCGTACCCGTTTTGCACCCTCAAAGGCGCCGCCAACGTCCTCATCTTTCCCAATCTGGATGCCGGCAACGCCGCCTACAAGCTGCTGGCCGCGACCGGCGGTGCCGAAATCATCGGCCCGATCGTGCTCGGCATGCGAAAGCCGGTAAACGTTCTGCAGCAGGGCGCCAGCGTCGACGCCATCGTGCACATGACCGCCATCACGGTGGCGCGAGCCATCCGGCGCGAGGCGAAGGCCGAAAGCTTGGCTGCGGGCGTGGATCACGCCAAATAACGCGGCATTTGCAGAGGCCGGGCACAGGTGGCATCCTCCCCGGCCCTCAATGTCCAAGGACAGCTTCGCTTCGCTCATGGCCACCGGTTCTGCGTCCGTTTCCGACCGCGCGCGGAAACGGCTCGACCGCGGTCAGGTGCTCGACGTCACGGTAATCCAAGTCTCCAGCGAGTTCGTGTACGTCGACGTCGGCACGGCGGGCGACGGCAAAATTCCGGCGCAAGAGCTGATGGACGAAAACGGCAAGCTGCGCGTCAAGCCCGGCGACACCGTACGAGCCAGCGTGATCGAGGCGCACATGACCGGCTCGGTGCTGCGCGCCCTGCAGACCGCGCAAGGCAAGGACGTGCCCAAGCCGGACGAGGTCTTGGACGGCAAGGTGACGCGCGTCGAAAACTACGGCGTGTTCGTGAACACCGCCAAGGGCGATGGGCTCGTGCCGGTGCGCGAGCTGGGGCTGGCTCCAGGCGCCGACCTGCGTAAGGCCTTCCCGCTCGGGCGCGAGCTAACCGTGGTGGTGATGGACGTGGACGACCGCGGTCGCATTCGCTTCAGCGCCAAAGAGGTCACGCGCGTCGAAGAGCAGAAGAACTTCCGCGAGTTCAACGAAGCCGGCACCGAAGAGCCGGTCGACGCGGCCGCGCCCGCTGCCGGCACGAAGCCCAAGCCGAAGGTCGATCGCGGGCCCCGCAACTTCGGCAGCTTGGGCGACGTGTTCGCCGAGAAGTTGAAGAACGTGAAGACGAAGGCCCCTGCGCCCTCGCCCGGCGCCGGCAAGCGCCGCTAGCTGGACGCCGCGCGCGTCCTGCGTCGCCTCAATCACTGAAGGCGCCGCAGGGCGACGTTGCCGACTCGGCGCTCGCTCAGGCCTTTTGCAGCGCCGCGATGCGCTCGGCAATGGGCGGGTGCGAACTAAACAGCAGACCGAAGCGGGACGGCCGCGGCGTAATGCCGAAGGCGGCCACGGCCTCGGGCAGGTGCGACTCCTCCGAGCGATCGAGGCGGCGCAGCGCGCTGATCATGGCGTGCTTGCCAGCCAGGCTGGCGCCGCCCTCGTCGGCCCGGAACTCCCGCCGGCGGCTGAACCAGGCCACGATGATGGCGGCGAAAATGCCGAGCACCGCCCGCGCTACCAGCGTGGTCACCCAGTAGCCCCAACCGGGGCCGCCGCGGTCGTCTCGGCCGCGCAGGGTGGAATCGATCAGACGACCGATGATTTCGGAGAAGAAGATCACGAAAGTGTTGAGCACGCCCTGCAACAACGTGAGCGTGACCATGTCTCCGTTGGCCACGTGGGCGATCTCGTGGCCCAACACCGCGTCGACCTCGGCGCGCTGCATTTGCTGCAAGAGCCCCGAGCTCACGGCGACCAGCGCGCTGTTGCGGGTGGCGCCGGTGGCGAACGCGTTCATGTCGGGAGAGTCGTAAACGGCGACCTCGGGCATCTTGATGCCCACGCGGTTGGCGTGCCGCCCCACCGTGTCCAGCAGCCAGCGCTCGGTGTCGTTACGCGGTGCGTCGATGACCTGGGCCCCGGTGGTCCACTTGGCGATCCACTTGGACGCCAACAGTGAAATGAAGGCGCCGCCGAAACCGAACAACGCCGACATGACCATCAGCGGCCCGTAGGAGCCGAAAGCCCTGGAGGCATCCAAGACCCCGAACGCTCTGAGCACGGCGTAGATGACGCTCAGCGCCAGCATGATGGCCAGGTTGGTCAGAATGAAGAGCGAGATGCGCTTGAACACGGCTTTTTCAACCTTCGGAGCGGACCCGGGCGGGGACGCGCTCACTAGTCCTACTGCGTATAAGCACGCGGGCAGGGAGTGTCCACCTAGGAACCAATGAAACCCGCGCTCGTTCCATCGGAATAGCCGATGGTCGCTGAAGGTTGGCTCGATGTCAGCGCGCGGCGAAAGCCGCCAAATGCGAGCCTTTGCTGACGGCAACGACCTTGCGTTTCACCAGGTCGTCGACCGTGTCGCGGATGGTTTCGCCAGCGTCACGCGCGCTGAAGCCCAGCTCGCGTTCAGCCTTGTCGGCGCTGCAATACCAAAAATATTGCGCCATCTCGACGCTCACTTCGTCCACCGGTACGCGCCCGCCGATGGCCTCGACGGCCTTGGCGAAGACTTGATTCAGACCCAGCGCCAACGGGCGCGAGCTGGGCATACGCAGGAGCGGCGCCTTCACGCCGCTGATGCGCTCGAGGCGCTGGAAGAAGGCCGCGATGGTCATGTTCTTCGCGTTGAGCAGGTACCGTTCACCCGCTCGTCCGCGCTCGAAGGCCTGCAGCAGCCCGAGCGCCGCGTCACGCGCGTCCACGAACGCCATGCCGCCGGCCGGCGTGGCGGGAATGGACCGCTCGAGGAAGAGCCGTACGTCACCGGTGGAAGATTCGCGCAGATCGCCGGGGCCGAGCAGCAGGCTCGGGTTCACGATCACGACCTCGAATTCGCCCGGCTTGTTGGCGTCCAGAGCGACGCGCTCCGAGTACAGCTTGGTCCGATAATACGGCCAGCGCGCGATGATTTCGAGCGGGGCGCGGCAGCTTTCGTCGGCGATGCGCTCGGCGTCGCGACTGACGGCCAAGGTGCCGCTGGTGCTGGCTACGACCACGCGCTTGATGCCAGCGGCCCGCAGCGCCTTCAGCGCGCTCTCGGTGCCGAGGACATTGTCGCGGTGCAAGAGCTCGGCGTCGTGGCGGTCACGCGAGACCCGACCCGTCACGAGAAATGCGCCGTCCACGCCGCGCGCGCTGTCGGTCACGGCCTGTTCGTTCAAGACGTCGACGGACGCGACGTCGACGCCGTGCACGGCGCCGCCGCTCTTCGACACCGCCACCACCTGGTGACCGCGCTCGCTCAGCGTGCGCACCAAGTGCGAGCCCAAGAAACCCGTCGCGCCTGCGACCCAAAATTTGCTCACGACCCAGCGCTCTCCAGCTGAAACACCTTCTGGAACGTGAACAGCAGCTGAATGTTGTTGCTCTTCACGGTACCCGACATGAACTCGGCGGGCGACGGCGTGTAACGCTCGCGCACGATGCGCGTGAACATGTCGGGCGTCGTCTTCAGCACGCAATCGGCGGGTGACGCCACCTTGCCGTTCACGACCTCGCAGCTTTCGTCGGTGACGCGCACCGTCCAGCGTTCGGTGTCGCCGAGCGAGAAGTAGAAGCTGATAGGTTGCCCGACACTGCCGGCCTTGAAGCGCTGCGTAAGCTCGCGGAAGACGGGCTCGAGTGACTCTGGCTCCGGCGGCGGCAACGACTCTCGCACTTCGTCGGCGGTTAGCTCGCGCGTATCCAAGACTTTGCCTTGGCTCAGCATCACCACCGCGCGTTGGGCCAGGCGCGTGATGATGCGCGACGCCTCGGCCGTCGAAAGCCCGGCCGTCAGGCGTTGCATCTCGCGCACCTCGAGCGGCGCGCCGATGCGCGCTTCGACCTCGCGGTGCTTGGGCACGGTCGCGCCCTTGGGCAGCGCGCGGTGCGTGCCGCCCAGCCAGATCGGCAAGATGTCCACCCGGTGGTGCAGGGCCAGGTGGCCCACCGCCGACTTGAACTCGTGCACCTGCCCGTCGGTGCTGCGCGTGCCCTCGGGGAAAATCAGCACCGTTTCACCGTTCTCGAGCAAGTCACCGGCTTGGCGCAGGGCTTGGCGCAGCGAGCTGCCGCGCGGCATGGGCGCCAGGTTGGTGAAGTTCTCGAAGAAGGCCTTCCGGTACTTGTTGCCTTCGAAGAAGTAATCCTGCGCAGCGAGCGACACCATTTTGTCGCCGTAGCTACCGAGCGCGTACTTCACCAGGCCCATGTCCAGGTGACTGGCGTGGTTGGCGGCGATGATGGTGTTGCGGTTGTGCGGCACGAACGCGCGCCCCGTCACCTTGGTGCGCAGCACGCGATCGTAGAAGCCGTGCTGCGCCATTCCCATCCAAGCCATGGCCGCTTCGCGCAGCGGCTCGGGAATGTTCAGCTCGAGCTCGTCTTCTTTTTCGATGGTTTGGGTGGTGGCGAGGCGCCGCGCGCTCTGCGCCTCGCGCACGAAAGCTTCCACGTCCGCGACGGTCTGAGCCGAGGCCACGCGCTCGGCGTCCAACGACCGCCCCAGCTCGGTCTCGATCGCGACCAACAGCTCGAGCAACATCAGCGAGTCGAAGCCGAGGTCGCCACGCAGGGCTTGATTGGGGGTAATCTTGGCCACCGGACGGCGCGCGATGGTGGCAATCGTCGAGCGCACCACGGAGGCGGCGCCGTCGAGCGGGCCCTTGGGTTGCGCCAACTCCTCGCTGCGCTCGCGCCGCGCGATCTCGGCTCGCACCTCGCCACGCCGAACCTTGCGCGTGGTGGTGCGGGGCAGATCCTTCTCGAAGATCATGACCAGCGCTGGCTTTTGCGCGCTGGGCAGCTTGGACAACGCTTCGTCGAGCTCGCGCTTGGCCCGGGCGCGCTGCACTGCAGGCGGATTGTCCGAATCGCGATCGGGGACGGCGACGCACGCCACGCGCTCGCCACCGCGGCCATCCGGAATGCCGAGGATGCACAGCTCTTTGACCCCTTCGACGCGGCCGATGCGCGCCTCGACGTCGTCGGGGTAAACGTTCTCGCCGTTGGAGGCGACGATCACGTCCTTGGCGCGGCCGACGATCGACAAGCGACCACGGCGATCCAGCTTGCCGAGATCGCCGGTGCGCAGCCAACCGTCGCGGTCGATGACCTGGGCGGTGGCTTCCGGATCGTCCGAATAGCCGAGCATCACGTTCGGGCCGCGCGCCATGATCTCGCCGACGCCTTCGGAGTTGGGCGAATCGATGCGAATTTCGACGCCCGGAATGGGGCGACCGACGTTGCCGGGACGCGCCTTCGGCCCCGCGTTGGCGACCGTGAGCACCGGCGAAGCCTCGGTCAGTCCGTAGCCCTCGGCGAGGTGCATGCCGAGACCCGAGAACAGCTTGTGAGTGCGCTCCGGCAAGGCCGCGCCACCGCTGACGAGGTAACGGAGCTTGCCGCCGAAGGCGTGGTGCACGGTGCCGAACAGTAGCTTGCCGCCGTCCACCCCTACCGACTTGCCCAAGCTGCGGTTCAGCTCGACCGCGACGTCGAACAGCTTGGCCGCGACGGTGCCGTGCTCGGCCACGCGCGCCAAGATGCGGCGCTCGAGCATTTCCCACAACGCCGGCACGCCGATGAGCCCGGTAATTTTGCCCTCTTTTAGGCCAAATTCGAGGCGTTCGGCGTTCAGCTCGTCCAAGTAGACGATGCGCGCGCCGCGCGACAACGGCAGCAGCATGCCGCACGTGAGCTCGAAGGTGTGGTGCAGCGGCAGCACCGACAGCACGCGGTCGCCCTTGCCCAGCGGGAACAGCGGCGCCAGCGCCGCCACCAGCGCCGAAAGATTGGCGTGCGACAGCTCGACGCCCTTCGGGTTGCCGGTGGTGCCGCTGGTGTAGATCAGCGCGGCCACGTCGTCGGCCTGTACCGCGAGGCCGATGCCCATCGGCCCCTTTTGGCTCAGCTGGTGGTAGTCGACGAAGCTGACGTCCGGCAGCAAGGCCGAGACACGCGCCTTCACCTTGGCGTCCGACACGAACACGCGCGCTCGCGAAGCCCGCTGCAAGTTCGCCGCCACGTCCGCGTCCACGGCGGCGTCCAGCGGCACGACGGTGGCACCCGCCATCAAGATGCCGAAGAACGAAATGGCCCACGACGGGTGATTCGCGGCGGCGAGCAGCACGCGGTCACCGGGCTTCACGCCGGCGGTGATCAGCCGCGCCGCCGCCGCACCCGCTTGCTCACGCCATTCGCGGAAACTCAAGCGCGACAGGCCGCCGTCTTCGGTGCGCTGGAGCGCGACCGCCAACTCGTAGCGATCGGCCATCTCGTCCAGCAGGGCCGGCAGCGTTTGGTGCGGCTCGGGCGCTTTCTTCGGGCGCTTCAGGCGCTCGTCAATCTGCGGGAATACCCACTTTTCGAGGCCCGGGGCGTGAACTTCCAGGAACCATTTGCGCCAGTCGAGCTTTTCCGGCGTCCACGGTACGCGCGCCTGCTCTTCGGGCGAAAGCCGGGCGTAGGCGGCGCGGGTGTTGTCGCAGCGAAACACGTACTCGAACTCGGCGACGAACGGCAGGAACACGCCCAGGATGTTGCCGACGTTCTCTTGCTGGCGCGCAAAGCCGTTGATGGCGTCGGCGGCCGGCTCCAAAATCGGCGCCACCGGACCGAGCGCGGCCTTCTTCAGCAGGCCCGCCAGCGAGCGCGCGCCCTTGGCGATCTTGTGCGGGCCGATGTCTTTGAATTGCTCCTTCGAGAGCATGGCGCCCTCGAAGTGCGACTGCAGGTAGCTGAGCACCGGGCCACCCTTGCCGGTGCGCTGGTAGTACTTGCGCTTGTACAAGCCCGAGAGCTCGAAGAAGCGACGCATCGTGCAGGGGTTCGAGTCGCTGGAACCCAACTGATAGACGGTCTTGTGCCGCCCTTCGAGCAGCTCTCCCAACGCCAACGTGAGACCGGCCGCGACCATGTCGCACGGAATCACGTCCAAGAAATTCTCGGAGCCGGGGATCTGCAAACCACCCTGGCGGATGATGTAGATGAGCGGCGCGCTGGTGTTGATGCCCTCGTTCCAGCCCGGAAACGGGTATTCGTTGGTCGACTCGACCACCGCCGGCCGCACGATGGCGACGGGCAAGCCCGAGGCCAGCGCGATCTGCTCGCCGATTGCCTTGGTGTAGGTGTAAGTGTTGGGAAAGCCCCAAAATTGCGCGCGTTCCATGCCGAGGTCGGCAAGCTGCCCCTCGACGAACTTGCGCTTCACCTTCACGACTTCGTTCTCGAGCACGCTGCCGCGCGCCGGCTCACCGCGCTTGTGCAGGTTCTTCTTGGCTTCGTCCAAGAAGTGACTTTGGCGGAAGGCGTCGTTGGAGCGATGCCGCGCTTGCTCGATCACGTCCATGCACTCGGCGATCTCGCGATCTGGATCCCAGTGGGACTTTTCGAGCTCGTCGGCGCGCGGAAACGGAAACTCGCGCGGATCGGACTCGGGCACGTAGCCGGTGCGACTGCCGGCCACGAAGCAGGTGCTGGTGTGGAGCAGCGGCAAGTTGCCGAGGTCGCGCGCCAAGCCGACCAGGTTGGTCACGCCGAACGCGTTGACTTCCAGGGCTTCGTCCAGCGGCGGATCGAAATCGACGACGCCCGAGACGTTGACGACCACGTCCACGTTTCCGCGCAAAGCGTCGCGCAGGTCCGCGTCCAAGCCGCAGTACGGCTTGATCACGTCGCCGGCGATGGGCGTCACTTTCGAGCGCAAAAACTCGGGAAAGCCGAGGCCGTGCTCACCGCGAAGCGCGTCCAGCACCTCACTGGTGGCGACCTCTTCGTCGTAGCGTTGCTGCGCGTCCTTGCCGCGCTTGGGCCGCAAGGTCAGGTAGATGTGGCCGATGTCCGGGTAGCGGCTGAGCAAGAACGCCCACCACACCTTGCCCAAAAAGCCGGTGCCGCCGACCACGACCAGGCGCTTGCCCGACAGCAGCCGCGCGAGCTCGAGGCGCGGGGGCGTGCCGTTGCTGCTCTTGGCGAGCGCCGTTTCCGGTCGTTCTACCATCTCAAGAATGGCTCCCGTTCTGGCCGGCGGGCAGCGTCACGTCGCCCATCACGATCGGCGGAACGTGCAGGCAGGTGATGTCGAGCGTCTTGTTTTGGCCGTTTTTGGCCTTGTACAAGGCATCTTCCATGTTCGGCGACGTCTCGTAGCCGAGCAGCTTGGGAATGTACTCGTTGTCGGCGCCAACCACGATCACCCGCCCGATGTGCTGACGGCCGTTCTCGCCCCAGTACCACATGAAAAACGGATGCGCGGGGTGGTAGGCGTGTCCCGAACGGAACATCTGGATCAGCGCCGGATCTTTGGCGAATTTCTCTTCGTACTTTTCGCGCAGCACGTTGGCATCGCGCGTCTCGGGCAACAGGCGGTGCACGAAGTCGATGTACGGAGCGTGCTGCTCGTGGTCGAACTTGTCGGTACACGGATGGGTGATGATGAGGGTGCCGCCCTTCTTCACCAACGGCGCCCCACGATACATGTTGAACAGGTAGCCCTGCGCCAACACCTGCACCAGCAGCGGGTTCAAGAACGCGTGCACGTTGTACGGGCTGATGAAGGGAATGCCCGTCACCAGCACGTCGGCTTGCCCCTCGATGGGCACGCAGTACTGCTCGAAGTTCTTCTCGATGATGCGCGGGTGCACGTCGGCGGTGGCGCCGGCGTACACGCTGGTCAGCCCATACGGCGCGGGAAACTTGTCGAAGATGGCCTGACGAGCCGGTTGCGGTAGGCGCGCCGTGGACATCACGAGCCCCTTCAGCATGGCCTTTTCTCGGCCCGACAGCTCGTCCTCGTTCTTCATCAAGAAATCGAGCGACTTGTCGAACATCTGATTGTTCACGGTCGCTTCGATGGTGAAGATGTTCAGGTGCTTGTGCGCGAGCTTGCCCATGCGCTCGATGTCGCGCGCCAGCTGCGAGCCACCCGGGTCCATGTAGCTGTCGCTCTTGCGAATCGAGGCCGGGTTGTGGTGCGGGCGCAGGCTCTTGTAGCTGCACAGCCCCACCGCCACCGATTTCATGCCGCCGTTCATGGGCACGAAATTCAAGTTCACGTAGATCAAGAGATCGCTCTCGGCGGCGCGCCGATTCAGCTCCAGCACCTCGCCGTGGGGCGTGGTGCCGATCTCGACCATGTTGTCTTTGTCTTCGGCGTCGTGGTTGTACAGCCGGTCCGGCCAGTAGGCGTCGAAGATCTTGTCGCCGACGACCCAGCGGATCTCGCTGCCCTTCATGCGCCGGTGGATGCCGGTGGCGACGATGATCTCGATGTCGCTGACGCCGTGATCGGCCAGCATCTCGAGCACGATGGTCAAGATGCGCTCGCGCACGTCGGGCCGCTTCATCGGCGGCAACGGCACCGAAATGTCGTCGATGGCGATGGCCACGCGCATGCCCGGGCGCAGCTTCGCGTACAGCGGATCCGAGCCGAGCGGATGATTGATGGCGTAACGAATGGCTGCGTCGGGATCGCGCAACGGAACCATCGGCGGCTTCGGGTAAATGACGCGAGTTCCCGCCGGCAAATCGACCTCCACGAGGCGGTCACCGGAGAACAAAACTCGAGGAGCGCTGTCGCGCTCCAACGTGACGAGGCAGGGATGATTCATGCAGCGCGACTCAGATCGAAACTCGGCCAGCCATAGGCTTTGGCCAGCCAGGAAAGACGCTTGTCGGGGTTCACGGCGGCCGGGTGACCCACGACGCTCAGCATTGGAACGTCGGAGTAGCTGTCGCTGAACGCGAAGCAATCCGCCAAATCATAGCCCTTGGCGGCGGCGTGCTCGCGGATCAGGCGCGCCTTTTCCGGGCCGGCCACGACCGGCTTCAGCAGCTTGCCGGTGGCGATGCCATCTTTCATCTCCAGGCGGTTGCCGATGACCTCGGCCCCGTCGAAGTACTCAGCCAGACGCTCGAGCACGCACTCGAGCGCGCCCGACACCAGGACGACGTCGTGACCGGCCGCGCGGCTCTTCTCCACCAAGCTGCGCGCCCCTGGGTAAAGTGACGGGCGCATGACGTTGTCGAACGCTTCTTGCGCCAGCAGCATCATGCGGTCCTCGCTGGTGCCGGCATAGGATGAGAACAGCATCTCGTTGAAGGTCCGGCGGTCGACCATCTCGGCGAGCATCAAGCGCGGCGAGTCGATCAGCGCGCGACCGAGCTTCAACACGCTTTGCAGCGGCGTGCCTTGGTTCATCAAATAGTAGAGAGTCGGATGAACCAGGTTGGACGAGACCAGGGTCCCATCGACGTCGAAGTAACAGGCAGCCACGGCTTGGTGGGTGGTGGGGTCCAACGGCGCGCGCCCCGAGTCAACCCCGGTGGTCAAACCAGCGAAATGATTGGCTAACCGGACGGCCGACCAGCCGCACGGCGCGGCGAAATCACTCGGCCGTGACTGGGGCGTGAGGGGTCGAAGAATCGTGCCCAAAACGCGGGTCACCGGCGCTGGGCCATAGCGGCACGGCGCGTCTGGCGACAGCAACGCCGAGCATCGCCCGTAGCCAGCGAGGTGCGGTCGTCGGTTGCTCCACCTGGTTCACGGGCCAGCGGGCCGCGCACGAAACTTCAAGCCCAAGTATCTTTTCGCGATTCCCAGGAAGGGTGACGCGACTCGCGCAACGCCGGGAAAGCCTGGTCGCCGCGTGTATATTACGCGCCGTGCCGAGCTCGGAAGCCCTCACGCGCGGTGTGCGCGTGGTCGTCAATGCCCGTTATTCTTCATCTCATTCGGATCCCGCGAAGCGTGAGTGGTTCTTCCTCTACACGGTGACCATCACCAACGAGGGTGAAGGCACGGTGCAGCTCGTCAATCGCCACTGGGTGATCATGAACGCCAACGGCCACGTCGAAGAGGTGCGCGGCCCCGGCGTGGTCGGCAACCAGCCCACGCTGAAAACGGGGGAGAGCTTCGAGTACACCTCGGGCTGCCCGTTGAAGACGCCCTTCGGCTCCATGCACGGCAGCTACGAAATGGTCACCGAAGACGGCGAAGCCTTCCTCGCCGAGATCGCGCCCTTCGCGCTGCGCGAATCCGAAACCTTTCATTGACTAGAGGCGCTCGGGCCACCGCAAGATCAGACGTCCGAGCGGCGGACCTTCGCCGACGATCTCAATCGGCTGTCTCGTGAACGGATTGATCCCCTTTCGAACGGGCGCAAGGGCGCGGTCGTGAAGAAAGTCATGGACGTCGGCCCCGTCCAGCCACGCTTCCAGCAGCTGGCCGAGCCCCTGCTCGAGCTCGAATATTCCTCGCGAGTCGATGTGGCGGATCAACCGGCACCCAGTGCTATGCGGTCCCCCACCCGCGCCAAGGATTTCCCGATCCCAGGGCGCCTGGAGGGCTCAATCCGCAGTTCGTCAGGCTCACCAGTCTGAAGGTCTGGCAGTCCATATGTCGTCAGGCACTCGGCGGGCCCCCGTAGTCGAATGGCCGAGGACCAGTCCCGCATAAGCTAAATGGACCCAAGCTTTGGTACCCAGCGGCGTTGAATTGAAGAGGATGATGCGCCCCGGGATCGTCATCGCAGCGGCGACGCTGGCTGCATGCGCCAGCTGCCCGCAACCGGTACTCGGGCTCGGCTCCCCTCGAGTCGAAGACCAGGAGCACGGAATACCGAGGGCGATCCTCGATGACTCGGCGGCCTTGCTCGACCAAACGCAGGTGCGGCGCTGTCAGGTCGTGTTCGAGCCGGCGTTCAGCAGCGCTCACGCCGTATGGTTCGTTCAGAATAGCCCCGCGGCCGACGCAATGGTGTTCGTCAAGGTTCGTGCGAACGACCAGATTCAGTCGTACTCCGCGCTGCTCGATGGCAACACCGCCTCGCGTCTTTCGAAGCTGTGCCTAGCCAGCCTGAGCTCCAGGACCGAGACCTGCCAGCCGCTTGGAATGGACGGCGTCTGGTACCATGCGGCACACCCCAAGCCTTCCGGCTCCTACGAAATGGCATCATTCTGGTCACCACGACGAGGTACGGTCGCAAGTACGTTCGTAGGGGTCGCGGAGGCTCTCCGGAACTACGCCACGATGCCGCAGTCGCTACGCTCCCCGGCATGGCTCGCCTTACAGGAGGCAGCCAATAGGCTGTCCGAACGGCTAGCGACCGACGGCTAGCGAGCCATCGAGATAGACAGCCGGGGGGCGGCGGCAGCGGGGCCAACTCTTCTTTCGCTTTCAGACCGAGAGCCACACAATGGGCGCGATGATCAAGGGGTGGAGCCTTTGCGGCTGGATGACCTTGCTGTTGACTCTCGTACCCGCGTGCGGGCTCGAGTATGCGGTGCGCTTGCGGGCGGACGAGGATCTCAATTGTCCCGACGAACAGATAGAGGTCGAGCACGACGACGGCCCAACCGACTACGTCGCACGCGGTTGTGGAAGCGAGCAACAGTACACCTGTGCCGAGGAAAGGGGCGGGGTCTACTGCTGGAAACGCGATGACTAGTGCCACGCGACTGCTGCGAGCACGGACGCTCGTTGGCCTTGGCTGGCCTCCGGATGCATGGCAACCTTTCATCCAAACGGGGAGCTGATGGACGACTTAGACCGGGAGATTGAAGAAGCGGCGCGGCTCGCGCGTCGGCGGGTGTGGCAGGGCCGACTGGCGACGATTGCGTCGACGGGAGCGCTGTTGGTGATCGGAATTGGCGGAACGATTGCGATGTACCAACTGTTCCCGGATCGCGACGAGCGCGAATTCGACGCGGTCCGGCGCGAGAACGCGGCGCGGAATGGCGACGATCCGAGCACGGCGGCGATAGCAGAGAGTATGGCGTCCGAGCTTTCGGCAGCTCGAAGCGATCAGAGCCGCCAGCGTTGGCGGATGATGCCGGCGATCGCGCTCGGTTTTGGGGCCGCCTATCTGATTCGCAAGCACCTTCAGCCGAAGTGAAGCAGGGATGGGTATCGACATTCGCATATTTCAACCCGAAGACCACGTTCAAGCTCGAGCGCTATGGGAATCGACCGAGGGGGTCGGTCTCAGTGACGCCGACTCGTTCGAGAACGTGCGACGATTTCTCGAGCGCAATCCCGACCTCAGCTTCGTCGCCATCGAAGACGACGTGCTGGTCGCGACGATTCTGTGCGGTCACGATGGCCGTCGTGGTCTGATCCACCACCTGGCCGTGGCCTCCTCACACCAACGAAGGGGACTTGGCCGCGAGCTGGTGCGAAGGGCCCTGGCCGCGCTGCACCATGAGGGGATTCGGAAGTGTCATCTTCTCGTGTTTCAACAGAACGTGGCTGGCAAGGCCTTCTGGAACCGCATTGGCGCGGAGGAACGCACCAGCCTTGGGATTTTCTCCCTTTCCACCTGAAGTCGAGCTCCCTGAATGGCCAGGCGCCGCGGCCCCGCTCACCCCGGTCAACGTCTCGATGACTCGTGAGGCGCGAGCGAGGGCTATGCTGGTGGCGGTGTGGCGTCGCGCTTCGCAGTCTTGGGTCGGGTCGGCGCTCGTTTGCGGCGTGCTGAGCTTGGTGCTCGTCAGCCTTGATGCGACCTACGAGTGGTATGCGCCGGTCGAGGCCGAGGGCGAATGGGCACCTTGGTATGGCGAGGTTGGGGTTCGCGATGGCGTGATCGTTTGGGGAAATCACGAACCGCCTGGTGGTGGGGTCTCGCTCCACCTCCGCGCGCCGCGCTTCATGCCGCTGCCGTTCTATGCCGGAGCTGGGCCCGAAGGCGGTGGCGTGTACCTGGCGGCCTGGTTGCCCGCCTTGTTCCTCTTCGTTGGTTCGCGGCTACGTCGCCCGCAGAGTCACTGAAGCCGCGCCGCGACGCGTGGCACGCGAGCGCAAGAGCGCGATTCAGCGCCGGCACTCGCGGCGCGCATGAAGATCTCTTTAACCTTCATGCCTGCCGCGACTCAATCACCCTGAATATTCTGGGAAATTTGCGGGGGGCTGGGCGCCGTGCCGCGCCGGGTCATAAGGAAACATTTATACGGATTTACATACGAGGGGCCTAATCCGAAACATCCGGGATCGCGTTGGCCCGTTACTTCACGAACTGTCCAGCGCTCGCGATGCACTCGCGAAACCTTGGCCGCGGTTCTGCCCCGCTTTTCCACGAGGCCCCATGATTTTCGAGCAATACAAGAAAACCTTCTGGCGCATGCAGTCCGTGATGCTGATCGCCGCCTTGATGATTTGGCTCGTCTCGCACTCACGCGATCTGGCTGGCCTCTTCTACGTCGTGATGCAGGGCTCGGCGTTCATCGGCGCTTCTTGGGCGGTTCGGCTCCGGAACAAGGTCGCGCGCGAAGCCGGCATAACCCTTAGCCGCGTCTGAAGCGGCGTCGTGAGACACGAAAACACCACAAAAACCACTCCTTCGAGACGGAAGTAGTCAGTTAACCCCAAGCACGAGGTACGGGTAATGTTGAATCTCTTTTCCCTTCAACGCGGGCGCAAATGGATAGCGTTCGTCCTGATGCTCGCCGCGCTCATTGGCGTGACGACCACGGGTGCGCGCTCCGCGCGCGCCGACGAACCAGCACCGGATCCCATCGGTGCGTATCAGATGACACCGACCCCCATGTCGGTGCCCGGCTATACCAAGCCCGACCCGGACAAGGCCACCACCAAAGACCTGGCCGTCGCCGTCGACGCGGTCGCGCAGTCGGCATCGCGCAGCTACTTCTCGATCAACTTCGTCTGGGTGCTGGTCGCGGGCTTCCTCGTGATCTTCATGCAAGCCGGCTTCGCGCTGGTCGAGACGGGTCTGATCCGCGCGAAAAACGCGGCTCACACCATCTCGATGAACTTCTGCGTGTACGCGCTCGGCATGTTCGGCTTCTTCGTGACCGGCTTTGCGCTGATGTGCGGCGGCTACAACGGCACCGCGATCGGCGGCCCGGCCGTGCTCGGCGGTCTGCCAACCTTGCACAGCATGTTCACGGTCGGTAGCGCGGTTGGCGGCGATCACGGTTGGGGTCTGTTCGGCACCACCGGCTTCTGCCTGACCGGCGGCGCCTACGACAGCGCCGCCATCGTGATGTTCTTGTTCATGATGGCCTTCATGGATACGACGGCCACCATCGTCACCGGCGCCTGCGCCGAGCGCTGGAGCTTCAAGAGCTTCTTCATCTACAGCATCTTCATCGGCGGCTTGATCTACCCGATCTTCGGCTGCTGGGTGTGGGGCGGCGGCTGGCTGTCGCAGCTCGGCTACCGCTTGGGCCTGGGCCACGGCGCGGTCGACTACGCCGGCTCCGGTGTCGTGCACTTGCAGGGCGGCGCGCTGGCTCTCATCACCGCTATCTTGATCGGTCCGCGCATCGGCAAGTACACCAAAGAGGGCAAGGTCAACGCCATCCTGCCGCACGACATCCCGATGGTGCAACTCGGCACCTTCATTCTGGCCTTCGGCTGGTTCGGCTTCAACGCCGGCAGCTCGCTCGCCGGCACCGACGGCCGCATCGGCATCGTGGCCGTGAACACCATGCTCGCGGGTATGTCGGCCACCATCAGCGGCGTGCTCTACATGTGGAAGTTCCACGGCAAGCCCGACCCGTCGATGATGTGCAACAGCATGCTCGCCGGTCTGGTGGCCATCACGGCCCCCTGCGCTTTCGTAACTCCGGTAAGCGCGTTCATCATCGGCGCCATCGCCGGCGTGCTCGTGGTCTGGTCGGTGTTCTTCTTCGACAAGCTGAAGATCGACGACCCGGTCGGCGCCATCAGCGTTCACGGCGTGAACGGCTTCTGGGGCGTGGTCGCGGTCGGCCTGTTCTCGGACGGCACGTATGGTCAGGGTTGGAACCTGGTCGGCGCGACCGACTACCTGGGCGTCAAAGGCCAGGGCGTCACGGGCCTGTTCTACGGCGACAGCAAGCAGCTCATCGCGCAGCTCATCGAGTGCGGCGCGGCGATCGGCTGGAACGTGGTCGTCGGCGGCGTCATCTTCTACGTCATCGGCAAGGTGCTGGGCTCGAACCGCGTCGCCGCGGAGGTCGAGATCGCCGGCCTGGACGTGCCCGAGATGGGCATTCCCGGCTACCCGGAGTTCGTGAAGACCATGTTGCCGGAAGAAGTGCCGGCAGAAGAGCTCGCGATGGCAGAGGGCATGGAGCTTCCCAAGCTCCGCCCTGCCGCCACGACGAGCTGAACGCGGGCTCGCAACCGCGGCCCAATCACACGGAGGCCGTCGCAGCAGTGCGGCGGCCTCTGTGCTTTTTGTGGTCGTGTCGAGGGCGCGAGCACGAGCGCATGCTCACGAAGCGAACCTTCGATTGAGCGGTGTTCTAACTTCGCGGTGTGATATAGCCTGTGTGTGTCGGACGTCATTCCGTCTTGGACCGCGCTGCCGTTCGGTGCGCTCGTGCTGTCGATGGCATCGCTGCCGCTGCTGCTGCCGCATTTTTGGGAGCGCCGCTCGTTCCAAGCTCTGGTCGTAGCCGCCTGCTTGTTGCCGGTCGTCTTCTTCTTGAAGCAACACGGGCTCGAGCACGAGCTTTGGCACAGCGTGGGCGGCTACGTCACCTTCATCACCACGCTGGGCGCGCTGTACGTAGCGGCCGGCGGCGTGTTCGCCAGCGCCGATTTGAAGGCAACCCCCGCCACCAACGCGGGCTTTTTGATCGTGGGCAGCCTTCTGGCGAGCATCATCGGCACCACTGGCGCCAGCGTGCTGGTGATCCGCCCGCTGATCCGCACCAACAAGCAGCGCAAGTACACCGGCCATATCGTGCCGTTTTTCATCTTGGCGGTGGCCAACGCCGGTGGCCTGTTGACGCCGCTGGGTGACCCTCCGTTGCTGGTCGGTTTCGTGGGCGGCGTACCGTTTTTTTGGACGCTGAAGCTGTTCCCGATTTGGCTGTTATACAACGCCTCTTTCGCGCTCTTTTTGTACCTGGTCGACAAGCGCGCCTACGCTCGAGAGGCCAAAGAGAATTTGGTTCGCGACGCGGCCGAGCAGATGCCGCTCGCGGTGAAGGGCAAGCGCAACCTGGCTCTGCTCGGCGCGATCGTCTTGGCCGCGTTCCTTCCGCCCATTTGGCGCGAGCTTGGCCTGGTCGCAATTCTGCTGCTCTCTTACTTCGGCACGCCGAAAGCCGTGCACGAGCAGAATCAGTTTTCGTTCGCGCCGATCATGGAAGTCGCGCTGTTGTTCATTGGCTTGTTCGTGTGCCTAGTGCCGATCGAGCTGATGCTCGGAGACAAGGCTTCGCATCTACCGATCCAGCACGCTGCGCAGATGTTCTGGGGTTCGGGGCTGCTCTCTTCGGTGCTGGACAACGCGCCGACCTACGCGGCGTTCGTCGCGCTGGCGAAGGGCCTGGCCCACGGCCACACCGACTTGGTCGCCGGGGTCGTGCCCATTCACCTCGTGGCCATCAGCGCGGGTAGCGTGGTGATGGGGGCCACGACTTACATCGGAAACGGGCCCAACCTGATGGTGAAGTCGATCGCCGAGCGCTCGGGCCTGCCGATGCCCAGCTTCGTGCGCTACGCCGTTTTCGCGTTCTTCACGATGCTGCCGGCGCACGTCATCGTCACCGTCGCGTTGATCATGCTAGAAAGGAGCTGAGCCCTTGGAACCCACCGACGATTCGCCCGAAAAATCGGCTCCCACCCCCAGTGAGCGTCCGCTCGTCAACACCGACGACGAACCGCGGGTCGTGCTCGCCGCCGTCGATACGTCACCGGCGGCCAAGCGCGTGATCTCGATGGCGGCGCGCTTCGTGCGCGCTTTCCCGCAGGCCACGCTGCACGTGCTGCACGTGCTGCGGTCGTCGCGCCTCGACAAAGCTCAAGCCGCCCACGCGGGCGTCCCGGGCATGAGCTCGGAAGCGGTCGAAGACGCCAAAGACCACCTCGAGTATCACAAGCGCTTGGCCATGGCGCAGTGCCGCAACACGGTTATCTCGCACTTTGCCGCCGGCAATCCTACCGGAGAGATCTTGCGCTTTTGCGACGAGCTGAAGGTCGATCTGCTCGTGATCGCAACCCACGATCACGCTGGCTTCGAGCGTCTGCTGCTCGGCTCCATCGCCGAGACGTTGGTGCGCAAGGCGCACTGCTCGGTGACGGTGGTTCGACAAGCGGCTCACGCCGCCGACAGATAGCGAATCCGTTTCGGGCGGCGTTTCGAGAAGATGTCGAGACGCTCCGTGTGTTTCGCCTTGGTTGCGAGTGCATGTCGTAACCCTTCGGACATACTTCATGCGAGCGCGACTGACGATCTCGGCATAGAATCCAGCGCATGAGTGCCGCACGCGCGTCATCCGAGCGTCGGCGCGCTCCCGCGCGTGAGCTCGTGCTCGGTTTCTTTCGGCAGCACGTCGGTTTCGTATGGGGCGCCCTTACGAACGTGATCACGACCTCGCTCGCGTTCTGGGTGGCTCCGCACGCGCAGCTCGTGCACCTGATGATCATTCACCTGCTGGGCGCGGTGCTGATCTCCACGCGTTTCGGCATGGCCGTGTCGACGTTCACCGCCATCACGGGCGCGTTGGCGTTCGACTACTATTGCATCCCGCCCATCTTCGCGTTCGCGCTGCCGGATCCGCACAGCGTCATCACCTTCGCGGGCATGTTGGTGGTCGCACTTTCGGTGTGTTGGCTGAACCAGGGCCTGCGCCTACAGCGCGCCGCCGCCCGCGAGAGTGAAGCGCGCACCCAAGCGCTGTGTGAGCTGAGCCTCGACCTTTCCCAAGTAGCGGACCGCGCCGAGCTGTCATCGCGCGCGGAGCGCCACCTCGAGCGCTTGTTCGGCCCAGGCGCGCGCCTGGTGCTCGGAGCGCGCGGCCACCTGGAAGATGGGTTCGAGATGCAGCCGGTGGGCGAGCCCGGCCAGCCCCTGGGCTACGTGCTGATCGATCGGCGTCGTCTGCAGCGAGCGGGCGCGGGCGAACGGCGCCTGCTTTTAGCGGCGTGCGCGGACCGCGTTGCCGACGCGCTCAAGCGTCTAGCGCTAGGCGAGGCCGCGCGACGCGCCGAAGTCGACGCGGAAATGGAGCGCAACCGCAACGCGCTATTGAGCGCCGTCTCCCACGACATGAAGACGCCGCTGGCTTCGATCTTGACCGCCGGCACGTCGTTGCTCAGCGCGAGCCAACTTTCACCGAGCAAGCTCGGGCACGAGCTGTTGGAAACCATCGTCGAAGAAGCCGAGCGCATGAACGGCCTCATCACCAATCTGCTCAGCGTAACGCGCTTGGAAGCGGGCCGAGCCGTGTTGAATCGAGAGCTGGAGGGGCTGGACGACTTGGTTTTCGGCGTGTTGTCGCGCTTTTCGGGGCGGCTTTCGGGGCGAGAAGTGACGCTCGATATTCCCGATGCGCTGCCAATGGTGCCGGTAGATGCGGGCCTCGTCGACCAGCTGCTGGTCAATTTGCTCGAGAACGTGCTGCGTTACACGCCCGCCGCGTCGCCGATCGAGATCCAAATCACCTACCAACACGGGGTGATGGTGCTGAACGTGAGCGACCGCGGCCCCGGCGTTGCGGCGGCCGAACGCGACAAGGTGTTCGACAAATTTTACCGAGGCCAAGCCGCCAAGCGCAACGACGGCGGCACCGGGCTTGGCCTGACCATTTGCCGCGCCGTGGCGCGCGCGCACGACGGCGACATCTGCATCCTGCCCCGCCCTGGCGGCGGCAGCACCGTTCGTTTCAGCTTGCCCTGCCCGAGCATGGTGCAGGCTGACCTCCTACCTACTGGCACGAGGCTCCAAGCATGACCCCAGCTATTTTGGTGATCGAAGACGAGCTACCGATGCGCCGCGTCTTGCGCACGGCGTTGGGCGGTGAGGGGTACTACGTTTGGGAAGCGGGCACGAAGAGCGAGGGTCTTTCGACTTTCAACAAGCGCGCGCCGCAAGCCATCTTGCTCGACCTGGGCCTGCCCGACGGCGACGGGCTGGACGTGGTCTCCGCCGTGCGAGAGCTTTCGGAGGTGCCAATCGTGGTGATTTCGGCCCGTGGTGACGAGCGCATGCAGGTCTTGGCGCTCGACGGCGGCGCCAACGACTACGTCACGAAGCCGTTCCGCGAAGCCGAGCTGCTGGCGCGGCTGCGAGCGGCGTTGCGCAGCGCCGCCGCCCACGCCACGCCGCACGAAGAACGGCTACAGATCGGCCCGCTGCGCATCCACCCCGTGGAGCGGCGCGTCTACGTCAACGGAGAGGAAGTAGCGCTCACTCCGACCGAATTCAGCCTGCTCCACGTGATGGCGCGGCAAGCGGGTCGGGTCGTCACCCACCGCCAGCTATTGCGCGAGGTTTGGGGCGCGGCCTACGTGGACGACACCCAATACTTGCGCGTCTTCATGCGCCAGCTACGCCAGAAGCTCGAGCCGAATCCAAACAAGCCGCAGCTACTAGTAACGACGCCAGGTATTGGTTACCGACTGAGAGCTCCCAACGACTAAGGGCTGGAGGGATTGGTTTTGTTCTCCTCCGCGCTTCGCATGAGTGCTCTGCGATCATTTCGACTTGAGGCGAAGCTCGCGCTCGGCCTCGCCGAGTTAGTTTCGGGCCTCCTCTCGATCGCTGATCGTGATCTGCTCTCGCCAAGGTCGGGTGACCGCGTGCTGGCTCGCGCTTTGCGCGAACTCGCGTCGTAGCAGAGCGCTCCGCTTTGCAGTCTTCCGTGATAGCGGCTTCGTTCGAACGCACGGATGCTGGCGGGCGCTCGGTCTCGCCGAGTTTTCGTGGGCCTCCTCTCGATCGCGGATCGTGATCTGCTTTCGCCAAGGTCGGGTGACCGCGTGCTAGCTCGCGCTTTGCGCGAGCTTGCGCTGTAGCAGAGCGCTGCGCTTTGCAGTCTTGGGAGCAGCCGGGCGCGCCAATCCGCGCGGCTCCGTCATTCCGCGCGGCTCCATCAACCCGTACGGCGCCGTCAATCCGTGCGGCTCCGTCAACCCGCGCGGTTCCGTTCGAGTGCGCGGCTTCGTTCGAGCGTACGGCTCCGTTCGAGCGTACGGATGCTTACGAGCATAAGGATTCGTTCGAGCGTACCGCTTCGTTGCTCTCGCAGCCAGCAAAGCGGAGCGCTCTGCTACAAAGCGCGCTCGCGCAACGCGCGAGCCGGATCGCCCTCACCCATACCTTGGCGAGGGCAGATCACGATCGAGACAGAAGACCGGAGTGAACCAAACTCGGCGAGGCCGAGCGCCCGCTTCGCGTCAGGTCGCGAGAGTCGCGTGGGGCAAGGGCAACGTGCGGAGGAGACCTGAGACCACGCGCTCCCACGTCACCATCACATATCAAGCAGAAATGCCGCCACGAGCGGAAATACAATAGTCGCGTCCGACTCGATGATGAAGCGCGGTGTGTCGACGTCGAGCTTGCCCCAGGTGATTTTTTCGCCGGGAGGCGCGCCGCTGTACGAGCCGTAGGACGTGGTGGAGTCGGAGATCTGAGCGAAGTAGCCCCAGGTCTTCACCTTCCACTCCAGATCTTGGTCCATCAGCGGAACCACGCAGATGGGGAAGTCGCCGGCGATGCCGCCGCCGATTTGGAAGAAGCCAATCGAATGGTTGGCGTCGGTCTCTTTGTACCAGCTGATGAGCGAGCCCATGTATTCGGGGCCGGCTTTCATGACCTGGTAGCCGTATTCGCCGCGCACCACGCCGGCGACGAACATGTTGCCGAGGGTGGAGTCTTCCCAACCGGGCACGAACAAGGGCAAGCCCTTTTCGGCCGCCGCCAGCAGCCACGAGCCCTTCGGATCGATTTCGTACTCGGGCTCCAGCTCTTTGCTGCGCAAGAGCTGGTAGAAATATTCGTGGGGGAAGTAGCGTTCGCCCTTCTTCTGGGCCTTTTCCCAGAGCGCGAGCATCTTCTTCTCGATCTTGCGCATCGCCTCGTGCTCGGGGATGCAGGTATCGGTGACGCGGTTCAGGCCCTTGTCGAGCAGCGCCTTCTCGTCTTCGGGGCGGAGCTCGCGGTAGTTGGGGACGCGGCGGTAGCTGTTGTGCGCCACCAGGTTGAACACGTCTTCTTCCAGGTTCGCGCCCGTCAGCGAGATGCCGTGGATCTTGTCCTTGCGGATCAGCTCGGCAATCACCAAGCCCATCTCGGCCGTGCTCATGGCGCCGGCCATGGTGAGCAGCATCTTGCCGCCCTTGGCCAAGTGGTCTTCCCAAGCCTTGGCCGCGTCGATCAGAGCTGCGGCGTTGAAGTGACGGTAGTGATGCGTGATGAAGTCGCGTACGGCGCCCATGCGCCGCTATAAGCCCTCGCACCTCGGTAGCGTCAAGGCCTGGCATCGTGACTTCCTGGAGGCGCCGCCAAAGCCGCGAAAATCCCGGCAATGTCGGGGCTTTCGCGACGTTCGCCAGTCTTGGCGTTACCGTGATAGCGTCTTGGTTGGCTCGGGGTGGGGCCGCCTGGCGCGTACGGGGGACCCGACTTCATGTCCGACCGACTTTCGAGCTCTTCTCCCGTTTCCATCAGCGGACGCGTCATACAGTCGGAGCTGCAGCCGGGGGTGACCTACCGGCTCGAGCGCCAGATCGGCGAGGGCGGCATGGGCTCGGCCTACCTGTCGCTTCGGCAAGCCCCCGACGGCCTGTCTCCGGTGGTGGTCAAGCTGGTGCGGCCCGCCTTCGGCGCCAACTCCGACCGCGCGGCGGCCCTCGTGGTGCAGAAGGAAGCGGTGGCGCTCGGGCGCCTGAACGAGCGCGTTCCGCCCTGCCCGTTCGTGGTGCGTTTGGTGGACACGGGCGCGGCGCAGCTGCACGGCCCGCAACACGCGGCAACGCCTTGGCTGGCGGTCGAGTACGTGCACGGCGGCGTCGAAGGCACGACCGTGCTCGAACGCGTGACCTATCACATCGAGCAAACCGGCGAGGCTTTCGATGGCGCGCGCGTTGCGCACTTGGTGCGTTGCTTGGCCAGCGGCCTCACCGCCATCCACGGCGTGGGCGTCGTGCATCGCGACCTGACGCCCGGCAACATCTTGTGTTGCGGCTTCGGCGAAGCCGAAATCTTCAAGATTTCGGACTTCGGCATCGCGCGGCCGTCGGGGCTGAACGCGACGTTCGGCGGCGTACCGGTAGGCACCATCGGCTACGCGGCGCCCGAGCAATGCATGCCGGACTCGGCGACCCCCAGCGGCATCACCACCGATCTCTTCAGCTTTGCTTGCGTCGTTTACTTGGTGCTGACGGGCGACGAATATTTTCCGGCCGACACACCCATTCAAGCCATGCTGCTGATGCGCGAAAAGAAGCGCCGCAGCATCTTGGAGGGCCGCGCGCTTTCGCCGAAGCTGCGCCAACGGCCCGAAGCGTGCCGCGCCATCGACTCGATCTTGGCTCGCGCCACCGCGCTTTCGCCCGACCAACGGCATCAGGACGCGCAAGAGCTGGCCAACGCGCTCGGCCCCTGGCTGACCGAGACGCGCGAGCCGCCCAAGCCGAGCCGTCGGTTGGTCAACAGCCTGCTCAATCTGGCCGCGCCGGGCGACGTCTCGAACTGGAGCTGGACGATTCGTCATCCCCCTGGCGGCGACCGCGTGATTTTGAGCGCGGCCTGGGACGTGGACGGACACTGCTTCGCCTTCACCTCGAAGGGGCCGGAGTTTTGGAACGGCCAAGATTGGATACCGGCGCACGATGTCGCCCGTGATTTGCCGGCCGGCATGTCGTTCGCGCGGCGCTTCGAAGCCGGCGGTTGGCTGGTCGGCGGTGAAAGCGGCACTCTGGCCGTTTACTCCACCGAAGGCGTGCGAGAAGTAGTGCGCGCGCCCGATCACCAGGTGACGTTTTCGCACGCCAGCGGTCGCTTCGAAGATTTGCTGGCCGCGGTGGGACAGCGTCCGGGCGAGCCGCCCAAGCTGTGGGCCATGGCCGCGCGGCGTTGGCTGAAGCCGCTGCCGCTGGAAGGCGTCGCGTACGTGGCGTCGCTCTTGCGGCTCGACGACGAGCGCTGGGTGATCTGCGGGCGGCTGCAACAAGGTACGGGCTTTGCCGCCATCTACTCGCCGACGCAGTGGGAAACGACGGTGTTGCTCACGCCGCGCACGCGCGCTTTCGTGAGCGGCGCGTCGGAGCCGGAACGAGGCTTGGCGGTGGTGGTCGGCAGCGACGGCGTGGCGTTGCGTATCGAAGGACAAGAAGCCGTCAGCTCGATCGCCGAGGGCGCGCCGGCTTTGACCACGGCCGCCATGGACGTGCTCGATCGGGAATGGGTGTGCAGCCTCGGGCGACTGTGGGTGCGCGATCCGGTGCGCGAGCTCTCGTGGCGCCCGGTTTGGCACGATCCGAGCTGGCAAGCGCCCTTCGTCAGCATGATCGCCGACGCCGGCATGGTCGTGGCTATGACTGCCGACGGCGGCATCTTGGAAGGGCGCGCCGGCTGGCGCTCGGTGCATGGTCACGGCCGGGGCAGCGGCGAGCACCCGCGCGCCCGCCGCTCGTTGCGCGCTTGAGTCAGGCAGCCGCCGCGCGAATTCAGAAGCGCAGCCGCACGTTCAAGTCGGCGTAGCTGATATTTTGCGTGTAGTGGCCGCTCGCGTCCGGCAACTGGCTGGGCAGCTGGTAGTTTTGAAACCGGCTCTTGGCGTCGCGAGCCGGCGACACGATGTGCGACAAAGAGCCTCCGATGCTCAAAGCGTCGGACACTCGCCCGAGCGCACCGAGCGAAAAGGTGACGCCCACGAAATCGGGCAAGCTGGCCTCCAGCGTTTGGGTGGGGACGGCCGTGCTCATCACGCCAATACCGGAGAACAGCTCCAAACCAGGAGACGTCCACACGCTGGCGCCCAGCCGCGCCTCGAAGGCGTCGTGGAAGTCGCGCGGCACGTTTTGCAGCACCTTGCCGCCGTTCGGCTGCCCGCCGTTCGCCAACAGCTGGCAGTCGGCGCCACTGTTGGTGACACACTGGCGCTCGAACGCGCTCCAGCGTTCCCACGAGCCGAAAGCGCGCAGCTCCAGGTTGGGGAAAGCTCGATACGCCACGCCCAGGCGCACGACGTCGGGCAAATCCTCGTGCAGCTCCACGTCGGCGCTGCTGGGCCCGCCGATGTCGTTGTTCAGCCTTCCACCGAGCTTGATGCCACCCGACACGTTGGGCCGCGACTGGTACGAGAAACCGAGCCGCCAGCGCTTGGGCTGGTCTTCGTAAAAGGCCCCGACACCGAAGCTCCAGGCAAAACCGTCGACCTCCAGCAGCGAGCGCCCCTCGCCCGCGACGCCGTTGCCGCCGCCGCTCCAAGCTCGCACGTCCTCGATGCGCGAATAGACGCCATTCAAAGCCGCGCCCAAGCGCAGGCCGCTCTCGCCGAGCGCGTACGAGCCGCCCAGCGAGGCGTAGCTGCTGATCGAAAGCCCCTCGATGGCGTGGTAGCGGGTGACCCCGTCGATCGGCCCGGGATACGGCGAGCCCTCGAAGTCAGCGCGCTTGTCCCAGCTGATGGGCCCACCGAACGGCGTAAAAACCCCGGCCGCCAGCGACAGCCGCGAAGAAAGCGGGAACGCCAACCACAACGAAGGGCTGGCCAGCGCGTTGTCGAGCGTTGCCCGCCCCACGTTCGCGCCCTCGGCCCCCGGCGTATCGGGCTCATCGCTCAGCTGAGCGCGGCGGGCATAGGTCACGCGGCGCAGGCCAAACAGCCCGTCGACCAACAGCTCGAAGCGGCGCGTGCGCAAGGCAGCCGGATTGAAGTAGAGGGCGGTCGGGTTGTCGGTGGTGGGGTGGCCATGCTCACCCGAAAAGCGCGCCACGGAAAAACCGCTGGCCGCAGCGGTTCCTGCCCAAAGGCACGTCAGCACGAAACCCGAGAGCCACCCAATCCTGGCAGGACGCATCCGGAGCAAGCCGAAACCTTTACCCTCCCCGCATTCGGAACGCTATCTTGGAGCGATGCGGCTCGACACGCTGGCGGCGCGGTTTCTGCTCACGTTTGCCGTGGCCGTTGCCGGCTGCGCCGACGCCAGCGGCCGCTTTCAGCAGTTCGAAGATCGCCGTGTCACGCTCGAGGCCAGCGCAGGCACCGCCGGCAACGCTGCTTTGGGGCTGAGCGGTGCCCCCGCGGAAGGCGGCGCCGAGGGCGGCTGCCGGCCGCCGGCGCCCGGCGTGGTTCACGGCCCGGCGCTCTTGGCGTTGCACACCTCGACCACCACCTCGGCCGCCATTCTGTTTTTCGGCGAGGTCGAAACCCCGGCGCTGGGCGGAGCCACCGCGGTGAAATACAGCTACCGAGCCTTGGACGCGAGCGACCGCCGCACTCAAGTTGGCGATCCGCTGGTGGTGGGCCCCTACGCCATCGCCAACGACGGAACCTTCGATGCTGAGACGGCCGAGTCCACCCTGCCGGGTGAAGCCGACGCCATCCTGCCCGGCCTCGAAATCACTTCTCAGCTCACGCTGCACGGCACCATCTGCGGCGTGTCCGACTTCTACTGCGGCACCGTGACCGGCGCCGTCACCGCCCCCATCATGCAAGAGGCCGTCGGAGAATTCGGCCTGCTGCTCCTGAACGGCGTCGACGATATCCCTGCGCAACCACGCTTCGGCTGCGCCGAAGACGCGTTGGCGCCCGCATTGGAATGAGCAGCCGAGCTGCTACTTGACGGTCACGGGAATGGTGCAGTCGGTGGTGCAGTAGATCTGACCGGGGGTCGCCGGCTGCTTCTGGCCGTCGAGCGTGACCCCGTTGTTGGCGCCGAGATCGCACTCCTCACCCAAGTCCGTATCGGCGATGCCGTCGCCGCAAGCACGGGCATTTTGGCAAGAGGCGGAGCATTGGCCCGCACCGGTCGCCGGGTCGACGTCGTTCTTCCCCGCGTCGCACTGCTCGGGGCCCGCCGGAGCGCTCTGCACGATCGCGTCACCGCAAAACGGGCCCCAGGTGCAGGCTTTGGTGCATCCGCCGTAGGTCGCGTCGTCGTTAGGACCGGGGCACGACGCGGGCAAAGGCTGGGCACCGGTGCCGCAATCGCATTCCTCGCCGCCCACGGCGACTCCGTCACCGCACTCGGGGACGCACTGGCTCGCGCCGGCGACGAAGTTCGCGAGCGTGAGCATGTAGTTCGAGCCACAGCACCAACGCTCGGCCTGAAACACGACGACCTCGTACACGCTCCCGACCGCGAGCTTGAAGTCGACGTTCGTGTAAGCCCCGGGGGCATCTCCGTAGCCGACCTGCCCGGTGCCTTTCGACGCATCGAGGATCACCGAGGCCGCGGCCCGATTGTGCACACCGCCGAGGTCGACGGCGAGCGTGCCGTTGATGTACACCCAGACGTCATCGTCGCCGGTGAACTTCAGGTTTTCGCCACCTTGATACTGGAACCAGTAGCGAAGCTCGGTGGTGAAGCCAAAGTTGTGATTCGCCCACGAGTTGCCGAACCCCAGCCCCTGGTAGGCGTGGCACGTGCGCCCGGCAAACGCGCTGTCCGTATACGTCACCGGGTTACCGGTGTTCTGGTCGACGAGCGGATCGTTCGAATCGAGCGGGAAAAAGCCGCAGCGCATGTCCCAAGGAGGGTCCGTGTCGCTGTTCATCGCGTAGGTGCTCTTGTCGGTGGCACTCTGAAGTAGGATGAGACTTTGTTGGAACGTCTGATTCACGCCACTGACATCGCGATACCACTGATCGAACTGAGTCTTTCCCGTGAACATCGTCGAGCTGGGATTGGCGACCACGTTCGCCCCCGCCCACACCGGCTTGCGATTGGCATCGAGAGTCGCGGCCAGGATCCCCTTCGTTTCGTTGCAGCAGTAGTGGCCGAAATCGGGGTGTCCCGTGGGCGTGGCGCCGTCGGTGAAATTCTCAAAGTCGCGGGCCACGAGCGGTAGCGTCAGTTGCTTCGGCGGATCGTCGTAGGCGGACGTGCAAGTGTAACCCGGCTCTGTCTTGCAGTCGTGAGAGCAGCCGTCGTGGTCGAGCACGTTGCCGTCGTCGCATTGCTCGGTCCCGCGCAGCAGAATGCCGTCGCCGCACACCGTCTTGCAAGCACCAACGGCGCTCGTCGCCGTTCCACACTGGGGCTCGGTGGTGCAGGTCGGCGAGCAGCCGTCGTAGGGCAACTTGTTGCCGTCGTCACACGTTTCGCCGGCTTCGAGCTTGCCGTTGCCGCACACGGTGGGCTTGCACGCGCCGCTCGAGCAATCGAAGCCTGGCTCGACTTTGCAGGTGGCCGAGCAGCCGTCGCCGCTCACCCCATTGCCGTCGTCGCACGTCTCGTAACCACGCATGACGCCGTCGCCGCACAACGGACCACACGGCTTGCCCGGCACGCGACAGATGTACCCGGGCTCGACTTCCTGACAGTCGCTCGAGCAGCCGTCCCCGTCTTCCAGGTTGCCGTCGTCGCAGACCTTGTTCGTCGTCAAAATGCCGTTGCCGCAAACGCCCAGGTACACGCACGGCTTGCCCGCTTCGGTGCAGCTCCAGTTGGCTTCGAGCTGACAAATGCGACTACAACCATCGGCATCGACGCGAGCGCCGTCGTCGCATCCCTCTCCACGCTGAATGATCGCGTCGCCGCACGCGCCACCGTTGGGCAGGTCGGTCGGAACCCCCAACTGGAGCGTCCCCCCGCTGCCAACACCGTCACCATTGGCCGAAGCGCCACCGCGCGCCGAAGAACCGGCATTGCCATCCTGCCCAGCGCTACAGCCCGCCGCGGCCCCGGCGGCAGCGACCAAGGCTAGCGACAACTTGACCAAAGGGATGTCACGAAGACGCGAGAAGACGCGAAAGCGAAGGCGCCGATGCGGCCGCATGCTTGGGATTGTACGCAGTGCCGTGAGCTCTCTTGAAGAGCAATCGCCCCTCGACTCGGGTGTCGACACTGTACTGTTCCGTGCGACCGAGAAATGGACTCAAAGGCACGTTGTCTGGGTGACTTGGTCCTGCCGCGGGCCAAGCTCGGCAAGCTGGCGGCACAGCTGCTCAAACGTGACCTGAGCGACGAGGCCATCGCGGCGGCGCAGATGGGCGCAAACATCTGCGCGTGCGCGGTGGCGGCGACGCTCGCGCACGCGGCCTGGTCCGTTCACAACAAGGTTGGCAGGCCCATCTCGCTGCGCAGCGGTGAGCACAAGCTGTTGCCCTTCAAAGACTTCGCAGCCGTCGCTAGCGGCGAGCTTGCGACCGGCGCGTTGCTGCAGAAGCTGGAAGAGATGGGCGTCGCGTCGCTCCCCGTGCACACGACGCAGGACTCGAAGTGCCGAGCGAAGGCGACGCTAGGGCGTACAACCTGGCGGGCCGCTGCGCGCGCGTAGGCTGGCGGTGGGGGCGCCCGTGGCCTCGAGCCCGTCGGCGACGGCCGTCTGGTTGGCGCCGCTCGGCGTGAAGCTGGGCGTGGGGAGCGCGTAGAGCACGAACTCGTAGACGTTGCCGCACTTTCCAGAGCCCTGATAGCCGTTCCCGGCATACGAGCGCTGTGAAGAGCCAGCGGGCACCGATGGCATCGCGGTCGACTCGAGGCCCGCAGGCAATGAGAGCGTCGTCACGGGGATGTTCCACAACACCCAATGCACGAAGGGCTTGCCACCCTGTAGGTTCGTCAGGTCGTGCAGCACGATGGCGTAGCTCATGGTTCCGCTCGGCCCAGCGGTCCAGTCGAGCTGCGGCGACTTGTTCTCGCCACCGATGCCCGTGCCGATGTTCGCTTTCGGGAACACGCCGCAACCGGTGGTCTGGGCAGCGGAGCACGTGGCATCACTCGTCCACGCGGGGCTCGTCAGCGCGAAGGCGCCGCCGCCGCCCATGCCGCCACTGCCACTCATGCCAGTGCCACCTCCGCCACCAACCGCGCTACCACCAGCACCGCCGTTGCCAACGCCTCCGCCACTCGTCCCTCCACCGCCCGCAACATTACCAGCGCCTCCGCCACCCGCGCCGGCGGCGACGCTGTCGCTACCCGCCGTGGCCGAGCTACCCGCCGTGGCCGAGCCCGCGCTCGCGCTCGCGCTGCCGGCGGTGTTGGAACCGCTGCCCCCGTTCGTACTGCCGGCGACGCCGCTGGTCCCCGCTGCACCGAAGGTCGTGTGCCCATCGGAGCTGCAGCCGACGACCGAGGCCAGGGAGGCCAGCGCCAGGGGCGCGAGATGGCGCAGACGCAGGCGGATGAGCATGGGAGGCACATAGCATTTCACAGCCTGGGCAGCGAGCGCGCGCGGGGCCTGAGCTGGGTCGATGCAGGACTCGAATGGGCGACGAATCTTGTCCCATGCATTCACGCTGATAGGCTGAGGGCATGACTGCTGGAAAGACGGGGGCGACCAGCATCAACCTCACCGCCTGGGACATGGTGTTGACCGTTGACGTGGCGGTGCTCGTGTTGGGCGCCGTGGTGGGGATCAACGTGGGAGTACTCGGTGACGTTTACCCTGTTGCATCCTTGTCAGTGGTGGTTAGCACGGTGATTGCTTTCGCGACCTGGCGAGCGCGCCGCTACACGACTCCGGCGCCTTCGCCGACGGACAACGTCGTTCGGCGGAGCCTCGGCTTGCTGCTGCTCTCCGCCGGTGGTGTGGTCAGTGCGCTGAGCGCTGCGCTTCTCGTCATTCTGTCGCTCGCACTCTTGACGAGTAAGGCCGGTGATTCGCCGCCCCTCGGCGTGCTGCCGCTCCCGTGCCTAGTACTGGCCGCCGGTCATGGGCTCGCCTTCGCGGGCGCCAAAATCAGGGCCTCCAGCAGTCGGGTTCCGAGCTGACCCCACGTCGAACCCCCATGCTCGGCGTAGATGACACGCACCACGCGCCGATCGATCCAAGGTGCCAACTTGTGCCAATGCCCGGCTCCCCCAACCCGCACTTCGGAAGGGTCCCTGCGCGTTTCGGCGAAAAACAAGCCCTCGGTATGTTTGGCATGCCTTCTGCCTGGGCAAGCGTCATGTGGAAAGCAAGCCTATGCATCGCGTTCGGCTGGGCGGCACTTGGCTGCAGCGGCGATGAGGGCAGCGCGGCCCGTCGCGGTAGCAGCGGCGGGGACAACGACCAGAGCGAAGTTGCAGCAGCTGGCGCCCCCCTGCTGGGGGCCGGGGGCGAGCTTGTCGAGCGAGGCGGCAATCCGGCAGCAACGTTCGCGGGCACAGGCGGTAATGCGAGTAGCGCTGTCGCCGGCGCAGGCGGGGCGCAGGGAGAGGCCGAATGTGCACCGAGCGGGCCGCCCGCCACCGACCCAAGCGGTTCGCACATTGCCATCGAAGTGCTGCGCGCCACGCCAATTGTGGCGCCGACCGCGTCGACGAGTTGCGAGCATCCGCCAAGTAATGCGGGTGGGAGCTCGGGCCTGGCTGTCGACGCTTGCGGTTGCCCAGGGCTTGGCTGCTCGGATGGGAAGACCTGCGTGCGCGCCATCGTCGAGCTTGGTGCCGGTTGCGGGGGGCCGCAGTTGGCCAATCAGTGCGTGCAGACCTGCGCGGCCGACACCGACTGCAAGTCTGGGGAGATTTGCTTACCAGCCTTCGAAGGCAACGAATTCCCGAAGTGTTTTCCGGCAGCATGCCGAAGCAGCAGTGACTGTTGTGGCGGCTATTGCGACGTGAGCGTCGGATACCGCTCGCAATGCCACCCACATTCGGTGCTGCAAATAGCCTGTCGATGACGCGATCCGAAGTTGAGCTCGTGTTCGGCGGTTTGGGGAGCATGATCAGCCGGACTTCCCGACCGCCGTAAATCGGGTGTCGACACTGTACGGTTCCGTGCGGCGGAGAACTGAGGCGTCGAGCTCACAGCCTCCCCGGCGGATCGTTGATTGGGCCACTTGCTCGTGTCAACGTCCGCCGATGCCGATGGTTCACCGACTCATGGGGCGGAAGGCAATCCTCCTCGTCACGCTGCTGCTCGGCTGCGGTGGTCGCGCCCAAGGCACAGCGAGCGGTACGGAGAGTGGCGGAGCCGACAACGTGACCGATGGCGTCAGCGGCTCGAGCAATGGTCCCAGCAATCTCGGCGGCGGCAGAGATGCGGGAGGTGATGTCCCGAACAACCTCCAGTGCCGCGAGGCGAAGCCCTGCGGTGGAACCCTGGCGGGGGACTGGAAAGTAGTCGATTCGTGCCTGCAAGTAGGTGGCGTGGCCGACGTTCCGAATTGGGGGCTAGGCTGCAAGTCACTGCCGGTTCTCGGCACGCTCGCCGTAACAGGCAGCTTTTCGGTCTCCTCCGCAGGCGCGCTCGTCGACGCTACCCGTACCACCGGCGCCTTCGAGCTCGACTTCGACACGAGCTGCTTGAACGTGTCAGGTGTACGGATTTCGTGCGAAGCCCTCGAGGGCCTGGTCCTGGCGTTCGGCTACCAATCCGCGACGTGCAGCGAGGTCCAGCAATCGTGCCGCTGCAATGCGTCGGTCGACCAACTGGGTAGCATGGGCCTGGTTTCGGCTGAGCCTGTCACAGCCGGCACGGTCTCCTTGGACAGCCCAACCAGCTTCGCCGTCTCCGACGGGCCCGCGCTTGGCCAAGTCGGCGAGTACTCATTTTGCGCGAAAGACAAACGCCTGACCGTGACCCCCGACGGAGCGAGCTGGGACCTGGTCGGCACTATCCAACTGGCGCCCCGCTAACCAAGCCGAGCGCAAAGATCGCGCCGCGCTGCCGCAAAGCCGCGTCCGAAGTGCCACGTGAGTGGACGGCCGGTTACCTTGGTCCTAGACTCGCCGTCGCGAGATCAGCGATGTGGACCGAGCGGTGGCACAACGGAGCTCGAGCGGCGACGTTGGCGTTCGGATTTGCTAGTTGCGTGAGTGCGTGCGCTCCCGCTCGTCCTGATCGCCAGCTCGCGAGCGCCGGTGCAGCGCCGCACGTGGAGGCAAACGGTGGCACCGGCGGCGCGCTACCTGGCGCAACACAGCCGGGCGGCAGCGCCGGGCAATCGGCCGTGGCGAGCGGCAGTGCAGGGGCGCCCGCTCCGGATCCGGTCACTGATACGCCCGAGTGCGTGAACGGCAAGAGAGTCCCCGGTGGCAGCTCGATCGAGAGCGGCGGCACCGCCCCGAACATTCCGGATCTCGCCACCCGCGCGGCGACTCCGGTCCCCCCCCTTTCAGGAGGCACGCTTCTGGCGCTCTCCGACGGCGCTACCGTCGCGGTCAGCGAACCCGACCGCGATCGCGTGTACCTCGTCGACGTCGGGTCGGGAGCGGTGCGAAACATCGCGCTCCAGGTCGGAGACGAGCCGGGGCGGCTGGTCGAGGACGCAGCGGGGCGCGTGCACGTCGTGCTTCGTCGCGGAGGCGGCGTCGTTTCGCTCGACCCGAAGCTCGGTAGCGTGAACAACCGCCGCCAGGTGTGCCCGGCGCCGCGCGGGCTTGCGTATCGAAAGGCCACCGATGAGCTGCAGGTAGCATGCGCCGGCGGTGAGCTCGTGTCGCTGCCTGCGTCCGACGGCGCCGCGAAGCGCACCCTGCACCTCGAGCGCGATTTGCGCGATGTGGTCGTGAACGACGACGGGACGCTGCTGGTCAGCATTTTTCGCAAGGCGGATGTGCTCGTGGTGGGGACGGACGGTACGGTGGTTTCCCGAATGCAGCCGGGCTCCGGCATGGTGGCGACGCTGCGAGGCGCGCTACATCGAACGCCCGCGGTCGCTTGGCGCATGCTGAGCTTCGATGCCGCGAAAGGCGCCGTCCTGCTCCTGCATCAAACCGGCGTGACCGATACGGTCGATACGGGGTCTGGCGGCTACGTGCCCGACCGTTGCGGCGCGATCGTCCAGCCCGGTGTCTCGCTGCTCACGCCGGGCGAAGCGAGCCCCATCGTCGCGAGCGGTCTGGCGCGTTTTCCGCTCGCCATCGACTTGGCCCTGTCGCCTGACCACCAAAAGGTGGCTCTAGCAGTGGCCGGCAATGGGCCGGCGCAAGGCGCAACGGTGGTCGAGCTGCCGCTCGCGGCCGCGATGCCGGAGACACCCGGCACCTGCGCGGAGTCGCCCCAAGAGCCAGCTTTCGCGCCGCCGCCGGGGCAGGTCGTCGCGGTGGGCTATGCGCCCTCCGGCGTGCTGTTTGCGCAGACGCGCGAGCCCGCGGCGCTCTGGCGCTCGGATACGGGGGCGGTCACCAGCTTTGCCAGCGACCTGCGCGCCGACACCGGGCATTTCCTGTTTCACGCGAACACCGGCGGCGGCATTGCGTGCGCGTCGTGTCACCCCGAAGGAGGAGAAGACGGACGCGTTTGGGATTTCGTGTGCGTTGGACCACGGCGCACGCAATCACTGCGGGGCGGCATCGGTCCGACGGCTCCGTTTCATTGGGACGGCAGCGAGACGGACATGGGACTCCTGCTCGAAGACGTGTTCACCAATCGGATGGCGGGTCCACTTTTGAGCGACGACGTGAAGGCCGCGCTGCGAGGCTGGGTGGACACGATTCCAGCGTTGCCGGCGCTGGACGGCTTCGACCCGGCGGCGCTCGCGCGCGGCAAGGCCCTGTTCGAAAAGCAGGGCGTCGACTGCGCTACGTGCCACGCTGGCGCACTGTTCACGAACGACGCGACCCTGGACGTGGGAACCGGGCAAGCCTTACAGGTCCCGTCGCTGCGCGGCCTCGCATTCCGCGCCCCCTTCATGCACGATGGTTGCGCGGCGACGGTGCGCGATCGCTTCGGGCTCTCGACGTGCGGCGGCGGCGATGAGCATGGCTTTACTTCGTCGCTCGCTGCGGCTCAGCTCGATGACTTATCGGCTTACCTGGAATCGCTCTAATATCGGGAATCGGTAGACGCCCGGCTCGAAAGGCGCCGGGCGTCTCAGTGGGAACGGTTGAACGGCAAGGAGGAGGAAAGGGCGGCTGTTGGCGGCGCCACCGCTTTCCGTCCCGACGCCTCAGACCGTTACGCGACGACCGCGGCCACCGCCGACGTTGCCGGCGATCACCAAAGCGATGAGCGCACCGATCACGCTGCCGATGAGCCCCGCGGTATTGAAGTCCATGACGCGGCTATTGGTCACCAATGCGCCCAGGAACCCGCCGATGAACGAGCCGACCACGCCCAAAACCATGGTGGCCAGCATGCCCATCTTTTGCGTCCCGGGCATGATGGCCCGAGCGAGGAAGCCCACGACCAACCCGAAAACGAGGAACAGAATGATGCTCATGATGTCTCCTGAAGTGTTTGCGCGACTGCCTTCCGCTCGTGGGAGCGGCTGGTATCAGAGCTTGATGGCAAATCTCGGGCCACTGACCCCGTGCTACCCGCAAGGGTGCAAAACGCCGGTCGCTTGAGCCATCGGCGGCGCGCCGCAGAAAACGCGCGTGGTGCAAATGAAGACCCGGGACAAAAGTGGCTGGCTCACGCCCGCGAGTGGTCCTTGGGGCTAGGTCGAATCGGCGAATAAGCAACGGGTTAGCCGGCGCCCTTCGATTGCTCGGTTCGACCGCAGCTGCAGGTCTCGGGTGGGCTTGCGTGCACCTTGCAATCGGGTTCGTGCAAGCCGTCGCGCACGCACGCCTCGCACGCGCACTTGAAAGCAGCGGCGTTGGGATCCGAAGATTGAGAGCTATTCATGACCTTCGGGTTGCAAGGGCCGGGCCGTCGGCGGACGCCGGCTCGGCGATGAGCTCCTGTCCCCGGCGTCTGCCATTTTGAGGTAGGCTGCGCGGTTGCATGTTGCGTTTGTGCTTCGTTTGTTTGGGGAATATTTGCCGCTCGCCCATCGGTGAGGGGGTGATGCGTCACCTGCTCCGCGATGCCGGCTTGGGCGATGTGGTCGAGGTCGATAGCGCAGGGACGGCTGGGTACCACGCTGGGGAGCCGCCGGATGCGCGGGCGCGCGCGGCGGGACGCCGTCTGGGGGTGGAGGTGAGCGGTCGCGCGCGTCAGTTCAAGCGCACCGACTTCGAACGCTTCGACTACGTGCTGGCGATGGATCGCTCGAATTTCGAAGACTTGGCCGAGCTCGCGGGCGACTCGGAACGGCGGAAGCGGCTGCATTTGCTGCGCAGCTTCGATCCGGCCTCGCCTGCAGGCGCTTCGGTGCCCGACCCATACTATGGCGGAGACGAAGACTTCGACGACGTCGTGCGCATTTGCTTCGCAGCGTGTGCTCCCTTGCTCGAGGCCTTACGGCGCGAGCACCATCTCTAGCGGCCGATGATCGACCCAGCGCTCGAAGAAGCTCTACGTTACGCCCTCGGCTCCGGACTCCGTTCGCTGCGCCCGCTTTCGGGCGGAGACATCAACGACGCCTTCGAGGTCGAGCTGATGAGCGGCGTTCGTGTGTTCCTCAAGACCAACGCGGACGCACCGGTCAGCATGTTTCCCGCCGAGGCGGCCGGGCTCGACTGGCTGCGCGCAGCCGGCGCCTTGCGCATTCCCGAGGTGTTGGCGGTCTCGACCGGGCGCGCGGGCGAGCCTTGCTTTTTGGTGCTCGAGCTGCTGACGCCCGGCCCTCCGCAGCGAAACTTCGACGAGCGCCTGGGGTCGGGTTTGGCCAAGCTGCACCGCTTTGGAGCGCCGCGCTTCGGTTGGGAACGCGACAACTTCATCGGCACTTTGCCGCAACGCAATCGCGCGCAAGAGACGTGGGCCGATTTCTTTTGGTACGAACGGCTCGAGCCCCAGCTGGCGCGGGCGGTGGCGGCCGGTTTGGCGACCGCGCGCATGCGTAGCGGCCTGGAGCGCCTGGCGTCACGGCTCACGCAACTGGTCGGCGCCGAGGAGGCGCCGGCGCGTCTGCACGGCGACCTCTGGGGCGGCAACCTTCATGTCGACGAGGCGGGCGCGCCTTGCCTGATCGATCCGGCGGCTTACGGCGGTCACCGCGAGATGGATCTCGCGATGATGCGGCTATTCGGCGGCTTTGGGGAGCGCGTATTTCGCGCCTACCAGGAAGCCCATCCCCTGGCGCCCGGTCACGCCGAACGCATCGCGCTCTACCAACTGTATCCGCTGCTCGTGCACGTCAACCTGTTCGGCGGCAGCTACGTCGAATCGGTCGAACGGAGCCTTGCGCGCTACGTCTGAGTTGGCTACGGCTCGGCCATGGCAACCGCCGCCCCGCGCCTCGTGACCGTGCCCGATGGAGAAAATCTGCTCGACGCCCTGGCCGAGGCCTGCGGGAAGGGAGACGGCTGGGTCGCGGCCGTTGGCCATGTCGATTCGGTCGAAATCCGCGTGGCCGGGGAAGGCGCCGACGTGCGCAAGCAACTGCGAGGTCGGCTCACCCTGGCGCAGCTTTCCGGGCCGTACGGCGGGCCCTACTTCGCCACGCTTTCGCGTCACACCAGCGTGGGCTCCGAGCTGGTTGCCGGGCAGCTGCTGGGGGCGCGCTCGGCGGCCGTGACGGCAACGCTGTGGACCGCCCAAGGCAGCGTACGCGAGCTGGTCGATGCGGCGCCGCCGCGTGCCGAAGCGCCGGCCGCGGCCCCCGAGAAAGCCGCAACGCCCGCGGCCGCGCCGGCTGCCGGGGGTTGGGCCGCCGCCGCTCAAGCCGCCGCCGCCGCAAACGCGGTGGAAGAGGACGAAGAGCCCCGGCGCCCTCAGCGCGGCGACTTGGTGCGCCACTTCGCGTTCGGGCTGTGCAAAGTGCTGCAGGACACGGGCGATCGGCTCAAGCTGCGCGACACCCACGGCCCCGGTCGCATCCGCGAGATCGCCGTCGACATGCTCGAAATTTCACCGCCCACCGAGCTCAACGGCAAGCGCGTGTTCAAGCTGAGCCGCAAGAGCTGAAGACGCAGCCGCTCTGCGTGCCTCACAGGAAGCCGGTCAGATTGCCGGTCTTGGTGTCGGTCGCCCCGAACTTTTGCATGTCGGCGACGCCCATCAGCTGAGCCAAGCTGACCAGCAGCCGGTTGTGCTCGACGCCGTCGAATTGCAGGTAGCGACCCGTCTTGAGCTTGCCGGCCGCGCCACCCGCCACCACGAACGGCATCTTTTCGAACGAGTGCGAGTTCCCCTTGCCGAGCTCGCTGCCCCAAACCACGAGCGAGTTGTCCAGCATCGTACCGCTGCCCTCGGGCACGGCGTCGAGCTTGCCCAAGAATTTCCCGAACATCTCGGCGTACCAAGTATAAATCTTGGTCAGCTCGGCCTTGGCCGTCAGGTTGGTGTCAGCCTCGTGCGTCATCAAGTGGTGCTCGAGATCGCTGATGCCGAGCCAGTCGTACAAGTAGCCGCCGTCGTTTTCGCCCACGCGGTACTGCATGCTGGCAAAGTTGCTCAGACCACACGACAGCGACGAAGCCATCAGCGCGATCATCGCGTCCATCACCACCGGCGTGTTGCTCGACTGGTTCGCGTCCACCTCCGTGCCCAGCACCGGCCCTTGACAGGCAATGTTCGAATTCTGCAGCCGCATCTCGATTTCACGTACGGCGGCCAAGTGCGCGTCGATTTTCTTCTGGTCCGCGCTGCCTAGCTTGCCCTGCAAGCTCGCCAGCTCGCCGTCCAGCACGTCCAGCACCGAGCGCCGCTCCGTGCGCAGCTGCTCCAGCTGGTCGCCCGTCTTGCCGATATCGCCGATCAGGCGCTTGAAGGCGGCCCAGGGGTTCGTCTCCGGCGCGAGCGGCGCCTCAGGGCCCGTGTAAATCATGCGCGAGCCGGGGTGACTTCCGCCCGATCGCACCCCGAACTCGAGCGACTCGTACGGAGTGTTCGGCCCGAGCTCGTCGATGATGACTTGGTCCAGGCTGGGGCCGCTGTTCCAGCCGTAGTACATGCCGCCCGAGCCGTCGGCGCGGGTGAAGGTCATGTCGTCGTTCAACGGCGAGGCCGTCCACAACAGCGGCGGGCCCTTGGTGTGCGGCGCGCCGACGCCGTCGGCTTGAATGCGCAAGCCGTCCAAGACGTTCAGCTTGGCGCGGTACGGCTCGAGCGGCTTCAGGATGGGACCGAGCGTGAAGTCCGTCTCGCCACCGCTGGGCTTCCAGTTGTCGTAAACGGTGCCGTGCGGGGTGAACCACAAGATGAGCCGCAACGGTTGCGCCTCTTGGCCTTGCGCCTCGAGCAACGGCAAGAATGGCGACAGCGGGGTCGACACGCCGAGCCCGCTCAACAGCGCACGGCGACTGAGGCGAGCCTTTTGGGGCGGGCGCGGCAAGGCTTTCACGGCTCCACCTTCCGGTAGCGAAAAGCGTCCGAGGTCACGAGCGAGAGCAACAACGCCTTCACGTCGAAGTCCGAGGCCTCGAAGTCGGCGGCCAAGCGCTGCAGCGTGCAGGCATCTTCAGCCCCTTCGAAGCGCCCGAGCGAGAAGCGAAACCACTGCTTCTGGACGCAGGCACGCACCTCCGGGCTACTGGCCAGCTTCTTGGCCAGCTCGACCGCGCCCGAGAAAGTGCCGCTCGCGTTGCCGGCGTTGAGCAGCTCGCCATTGGCGTCGATAGGCAAGCCGTTCTCCGCGCTACGGTAGCCGCCGATGGCGTCGTAGTTCTCGAAGCCGACTCCGATGGGATCCAACAGTTGGTGGCAGCCCGCGCACGTCGGATCCGTCCGGTGCTGCTCGAAGCGCTGGCGCGTGGTCGCGTTCGCGTCCGGCGCCGGCGGATTGTTGTTCACGTTCGCAGGCGGGTCGGGCAAGTCCGTGCACAACAAGTTCTTGCGCACCGCAAGCCCGCGATGCACCGGCGACGTTTGGTTCGGGTGCGAATGCGCCGACAGGAACGCCCCCTGGGTGAGCAGGCCCGCGCGCTGCGAGGGGTCCAACTGAACCGTGCCATCGGCCGCCACCGAGCCAGTGGCACCGTACAGCTTCAGCAGGTCGGCGGTGGCGCTGGCCACCGTGAACGGCGCGCTGAGCAGCGTTTGCAGACGTCCATCCCCTCGGCGGATGACGAAATCGGCAAAGCTCACGGTTTCATCGCGCATTGCCGCCTTGAGCTGCCCGGTAAACTGCGGAAACAGCTGGGCGTCTTTGTTCGTGTCGAGCAGCGCGTCCAAGCCCAGCCATTGCACGTGAAAGCTCGCCAGGGCGTCCTTGGCGCGATCGCTCTCCAGCAGCCGTTCGGCCTGCGCGCGCAGCCCGTCCTTGGTGTCCAGCAGGCCCGCTCCGGCCGCGTCCAACAGGTCGCTGTCGGGCAGCGTGTTCCACAAAGCAAACGACAGCCGCGACGCGACTTCGTAGCCGGAAAGCAGCGTCACTCCCTCCCCCGCCCGCGCCGGCGCCAACTCCAAGTGGTAGACGAAGTTGGGGGACTGCAACAGCGTCTGCAGCACGACCCGAATGGCTACGCTGAAGCCGCGCGTTGCGTTGGCGTCGAACAGACCCCGATAGCGCGCCGTCTCTTCCGCGCTCAGCGGCCGCCGGAAAGCGCGCCGCCCGAAGCTTTGCACGAAGCGCTCGGCGCAGGCCGCGGTCTGCTCGGCGCCGCTGCAGCCGGTGAGGGTCGCAAGCTGCGCCTCCACGGCCGCCGCCGCCAGCTCTTCGGCCGAGTCGCGATACTGCTCGACGGATAAGCGCGACACGGGAGAGATGGAGTTGCTGAAGAACACTGCTAGCTTCTCGTCGGCGGCGAGCGCCAGTGACGGGTGCCCTTCAATCGCCAACAGATCGCGAATGGAGTTGTCGTATTGCTCGCGCGTAAGCCGACGCAGCGGGGACTTGCCGACTTCCGTGTTTGCACAGTCCGGCGGCGTGTCACCCCCGGGGGTGGTACCGGCTCCGCCAGAGGCAGCGCCGGCGCCTGACGTCAGACCCGGCGCCCCTGCAACGTCAGCAGAACTGCCCGAGCCGAGCAGGTCCCCATTGCACGCCACGCACAGCGTGAGCGCCGTGAAGGCGAGTCGACGGAGGCGCTCGAACACTCGTACATGAGTGCCCGGACGCGCTGATCCCATTTCGGACGGTAGGCTTTTCGCAGCCGCCGCTCAGCTCTCGCATCTATTGGAGAGCTCTCGGGTTTTCGCTTCGGCCCCCAGTACAGTATTCCGCCAACGCTGCGTCATTTCCGAATACTTGAGTGGTCAAAAGTGATGAAAGTTGGGGCTCCCCCACCTGAGGTGGTTGACCCCAGAAAATGGCAGTCGCAGAGTCACCTACATCATGGGGCAAGCCTCGCAAGCAGTCAGCGGAGAGCAGCTCGTGTGCCTTCGCGGTTTCGATTCAACCGAGCTCACCGAGCTCGGTACTTCCCTCGCTGACGGTGGAATCGCCGTCAGCGACGACGCCTCGATGGCCACCGTATGCGTCGCCAAGTCCGACGTGACAGTGCCCAGCGAAGTACCCGCCAATCAAGCGGTGTTGTGGATTGTCCCCGGAACGGGACAACCTTCACCTAGCTTGTTCGAGCGGGAATCACCCACTGATTTCCTACGCTCGCCCGTCGATGGGCTCGAGCTTCGGCTGCGCATCTTGGCGCTGGTTGCGCGCACGCGTCGCACTTCGGAAGTCTTCCGCAGTGTGCTGCGCGCGGGTCCACTGAGCCTCGATCGCTTGAGTCGCTCGCTCACGGTGAACGAACAAGAAGTACCGCTGCGTCGCGCCGAGTGCGCGGTGCTCGAGTTCTTGCTCGATCACTCCGAGCGCTTCGTGCCGTCGAAGGAGCTGAACCGCGTCGTGCTCAACGGCTCGGTCGGTGGCAACGCCGCGCGCAACCAGGTGTACGAGCTGCGTCAACGGCTCGGCGCCGCCGGCGCGCCCGACGCCATCCAGTACCTGCGCGGTCGCGGCTACCGCGTGCGCTGGCCCGTCGCTCGCTGACGAAATCAGGTTGCCGAGGTAGGCCCTGTCTCCGCGTGGCCAGCTGGCCACGCCCACGGAAACGGGCCTACCCTACGGCAGCGCATGCGCGTCTGCGTAGCAGCACACGTGTGGACCCAGATTTTTTCACAGGAAGGGCAGAAGGGCAGAAGGCGAGCAATGGGGCGCCGATCCGTTTGCGTCGATCGCGTCGCATCGCTCGGATTCGTTGAGTTTCCCGGAGCCGGGAGTCCTCTCAGCGCCGTCGTTTCTCCCAGCGCCGTCGTTTCTCCCAGCGCCGTCCCTCTCGAGACGGCAAAGCGGAGCGCTCTGCTACAGCGCGAGCTCGCGCAAAGCGCGAGCCTGATCGCCCTCAACCACACTTTGGCGCGAGCAGATCACGATCAAAACGGAAGACCGGAGTGAACAAACTCGGCGAGGCCGAGCGCCAGCTGCGCTGCTGGTAGATGAAGTCGCGAGGCACACCCAGCAGGGCACGGAGGAGAACCAGAACTAATACCTAATCGCTTTGATCTCGATTTCGATTTCACCAGCGGGGCGCGTCACGGAGACCACGTCGCCGACTTTGCGTTTCATCAGTGCTTTGCCGAGCGGTGACTGAAAGCTGATGCTGCCGGCGGAGGGCGAGGCTTCGTCGGGGCCGAGGATCAGGTAGCTACTTCGCTTGCCGTTCTCGTCCTCGACGTCGACGGTGGCGCCGAAGCGCACTTCGTCGTGCGAGCCCTCTTGCTTGACCACCACGGCGGCGTCGAGCCGCTTGGTGAGGAAGCGGATACGGCGATCGATCTCGCGCAGCTTCTTCTTGCCGTAGATGTACTCGGCGTTCTCGGAGCGATCGCCCTGAGCGGCCGCTTCAGCTACTTCGTTCACGACCTTGGCGCGCTCGACGTTCAGCAGCTGGTTCAGCTCGGACTGGAGCTTCTTGGCGCCCTCGGGGGTCAGGTAGTTCGGCATGGCGGAACGAGGACGTTTAGCGGAGCTACGTCATCGGCCGCAAGTGTAGTGCCTACAAAGGAGCCGGGTAGCGTCCCGGCTCCCTTGTCACTATCCACGACTATTCAGCGGCCGTTTTTTCAGCGAGCGCGAACTCGGGGTAGCCCTTGACACCCATTTCCGGGATGTCGAGGCCTGCCAACTCCGTCTCGGCACTCACACGCAGCGGTGTGATCTTGTCGCTGATCTTGAACCAGACGTACGCCATCACGAAGCCGAACACCGCCACGACCACGCAATCGATCGCCTGCATGGCCAGTTGAGAAGCGTCGCCGAACAGGATGCCGCGCACCCCATCGGAGCCGTACTGCTTGACCATTTCTTCACGCACGACGCCGTTCCAGCCGGCGCCGTACTGACCGTTCGCAAAGATGCCCACGGAAAGCACACCCCACAGACCGTTCACGCCGTGCACCGCGATGGCACCTACCGGATCGTCGACGCCTTTGTTCTCGATGATGCCACAGAAGACCACCACGAGCACGCCGGCGATAACGCCGATCACGACCGCCGCCCACGGATCGACGAACGCGCAGGGAGCGGTGATCGCCACGAGACCGGCGAGCATGCCATTGACCATCATGCCGGGGTCGGGCTTGTTGCCCTTCGCCATGAGGTAGACCATGGAGGAAAGGGCGCCTCCGAAGCTCGCGAGCATGGTGTTGACGACGACGAACGAGATGCGTAGATCGGTGCCGGAGAGCGTCGAGCCCGGGTTGAACCCGAACCAGCCGAACGCGAGGATGAAGCACCCAACGACCGCCATCGGCAGGTGATGGCCTGGCATCGGCACCGGCTTGCCGTCCTTGTACTTGCCGATGCGTGGACCAATGCAAATGCCACCCGCCAGCGCGATGATGCCGCCCATGGCGTGCACGACGCCAGAACCGGCAAAGTCGACGGCACCGTGGCCCAAGTGCCAATTGATGCCGCCCTGAGCGAGAAAGCCGCCACCCCAAACCCAATTGGCATAAACGCAATAGGGAAGCGCAATCCACAACCCGTAAATGCAGAAGTTCTTCCAGGCCCAGCGCTCGGCCATCGCCCCGGTCGGAATGGTGGCGGTGGTGTCCATGAACACCATCATGAAGAAGAACAGCGCCATCACCGCGGTATCGCTGACCGAGGTACCCAGGCAAAAGCCCTTGGTGCCCAGGACCTCGTACTTGCCGGCGAGCACGATGCCCTGATTGAGCACCGAGGTGCCGGGTCCGAGCGAAGAGTACCAACCGGGCGGCACGGGGCCGTTGAACCAGTTGCCCCAGCCGAGCGCGAAGCCGTATAGCCAGAAGCCGAAGCCGCCGAGCGGGTAGATCATCATGTTCATGGCGATGGTGTGCCCCGCGTTCTTGGCGCGACACATGCCAGTCTCGACCATGGCGAAGCCGGCCTGCATGAACATGACCAGAAAGCCCGTGATGAGGGCCCAGACCATATTGATGGAGAAAAGGTTGTGAGCAACACGGTCGTAGATGTCGGTCGGGGCGAGCGCGCTGGGTACGTCACCTTTCCCGTCACCTGCAGGCGTCGCCCAAACGCCTGCGGCGGCGCCGGTTGGGTCTGGCCACGTGGGCGGCTTGCCCTCGGCGTTGGCGCCGGAAAAATAGCCGGGTAGGGCCGGAGGCGCAGCCGCTGAGGCCGCTGGCGCAGCTGACGCAGCAGCTGGCGGCTCGTCTGCGAGCGCAGCGGTGCCGAACGTCACGCATGACGCCAGCAGACCCAAGAAAAGCACCTTGTATTTGCTCACCGAAATCTCCCTTCTGAACTTTGCAGCACGGCTCGGAAATGATCCGGACGTGCCCAGATGATTTTTTTCGACAACGTAACGAGACGCACCAGGGGACCAACTCGTCACGAGAGGCGGCGCGCCATGCGACGGCGTTGGAAACGCGCAACCAGCAGAATCAACAGCGCTCCAAAGGCGACGCACACCCCGAGGCGCGGCAGCGGTGGGTAACCAAGCCGAGCCAAACCCAAGCTGAGGAGCAGCGTCGGCGCCAAAACTACGTAGCGGGCAATGGGCGAATTCATCGGTGCGATGTCTCCTGCCCCTGCGAGTACCGGTATCCGCATTTCCGCGGCTTTTCCGAACCGACTCTCCGTTTCGGAGATGCGATAAACAATCCTTACGGCATCTTCACGAAATATTTATGGAGTCCCAGCCACACCACGCACCCTGCCGAGTCGCACTCACCTTTACACGTTCCTTATGCTCGTCCTTGTACGATCTCGCAAGGTCACTCGATGTTGGGTCAAGTCGTCCTGTTGGTGGCAGAGGAGCCTCAGCTCCGGCGACTGCTGCGCGTGACGTTGAACCACCAAGGGGCGCAGCTCATCGAATGTCGTCACCCGAACGCGGTTCGCGAAGCGTTGGACACCCACCAGCCCGACGTCGTGCTCTTGGATGCGCGCGCGTCCAATGACACAGCCGTCGGCGCCATGCGCGCGATTCGCGAGCGCACCGATGCCGCACTGATCGCGCTTTCCGACAAAGACGACGAGCACGAAAAGATCGAGCTGCTCGACGCCGGCGCGGACGACTACTTGAAGCTGCCGTTCAGTTGCGGCGAAATGCTGGCGCGCATCCGGGCGACGCTACGTCGCTCGCTGCGCTTCCGCGTCGAGCAGCCGCACGACTCGTTCCGTGTCGGCGCGCTGGAAGTCGACTTCGTCGCGCGCGAAGTACGGCTGCGCGGCAAGCCTATTCACCTCACCCCCACCGAATACAAATTGCTCGGTGTGCTCATCGCTTCGGCGGGCAAGGTGGTAACGCACCAGCAGTTGCTGCGCGAGGTTTGGGGGCCTGCGTCCACGGACCAGGTGCAATACCTGCGCGTTTACATGAAGCAGCTGAGGCGCAAGCTGGAGCTGGCCCCGACCTTTCCTCAATACTTGGTCACCGAGCCCGCGGTTGGCTATCGGCTGCGGCTGCCCACGTAGCCGCGCGGCCGTACAATCTGGGTGGAAACAACGGTGCCGCAACGGCGAACCAAGGTAGGCTTGCCGCGTGAAACGGACGCACGGTTTGTTGCTGGCCCTCGGAATCATCGTCGTGGGGGTGGCGGGCATCGTGGTCGCGCTCTTGGCCTACCTGCCCGGCTACGTCGAGCGGCGCGTGGTGGCAGAAGCCAAGGCGCGCGGCATCGATCTGTCGCCCGGCGAGGTTTCGTTCGGCTATGGTTGGGTGCAGCTCTCGGGGGCAAGCGCCAAGCTGATCGGCGCGCCTTCGTTCGCGGCGAAGGTCGAGCTGGTCGACGTGAGCTTGCAGGGCTTCACGCCGGTGCAGGTGCAGCTGTCGGGCGTGCAGGCCGGCGTGAGCGGCAGCTTGCCGCGCGTGCTGCTCGAGCTCGGCGAATGGACCAAGAATCATCCGGAGGCGTTCGCCGCCCCCTTGCTGGCCAGCCGTGTTCATCTACGAGTATCCGAGGCGGCGGCGGGCGCGCCTTGGCTGGAGCTTTCGAACGGCATGTTGACGCGCACTCTGGCCGGTGCGGTGTTTTCGGCGCCAAGCTGCAAATTGTCGGGCTTCGAGGTCGGCAAGGTGGGCGCTGGTTTCACGAAGACGGGCGGCAACGTCAGCATCGGCTTCGGCGACCAGAGCGCGCAAGCAGCGCCGCTGCGGCTGGACGCCAGCGTGGACGCCAAAGGCGCCGGCCAAATGAGCGTCGTGCTGACGCCGACCAAGCTGGGCTTGCTCGGCAAGGGGCTGGGCATCCCGCTGCCGCTGCCGGACGTGATCGCGTCGGCCAAAGTCGACTTGGCATTTCCGCCTGGGCTCACGGGCGGAGAAGTGACGGGCAAGCTCAGCTCCAGCTTGAAAGGTTTCGTGCCGCCCCATCCGCCCGAGCTCGACGGCTTCGTGTTCGGCGACCTGACCACGTTCGACACGGATCTGCGCATCGACGCCGCGCGCAACCGCGTGACGTTGACCGCGTCGCAGCTGCAAGCCGCCAAATTCATACTGCGCGGCGGCGGCAGCGTGCTGCGCGACGGTCTGAACGCCATCGTCGACCTAGACTTGAAAGGCACCTTGCCCTGCGACGCGCTGGCGGGGGCCGCTGCGCAGTCGCGCCTGGGACAGCTGCTCGGCCGCGCCTCGGGCAAGCAAGGCAAGCGCACCGCCCTCGCCATCGTGCGCGGTGACGTGTCGGTCGAGGTCGGGGTTCGAGCCAGCACCCTCGATTTGCCGAACGCCAAGCTCAGCCAGAAAATCGGCGTCGGTTGTGGGCTGCGGCCGCTGTCGTTGAACGAGCTGATCGCGCTGACCCCGAACGCCAAAGATCTGCAAGCCATCGGCGACGAAGTGGGCAAGAAGCTCGAAGGCATCGGCAAAGATTTGGGGCTGCCGCCGGTGCCGAGCGGCTTTGCGTTGCCGCCGCTGCCCAGCTTCCCGCTCGTCGACCCGAAAGCCGCGCCGACCAGCACGGCGCAGAAGAAGCTGGCGGCTCCGGCTCCCTCTGGCTAAACAGCGTCGCATGGCGGTCATCGCAATCGTCGGTGCAGGCATGATGGGCAGCGCGCTGTCGGCGCCGTTCGTGGCGAACGGTCACGAGGTACGGCTGGTCGGCACTCCGCTCGATGGCGAGATCATTGCCGCCCTGAAGGCCGGCGCGCCTCATCCCAAGCTGCGCGCCGAAGTGCCGGGCACCAGCGCCTGGTTCGTCGAAGAGCTTTCGGCCGCCCTCGACGGCGTCGACGCCATCGCGCTCGGCGTGAGCTCCGCCGGCGTGCGCTGGGCGGCGCAGGCGCTCGGCCCGGTGCTTCAGCGTTCGCCCAAGCCGGTGCTGATGGTGTCCAAGGGTTTGCTCTGGCAAGAGGGGCGTCTTCACGTACTGCCCGACGTATTTCGGGCGGCGTTGCCGGCAGAAGCGGCCGCGACCGTCGCGCCGGTGGGCGTGGCCGGGCCTTGCATCGCGGGCGAGCTCTTGCGCCGAGTACCGACCAGCATCGTGTTCACGGGGCGCTCGAGCCAAGCCTGCGAAGAGTGGGCGGCGCGGGCACGCGGTCCTTTCTACTTCGTGCACGTCGAGCCCGACGTGGTGGGAGCGGAGACCTGCGCCGCGCTCAAGAACGCCTTCGCCATGGGCGTCGGTTTCGGCGCCGGCGTGCACGAGGCGGCCGGTGGCGCTAGCGGCAGCGTCGCCTATCACAACTACGAGGCCGCCGTGTTCGCCCAAGCGATCCTGGAAATGCGGCGCGTCGTCGAGCTCGTCGGCGGAAAACCGGACACCGCCATCGGCCTACCGGGCACGGGAGACTTGAACGTCACCTGCAACGGCGGCCGCACCGGGCGCTTCGGTAAATGGCTCGGTACAGGGCTGGATTTGCCTCGAGCCATCGAAAAGATGGAGGGCGCGACGCTCGAATGCCTCGAGGTATTGCGCGAGCTCGATCTGGCGCTCGAAAGCTTCGATGCGGCGGGCAAGACGCGCCCCGCCGAGCTCCCGCTGCTGCGACACCTGATCGACGTAGCGCTACGGGGCGCGCCCGTGGCCCGCATGCCGTTTTCGCGCTTTGGGCAGGCTGCTCAGCGCGGCGATTTGCCTTTGCCGAGCACGAACAAAATCGAATAGCTGATCACGGTCGGGCCGGCTTTCGGCTTTTCGAACTGCACTTTGCCGAAGGCGGCGACCATGCAGTCTTGAAAGCCGGCGCCACGAATGCGCGTGCGCGGTTGCTCGGCGGTCGGCGCGCCACCGGCCCGCGGAATCTTGAGGTCGATGCCGAAGCTGCCGCCGGCCCACGGGTCTTCCACCAACCGGTAGCAGTCCATGAAGGCAGGAAACCTTTGCTCGAGCGCGCGATGGAACGGCGCCTTTTCTTCGGCGTCGTTCTTGCCGCCACCGACGTGCATGCCCAAGGCTTCGATGCGCAGCTCGGGTAGCGCTTTGTCGGGCGTGGGCTGCTCGCCGCCCGGGAGTGGCAACGCCGGGAACGACGCGCTGGGCGTTTTGCCCGCGCCGCCCAGGCTCGCCGCCGCACCGGCAGCGCCTGGCTGCATGGACGACGGTTCGCCCGCGACGGCGGCGGGAACGCCATCGCCACCCGGCGCGGGAGCCAGCGGCGCGCGCGGCGCTGCGCAAGCGGCCAGAAGCAAGAGCGACACGATCGGTCGAAAGCGCAATGCGTGCGACGCACGAGCGCAGGCGCAGGAAAGAGCCATCGGTAGCCCCTTTTCCCGCGGATCGGCGCACGGTGCAACCGCTTGGCGCGATCTTCACCCGGCGCTACGCTACCGCCACGTGCTCGACCTGCGGCCGACGGCTCTTCACATGCTCTGCGGCATGGCCCTGCTCGGCTGCTCCTCGCAGGCCCTCGACGCTTCAGACGAGCCAACCGCCATGGGCGGCACCGGAGGCGGCGCCGGCCGCGCCAGCACGCCGGTCACGCTCGTCGAGGTGTACACGCCCAAAACGAAAACGGCGTTCAGCGCCACCGCCCTCGCCTTCAACCCGACCGTGGAGGGTGAGCTGTGGGTCGTGCTGCGCCAGTTTCCGAGCGGCAAGCCCTGCACCATGGCCGTCGACACGGGTTGCTCCGCCTTGCGCGGGGTGATGGGCGTCGTCAGCGACGCTACCAGCGACGCTCCCACCGGTGTCATCAAAGAGGATGGCAATTCGTGGCACTTCATGCGCCGCCCCACCGCCATCGCTTGGGGTGACGAGCAGCTGTTCTCCACCTGTGGTGAGGCGTTGACCGACAACTACGAAGACGACGCCACGCCGTACGCGGGCCCGGTACTCTGGTCGTCGGATCCGAGCATTTTCGGCGTCGAGCCGCGGCCGGAGCAAAACGGCACCCACCTCGACATGCTGCACGAAACGCCCCTGTGCATGGGGCTTGCTCACGAATCGGCCAACGCATTTTGGGCGTTCAACGGCCTCGCCGGCTCGCTCGATCGCGTCGATTTTCACTCCCCCCATCAAATCGGCGGAGAAGACCACTCCGATGGTGAGGTGCACCGCTACATCCAAGGCCAGCTGGCGCGCACGGCAGAGGTGCCCGGTCACGTCGCCTACGACGCTGCGCGCAGCTTGGTCTACGTGGCCGACACCGGTCACGGGCGCGTGCTGAGCGTCGACCCCAGCACCGCCGTGGCCGGCGACGACATCGCATACTACGAGAAGCTACAGGCAAGCGGCGTGATGGACGGCGCGCGCGTCCAAGAGCTGGTGCACCCGGGGCTGCTGCAGACGCCGAGCGGCCTCGCGTTGGTGGGCGACGTGCTGTACGTCACTGACAACGCCACCAGCCTCATTTACGCCTTCGACACCAGCGGCAAGCTCGAAAACACCTTCGACACGGCGCTTCCGCCGGGCTCGCTCGCCGGCATCACGGTGGGGCCGGACGCCAAGCTGTATGTGGCAAACCTGATCAGCGGTGCGGCCCACCGCGTCGAGGTGGCGCTCCCGTGACCGTTCAACGGCCGCGCTCGAACGCCAATGTGCGGGCCTGGGCATGAAGCTCGGCGCCATTTTCGTGCTGGCATTCGGGCTATCGATGGATGCCATGGCCGTGGCGGCAGCACGCGGGCTTTCGGTGCAAAAGATTCGCTTTCGGCACGTGGCGCTCGTGGCCGGCTTTTTCGGCGGCTTTCAGGCGCTGATGCCGCTGTTCGGTTATCTGTTGGGCAACAGCGTCGGCCGGGCCATCCAAGCGTGGGACCACTGGGTAATCTTCGCGCTGCTGGGCGGCATCGGTGGCAAAATGCTGTGGGAAGCCTTCCACGACGAAGAGCAGGCACCGCTGAACGAAAGCGAGGCCTTCGGCCTGAAGGTGATGCTGCTCTTGGCCATCGCGACCAGCATCGACGCGCTGGCGGCGGGCTTTGCGCTGCCGCTGATGGGCCTGCCTTTGGGGCTCTCGCTCGCCACGATTGGGCTGACCACCGCCTGCTTGAGCGCACTGGGGCTCTTTGCGGGGCACCGCTTCGGTGCCGCGCTCGGTAGCCGTCTCGATGCGCTCGGCGGCATCGTGTTGATTGGCCTCGGCGTGAAGACCCTCGTCGAGCACCTGAGCGCGGGCTAGGATGTGGCTTCGGATGCGTCTCCTGCGCGGAAGAGCGGTGGTCGGCGGCGTGCTGCTCGCGTCATGGGCGTACACCGCGTGCGACTCGCCGCGCGCGCCGGCGCCGGAGGCCACGGCCGCGCCGAAGCCCAAAGCCAAACCGAAGCCCAGCGCGCCGCCTGAAGCCGAGCCCGAAGCGCCGGAAGCGCACGGTGCCGCGGCCGCGCCTCGCCCGAAGCCGCGCGCGCCCAAGCCGCTCGCCGAAAACGAAAAAGACGACAAGCCCGTCGAAAATAGCCGCTATTTGCTGGATGGCCTGAACGACGTCGGTCCCGCCGCGCCCGCGGCCGCGTTCAGCCGCGGCGTCGTCATGATCACGCGCTCGGACGAGCTTGCCATTTCCAAGCTGCTGCAGCCGCCCAGTAAAGCCAAAAAGCCGGTGGCGGGCGCGCTCGAGCCCACGGTGCACGGCCCGCAGGATTTCTGGTCGGTGGCGCGCGGCCCCGCGCTGAGCGCCACCCACGCCTACTGGGTTTCCAAAGGGCGGCTGGTGCGGCGCGCGCTCGACGGCGGTGAGCTGGAAATCCTCGCGACCGACGCGCGCGACGGCACGCGCGTCGCGGTGGCCGGTTCGCCCGACGTGGTGGCGTACATCACCCAGCCCGTCGGCAAGCAAGACTCGTTGGCTCGGCTGCGCTTGCCCGACGGCAAGAAGCTGGATCTCACGCCGGAAGGCGCGGCCGCCAGCAGCGTTTCGCTCACCAGCATGGGTGAAGACATCATCGCTAGCTTCATCGACGGGCGCAGCGGCATGACACCGGTTCACGCGCGCCGCCTGCACGTCAAATCCGGCAAGCTCGACCCAGACGTGGTGGTGTGGGTGTCGGGAGCGACGCAGGGCATGACCGAAATCGTCAGCGTCGGATCCGACCACGGCAGCTGGCTCATGCTGCCGGTCGAGCGCGATGCCAGCCACTTCGGGTTGGCCACCCTCGCCCTCGAGCCCGATCCCAAGATGGATCCACCGCTTCGTTGGCGGACCTACGAAAACGGGCTCGATCGCTCACCGGCGGCGGCCACCTCGCTGTGCGGCGCCCCCGCCGTTGCCTACGTGCGGCCCGCCGACGCTAGCCCCACGGCCAATCAAGAGTTGGTCTTGTCGCAGCTAACCCTGGACGAAACCGCCAGCTCGGAGCCGCTGGCTACCGCGCGTGGTTTCGCCGACGTGTCGCTGTATCCGCTCCCCGAGGGCGCCCTGCTGGCCTACGTGGCCGATCGGCGCACCTGGGCGCGGCTGATTCGCTGCAAATAGCCAAACAAACGCGGGGCCGGGGCGGCGCGTGCCGCTTGCCGAACCGGGGTCTTCACGACGGGCCCGTGCGCGAGTAAACGAGCGGCCCGATGCCCAAAGCCAAACGCAAACGCGCCGCCAAGAAGAAGTCGCGCTTCACGGCCAAGACCGCCGACAAGCACGTGCTCTATCAACTGTCGGTGCAGGCGCCCGACACCGAGGTCGCCTTCTTGAACGCCTGGTTCACGAAGATCCGCGGCAGAAAGCCGATGAGCTTCCGCGAAGACTTTTGCGGCACTGCCATTCTGTGCGCGGCCTGGGTCAAGAGCCACAAGCAGCGCACCGCGACGGGCTTGGACATCGACCGTCCCACCCTGGACTGGGGCCGAAAGCACAATCTAGCGCCGCTCGGCGACGCGCAAGAGCGCGTGACCCTGCTGCAGCAAGACGTGCGCGCCAAGGTGAAGCAGAAGCACGACATCGTGTGCGCGTTCAACTTCAGCTACTGGATCTTCAAGACCCGCGAAGAGATGAAGAAGTACTTCGCCCATTGCCGCAGCGGCCTGGCGCGCGGGGGCCTGTTCTTCATCGACGCTTACGGCGGCTGGGAGTCGCACGAGCCGATGCAGGAGCACCGCAAGATCAAAGAGGGCTTCACCTACGTGTGGGACCAGAACACGTTCGACGCCATCACCCACGACGTCACCAACTACATCCACTTCGAGTTCGCCGACGGCACCAAGCTACCCAAGGCTTTCCGCTACGACTGGCGCTTCTGGACCATGCCGGAGCTGAAAGAGCTGCTGCTGGAGGCAGGTTTTTCCAAGGTCCACGTATATTGGGACACCAGCGAGGACGTCACCAAAGATGCGTACCGCGAGCGCAGCCGCGCTCCCAACCAGCCGGGCTGGCTGGCCTATTTGGTGGCCGAAGGCTGAAGTTGGGCTGTAAGGCGGAGCCGGGGTGACCCGTTTCCGCCTGTCGTGCGTCTGTTCATAGGGCCGTTCATGAAAACGATGCTTCGCACCGTGGGTTCTGCAGTCGTGCTGGCCGTGGTTGGTTTGGTGGCGGGCTGCGCCATGTCGCCCAAGGCCGAAGCTCCCGCCACGGAAGCGGCACCCGCCCAAGGCGCCCCCGGGGTGGCGCCGGCCGAGCCCGAAGACGAGCCGCAGACATTGGCCGACGCCGAGGCCCGGCTCGAACGGGCCCGCGCCGACTTGAACCTGCTGGCGTTGAACGAAGCGTTGGCCGCGCCGGCGGGAGCCGCCGCTCCTCCCCCCGCCTCGGTCACGATGGCGCCGGCTCCTTCGCCTGCGCCGTCTCGAGAGGAAGCGCGACGCGCGGACAAATCCTCGGCAAGCTCCGCCGACGGCGCTCCCGCAGCCGCGCCCGCGCCCGCGAAAGATGCCAACACCTGCCAGACTGCCTGCAAGGCTTTCTCGTCCCTCACGCGCGCCAGCGACGCCGTGTGCCGCCTGGACACCGAAGGCGGTAAGCGCTGTGAGCGCGCCCGCCAAATCCGCGAAGACGCTTCGCAGCGCGTCGCCAGCTGCGGCTGCAGCAAGTAGCGCTATAGCCATCTCGTCGTGCTAGAGCCGGGCTGATGTACGTCGGTCGCTTGGCCCCCAGCCCCACCGGGCTGCTGCATCTGGGCCACGCGCGCACGTTTTTGGTCGCGTGGTGGCGAGCGCGCAACGTCGGCGGACGCTTGCTGATGCGCCTGGAAGACTTGGACGGGCCGCGCGCCAAGCCGGAAATGAGCGAAGCCGCCGTGCGCGACTTAGCCTGGCTCGGGCTGGACTGGGACGGGCCGGACTACGTGCAATCGGCCGGCTTGGATGAAATTTCGGCAGCCGCGCAAAAGCTGGAAGAGCAAAAGCTAGCCTACGCTTGTGTGTGCTCGCGCGGCGACGTGCGCTCCGTGCAGAGCGCGCCGCAGCTCGGTGACAGCGAGCCCCGCTACCCGGGAACGTGCCGCGACAAATTCAGCTCGGTCGCGGCCGCCCTGCCCGAAACCGGCAAAGCGGCGGGGCTGCGGCTGCTGGTCCCGAGCGGCAGGGTCACGATCAAAGACGAGCTGCTGGGCGAGCGCAGCTTCGACGTCCAAAACGAGGTCGGCGACTTCTTGATCACGAAGCGCGACCGCGCGCCCGCCTACCAGCTGGCGGTCGTGGTCGACGACGCGCGCCAAGGCGTCACCGAGGTGGTACGCGGCGAAGACTTGTTCCCCAGCGCCGCCCGCCAACGGCTGCTGCAGCAAGCGCTCGGTCTGCCCCTTGTACGCTACGTTCACGTGCCGCTCGTGCTCGACGAGAGCGGGCGCCGGCTAGCCAAGCGCGCCGACGACTTGAGCCTGCAGGAGCTACGCGAAGGCGGCACCGATCCGCGCGCCATCGTCGCTTGGGCCGCAAAATCGTGCGGTATTCGCTGTGGCGAGCGCATCACGGCTCGAGTCGCGTTGATCGATTTCGCGCTCGCCAAGGTGCCGCGCGAGCCGCTCGTGCTCGACGCCGCCACCATCGCCAACCTGCGCGAAGCGCACTAGCCCGGGGCTAGCAAAGGGCCGCTCAAACCAGCAGCTTGCGCTGCGGATCGAGCGAGACCAGCATGGCCTCGGTGCTGCCGGGCGGCGCGGCCTCGCCTTCGCCCAGCACCTGCAGCGAGAGTCGACGAGTTGCGGGGTCACCGCTCAGCACCGCTACCCGCACCGCCTGGTGCTGCGCGACCTTGCCCGTCGCTACCGCGGGCGCGCCCGAGCTGGGGACCAGCACTACCGACGACTTGGTCGGCGCCCCCGCCTCGGCGATCTGCACGCCGCTCTGCAGAGAAGCTCGCGCCAGCGAGGTGGCAGGGGAATCGACGATGGTCTGCTCGCTGAAGTCGTCGTATGGGGTGAGCGCGGCGGCTTCGTTCATCCGCCCGGGCGGCTCGGACCCCACGCTTACCTCGGCGCGCAGATCCGCGGCGGCGCGCGCCAGCGAAACGGCGCGCAGATCGTTGCCGGTCGACTCGGCGTTCTCGGCCGCGCGCTGGATCCAGCGCACCGACTCGAGACTCTGGCCGTTCGACCACAGGGCGCGCGCGGTCTCGAGTGCCAACGCCACTTCAGCCGCGTCACCCGCCTCGGCGCGAGGCAGGTTCGGAGATAAGTCCGCCATCGGGGCCGGGATTCTGAACGCCTCCTGCGCGACTTCCAAGCCGGTATTTCGACAACCGAGCAGCAACCGCAGGGCAGGCAGCCGCGCTTGCGCACATCAACCCACTACTCGGCGCGCCCCTGAGCCCGCCCGCCTGACGCTGAGCCCCACCGCTACAGCTGCGGCGCCAACTTCCGCGGTTTTTACTTGAGTCAGCTGCTCGAAGCAGTCGACGACTTAGGCCGACGTCTCGGGGTCCGCCGCGACCGGCCGGCGCACGCCCCCCCTGGCCAGCAAGTCCGAAAGGGACGCAATCCGCGCAAGATCGTCGAGGCCCAGCACGCCGAGCGCGCCGTCTTCGGCTTGCACCACGACGGGGGCGCCGCCATTTTCTTGCAGCAAGCGCCGCACGTCGGTGAGCGACATGTCGGGCGGCACGCGAACCAAGGTGCGGCGCATGATGCCGGCCACCGGCGCGTGCAGGCCGGTTCGTCCCGCCAACCCAATCACGTCGTCGCGAGACAGCGTGCCGAGCGGCGTCTCACCGTGGCTGACCAAGAAGTGAGCTTGGGGGGAGCGCAGCGCTTGGTCGACGGCAGCGCCCACGCTGTCGCCGGGCGCAAAAATCACGGCATGCGGATCGCAAACCTCGCCCGCGCGCAGCTCGGACAAGAGCACGTTGGTGCGCGCCGTGGCGCGCTCTTGACCCGCGCCCATGAACACCAAGATGGCGACGAACACCAAGAACGGGTTGTGCTGAAAGCCGAAGATCGCCAAACCCACCGCCAACAGCTGCGCCAGCCCGGCGGCAATGTTGGTCGCTCGCACCTGGCCGACGAAGAAGCTGAGCAGGGCCCGCAAGACGCGCCCGCCATCCATCGGCAACGCCGGCAGCATGTTGAAGGCCGCGAGCAGGATGTTTCCGTACAACAGCAGCACCAGCAGACTGCGGATGCTCGGCGTCGTCAGCCCTTGCTTCTGCAGCTCCTCCAAATCGAAAGCCGGGATGCCGCCGCTGCGCAGCGCCAAGTACAGGCCGCCGGCAATGACGACGTTGACCACGGGCCCCGCCAGCGCGATCAGCAGCTCGTGCAGCGGCTTCTTCGGCTCCGAGAGCAGGCGCGCGACGCCCCCGATTGGCAAAAGCACGATCTCGCGCACGGCGACGCCGAAGCGCTGCGCTACCAGGCCGTGGCCCAGCTCGTGCAGCACCACGCAACCGAAGATGCACAACACCAAGAGCGCCCCGAACACGGCACCACGAGGGCCGTGCGGTTCCGCGAGCTGGGCGGCGAACAGCACCACCATGAGCGCGAAGGTGAAATGCACTCGAATGTCGATGCCAGAAACGCTGCCGAGTCGGAGGGACCAACGCACGGCCCAAGCATAGGCCTGGGAGGGGCGCGGAGCCCGCAAGGGTTCGCTGAGTGACTTCTCGTCAGATTTCTCGTGACGGGAACGTTTCGAGCCCGCACGAATCGTTTCAACATTGAAATGACCGGATACTGACAGAGGACTTAACTACTGGATTTTCGTGGTGTCCGACGTTGGCATAGCACGTGCTTAGTAAAGCGGTTGCAGACGGCGCCCTTGGTGCCCCCCCCTCCGCCTCGGTCGCCGTCTCCCTAATCTTCTCAGCGGCTTGGAGCGCTCCCCTCGCTCCGAGCCGTTGTCCTTTTGTGCGTCCGACAGCGCTGGCCACCCGCAGTCGCGACTAGCCTTTAGCGGTGGCCTTTCGCTTTTTGCTCGCGCATGGCGCGGGTGCTCCGTCCTCGTCCGCCTGGATGCGTCGCTATGCCGAGCTGTTGAGCCCGCTCGGCACCGTTCGCTCGTTCGACTACCCGTACGCCCGCCCCGGGCAGGCACGAAGGGCGCCGGACAAGCTCGACGTGCTGGTGGCGGCTCACCGCGCAGAGCTGGACGCGCTGCGGGCGGAGAGCGCCGCTCTGGACCGGTTATTTCTGGCGGGCAAGAGCATGGGCAGTCGCGTGGGCTGTCACGTGGCGTTGGACGCAACCGCGCGAGAGGCAATCGCGGGTTTGATTTGCTTCGGTTATCCGTTGCGCGGACAAAACGGCAAGCTGCGCGACGAGGTGCTGATCGGGCTGCGAACGCCCATCCTGTTCGTGCAGGGGACGCGCGACGCGCTCTGCCCACTCGACGAGCTCGAGCAGGTTCGCAAGCGAATGACGGCGCCGAGCGAGCTGTACGTGGTCGAGAGCGGCGACCATTCGCTGGAAGCGACGAAGACCAGCCTCAAGCAGCGCGGCACCAGCCAAGCCGAAGTCGAAGCTGCGATCTTGGCGCGCGTGCGCGCGTTTTGCGAGGACTGCTAGTGCAGCGCCGCTTCCCAAAGTTGATGCTATCTCACTTGCACTGCACTAGCTCAGGGAGGGCTGCCGGCGCCGCCAGCCGGCGTGCCCCCGGCACCTGCGCCCCCCAGATCGGTGTCGGGGGCGCCGCCCGCTCCCGCTCCGCCCGCTCCGCCCGCGCCGCCTTCGTTGACCGTGAGAGGCGGCGTGCCGACGAAAGGATCGGGCTCGAAGCGATCGTTCTTGAGGGCGTCGATCAGGATCGCCAAGTTTTGCGTCTTGGGTTTGTACGACTCGGTGGGGCTGCTGAGCGCCCACTGGTAGGCCGAATATTCGCTGGAGGCGTCGAAGAAATGCCAGGTCTGACAAACCGTGAAGGAGCGGAACGTGCCAGTGCCGCGCTCGACGCTGGCGCACGGGCGCACGACATTGAAGAACGACGTCAAGTCGGCGATGTCGGAGGTCAGCCGCGCCAAAATCTCGGACGTACCGATGGAGAAGCTATCGACCATGGCCTCGTTGCCCAGGGCTAGCTCACGCCGTCCCGATTCGCACTGGGAAGCGGAGTTGCCGGGCAGGCGGTCGTCCCACACATAGTAGACGGCGGCGATACGCTCGGGCGCGGCCGTGGCCTCGTCGATACTGACGAGATTGTTCTTCACGTCGACGATCGTGGGCGGGCCCCCGTCGAAGATACGCACGACCCAGGCGTTCGGGTTGAGCACGATTTGCACCGGGTTCATGTGCTCCGAGCTCGGATGATCGACGAGACGGAGCGCCCAGGGATTGGGCCAGAGCGTGCGCGTGGATTTGAAGCGGGCCTGCAGCTTTTGGATCAGGGGCTTCCTCAGCTCGGTCGTCGAGCTGAGGGTGGCCGTCAGCACCTGGCTCAACGTGGAGGCAACGGGCGGGACCGGCAGCGGCGGCAACAGCGAGCCGCCTTGCTTGAGAGCCGTCACCTCCGCGTCCGTGAGCTGGGCGTACAGCTCGGGCCGCACCGGCAATTGGTTGCTGATGGCTTGTTTGGCGAAGATGGGGGTCCCGCTCACGCTGCGATCGAGCGCACACGGATCGGTCGGGGTGCTACCGCCGGTGAACGAGCCCGATGAGGAGAAGCTGCCACCGAACGAGCTACTGGCGCCGTTACCAACGACCGGCACGTCGTTCGAATAGCTGAATCGGGGACGGTCGCAGGCGCCGATTGCCAAGGCGCACGGGCCCAGCAGGGCCAGGCGCCGCAGCCAGCGAGAGGGCCTACTGGTGCGTCTCATGAGCCCGCCGCGATGCCGAAGTCGGCTTGGACCCGGGGAAAGCTGCGTACGCCGCGTCGTTTCATCAACTCGAGCCCCCGAACTTGAAGGTGTTGCCACAATTCCTCGACTTGCCGGCGGCGTTCTGCGTCCGCCGCGTTGACCCGAAGCGCCTGCGACACCGCAAAGCGCCGAACCACGTTACTATCGAACACGTTCTCCTGGGCAACGAAGGTTGCGGCCTCGCGAATGGCCCGCACCGTGTCGCCCCGCGCCTCTACGCACAGCTGGCGCACGCGCGCGGCCAGCCGCTCGGTGTGGGCGCCGGGAAAATAAACTTCGTGCAATTGGCGCGAAAACGACAGGCTGATCAAGCGATTGAGCAGGCTATCGAGCGAAAACGCTCGCTCGTTCAGGCTGACTCGCAGGATCCGGAATAGCACCTCGGCGCGTGGATCGCGCATTTCGTAGCCGTAGGTGCGGTAGTCGCCGCGCAGCCGCCCTTCTTGCTCCAAACGCTGGCGCAGCGCCGTGCCCGAGTAAATTTCGGTGCGGCAGACGTTCCACGACAAGTCCAGATGGGCTTCGGCGAGCGTCAAGGTGGCGTCGAGATCTTCGAGCGTGGAGTCCGGATCGAACAGCATGAAGTTGAACGACGGCATCACGCCGGCCGCCCGACAAGCGGCAATGGCGCGTTCGTTGTCGGCGGGCTGGTGACTACGCCCCAGATACTCCAAGCGCTCGGCGTTCGCGCTCTCGATGCCCAGGAACAGATGAATCACGCCCATGCGCTGCAGCGCTTGCGCTACCGCCGGGGTGATGGTCTCGGGGCGACCTTTGACCCAAAACACCAAATCGCTCACGCCGCGCGCGCGCAAGGCCAGGCTCAGCCGCTCCGTGCGCTCGATGGTGCGCGCCTCGCTGGGCAGGACGAACAAATCGTCTTGAATGAAGATGACCCGTGCCCCGCGCTCGTGGTGCAACGCGGCGATTTCTTCGGCCACCGCCTCGGGCCGGCGCAGTCGGTAGCGCTTCTGCTGCTCCGAAGTGTAAGCAGCGATGCTGCAGTAGTTGCATTCGCCCACGCAGCCGCGCGCGCTGATGATGAAGTCGACCGTGAGCCCGCCCACGCTGTACGGCACCGGGCTCCGCTCCGGCCAGGGCAAGGCGTCCAACTCGGCCTTGGCCACCCGCACTGGCCCCGCGACGATTCGGCCATTTTCGCGCCAGACCAGCCCTTTTAGTCCGGTCAGCGGCCGTCCGCGCGCCAAAAGCTCGAGCATCTCGACGAGCGTCTCTTCACCGTCGTGGCGCACGACGCTGTCCAGCTCCGGTAAATCGCTCAACAGCTCACGGTAGCAAAAGGTGGGCACGTGGCCGCCGGCGGTCAGGTGCCCGCCATAGCCGCGGGCACGCAGCTGCTGCAGGAACAACAAATACTCGTCGATGTGATTTTGAAACGCGATGCCCAGGCCGACCAGATCGGGTTCGAGCCGTAGCGTTGCCTGCAGCGCGTCTTCGAGACCGGCGCGGTTGGCGTAGGGCACGACGTGCGCCTCGTGCCCGGCTTGGCGAACCGCAGCGGCCAAGTACTGCAGCGCCAACGGCTCTTGTTGGATCGGGCCGAGCAAGACCACGCGCTGCGGCCTGGGCGCTGGCGCCTGCGGCGACACCAGGTCCGGCGACGCCAGGTCGGGTACCGCGTACAGCGGCAGCTTGCGCATCAGTGCGCGCCTCCGGGATAGGCGTAGCTCACGACCGCGACGCCTTCGTCGTTCACGATCGCCACTTGCAGGCTGGGCGCCGGCGTGGAGCCGTCGCTTCGAAAAACGACGACGTCTTCGGCAATGTGCTCCAGCGTGCCACCGGTGACGTGCCACTCGTAGCTGGAGCGCCCGCCGCCGTCGTTTTCGGCGAATAAAACCACGCTACTGCCGACCTTGGCCAGCTCGACGATGCGCGCCCGCATGGCTTGGCCGAGCGGCAACCCACTTTCGCGATGATCGGGGATGATGGGGCTGGCGGCGAGCTCGGCTATCACGTTGCACACGACGCACAGATCGCCGGTGCTGGCCCACACGTCCGGCACCCCGTTGAAGCTGCCGCCGCACAAATGCACTTCGGTCACGGCGTTGACGAGGCGGGTGCCGGTGTCACAGCTCAAATCGAGCGAGGTGCGGAACGAGACGCGCGTCATGTCTTCCGCGCGCAGGAACGCGCCCTTCGGCCAGGTGACGGTGAAGGCGTAGCCGTCCGCCGTCTGCTCCAGCGGAGAGAGCTGGGCCTCCAACAACATCTGGTCGGTGGCCGAGACGATTTCGATCACGGGCGGGCCCTGCACTTGATCGCGCAAGCCTTCCGCCAGGGTCAAGGTGCCCGCGACCGGCGCGCTCAAATCGCTGCCCGGTTGAGCCAGCGCGATCCGCGCGGCGCCGTTGCTGATCACCGGCTCGACCTGCACCGCGCAAATCTCGCCCGCAACGGCGGGTTGGCCCACGTCGGGCAGCTGCACCTCGTAGCCTTGGCACCCCGGCGGCAGGTCGGGGCCGGAGCCAGCGGAGCCGCCCACCGCGGGGCTACCGGCCAGAACGATAATGCCGCCACTGCCCGCGCTACTCGAAGATGTTCCGCCGCTGCTGACATGGACGGGCGTAGACGTGGCGCTACCGCAGCCCGAAGCGCCCAACACACTGGCCGCCACGAGCGCCGGCACGCTGCCGGTCACCTGCTTCACGACGATCCGGACGCTCCTCATGCGTACCTGCTCCCGAACGCAGATTAGCAGACAATCCCCGACCGTCAGAGCGGGGCCGCGTCCCCCTCGAAGGAAGGGCGGTTTAGCTGATGCGGCGGGCTACCTGAGCGGCAAACTCGGTCAGCTCGTCGCCGTCGTCGGCGCGAAAGACGTGACCCACGCGGCCCAGCTCGAGCAGGGCCACCAAACGACCGCCGGCGATGACGGGTGCCATGGCCACCGTGCTGAGCGGCGCTTCGTGCTGCAGGCGCTCGGCGACGAGGCGCTCGGCCAAGCCGTAGCCCGGAGCGCCGCACAAGCTCTTGCCGCGCTGGGCCAAAAGGTAGCTTGGATCGGTGGCGCACAGCACCTCCCCCAGCCGTTCCGCCGGTACCCCGAACACCGCCGACGTCACCGGGGTCGGCGCGGGGCTGCGGTAGCGATGAACGAGACCGGCGTTGGCGTCCAGCACCCACGCCGCCAAGCCCAATGCGGCCGTCAGCAGCTCGCCCACGTCCGGGGTGGCAGGCAAGAACTGCAGCGCATCGCGCAAGCTGAGCGGCGCCGTGTCGCGCGCCAGGCGGCGCTTCAAATTGCCGATCTCACGAATGCCATCGAGCGGCCGCCAAGCGGACCAGCCGACCTCCCGCACGTGGCAGTGCAACGGAATCCTTCCCCCCATGTAGCCGCGCAGCAAGAGCTCGGTATGCACCGGGCCCACCGTGGTTTCGCCGTTGGTCACGAGCCAGCGTGGCGACTGCGAAGCATCCAAAAGAAGGCTGGAACCGAGGGGCGAAGCGAACATCAGCAAGGCGTCCTTACGCGGGCGCGGACAAGAAGCGCGCCCCGAGCACGAATTTTCGGCAACCCCGAGTCAACGGGCCAACCTTTTGACATCCTGGCTGGGCCCGAAACGGGCGAGCCGGCCAGAAAGCTCGGCCTTTCCGAGGCTCACCCGGGGCGAAGCCCGCGTCTTCGCCCGTTCAGGGCGGCGGCGCTTCGAGCCAAACCAGGGTCTCGAAGTGGTGCGTGCGCGGGAACATATCGAAGGCTTGCACGCTGCGAATGACCAAGCCCGCCGCCACCAGCGGCTTCAAATCGCGCGACAGCGTCACGGGGTCGCAGGCCACGTAGGCCACCGCGCGCGGGCTTAGCCCGGCGATGCCCGCCACTACCTCGGGCGCGCCTTCGCGCGGCGGGTCGAGCACGACCAAGTCGAAGCGCTGGCCCTCGCGCACCAAGTCGTTGAGCGCTTTGCCCGCGTCGGCCGTGCGTGCCTTGAGCTTGAGGCCCTGCTCGGCGGCGGCGCGTTGGGCGGCCGCGACCGCGCTTGGCGTGCGCTCGACCATCACCCCGGTCAGGCCCAAGCGAGCCAGCGGCAGAGCGAAGTTGCCCACGCCCGCGAACAGGTCGCAGAAGCTCTTCGACTCGCGGGCGCGCGCACCTTCGACCACCGCTGCGACCAGCTCGCGATTCACGGCTTCGTTGATCTGCGAAAACGCGTCGGCAGGAATCTCGACGAACACGTCGTTGGTCAGCGTGCGACGCTCGCTCAAGGCTTGCGCCTCGCGCTCGGTGGCGGCCACTCGGAGCTCTTTGCCCAGCGCGCGCAGGAACGGCTCGGCCGCAATCGGCTTGATGCCGTCGCGCGGCACGAAGCGCGCGATCACGTCGCCACGCGTCGCCCGCAGCTCCACGTCACTGAAGCCGCCGAGCGCATCGGGGAAGCGCCGGGCCAGGCGCCGGATGCTGGCCAGCGCTTGGTTGATACGCGGGTCCGCCACCAAGCAACCCGGCACCTCCACGAGCTGATGGGTGCCGCGCGCGAAGAACCCCAGCTTGCCGTGCCGACCGACGTGAAAGCGCACGCGCGAGCGATAGCCCGACGTCACCTCGCTGCTGGTGAGGGCGTCCGGCGTCGAGGCCACGCCGCCGACGCGCTCCAGCGCCTCCTTCAACATCGCCGTCTTCTGCAAGAGCTCGCTCTTGCGCGACAGATGCATCATGTCGCAGCCACCGCAGCTGGCCGCCACCGGACACTCCGGCACCACCCGCTCGGGGCTGGGCGAAAGCAGCTCGTAGTCGTTGGTCCACAGCGTGCCGCGCTGCTTCTCCACGCCGCCCAAGCGAATGCGATCGCCCGGCGCTGCCCCGCGGACGAACAGGGCTTGCCCGTCCGGCAGACGCAAGAAGCCGTCGCCGCCCGGTACCAATTTCTCGACCGTAAGCTCGAGGCCGCGCAGCAACGTCGCGCCGCCGAGCTCTTCGCTCACTTCGCGGGTGTCCCGGTGGCGCTGGGGGCCGTGCCCGTCGTGCCGAAGACTTTGTCCCACACCATGTTGGAGACGCCGAAGCGTTCGTCATGGCTCTTGAAGTGGTGCAGCATGTGATTCTTCTTCAAGCGGAGGCCGTAGGCGGACTTCGGATTGAAGTGATGAATGTAGTAGTGGGTAATGTCGTAAAACATGTACCCAATCACGTAGCCGCAGTGCACGCCCCAGGTGAGCCGTGGCCCGATCGTGTAGTAGAACAGCGCGCCGAAGATGAAGTAGAGCGAGATGCTCACGGCCGGCGGCATGACCAGCCGGTACTTGTCCTTCGGCCACTTGTGATGCACGCCGTGCACCAAGAAGTGCATGCGCTCACCCCACTTGCCCGGCGGCTCCCAGTGGAAGAACAAGCGGTGCAGCCAGTACTCGGAGAAGGTCCAAAACACGAAGCCCGCGAGCGTCAGCCCGAGCATGGCGACGACACCCAGGTCCGTGTAGTGCAGGCCACCCCAAAACAAGAAGGCCGCGCCGGGCACGAACAGAATGGGGACGATGGTCCACGGGGTGCGCGAGAACAGATCGATGAAATCGCTCTCGAACATCCGCGGGGATTCTGGCGTGGCCCTCATCAACATTCGGTCGGCTTTCGGGGTCGGGGGCCCAGACCATAGAAACCGACTGCCGGTTTCGCAAGCTGGGTGCGACAAATGCCGACATTTCGCGCCGACCGACGGCCCCGGGTGCCCCTTCCGCCGCCGTTGGAATGAAAGGCGTCGCGCAAATCCGCTGCGATCTCGCTGTCGTGGTAGCGGCTCCGGGGTTCACGCTTCAGCCCGCTTGAAAATTGACTAGCCGCGCCGTCGCCCAGTGAACGACGGCGATTTTTCGCGGCTGCGGCTGCAGTTGGCTCATTGACGCGCTCAGCCAAGCCCAGC
>Ga0068855_100000222_pt1 | contig 72681 bp, 45 predicted proteins | sample KBSCornC52_FD_66592 | JGI IMG/M metagenome (GOLD analysis project Ga0068855, IMG submission 66592) | Corn rhizosphere microbial communities from Kellogg Biological Station, Michigan, USA - KBS Corn C5-2 | ecosystem: Host-associated > Plants > Roots > Rhizosphere > Soil ...
GTATATTCCAGCGAATAGAAATAAGTGCCCGGCAATTGCATCTGCCCGTTTTTATTGCTATGCCCGTCAAAAACTTTTGAGGCGTTATCATAACCTTTTGCTTCAAAGATGAGCTGGCCGTTGCGATTCATGATGGTGAGTTTGTTGTCCGGGTATTGGCTTATATTTTCTATGGTTAAAAAGTCGTTGATACCATCGCCGTTTGGCGACACAGCCTGGTGTACCAGGATGCCGGCATCAGCTGGTACCTGTGTTTCCATTGGTTTGCTGACACTGAGACTGGCATCAAAACTATCGGCTGAACCGGCGGCCCTGGTCACTATTACGGTGTAAGTTTGGGTGTTGCTGCCACCGGATGCCGTAACTCCGATACTGATGGTATTAGGGCCGACTGATAAAGAAATGGGCCACCCTGTTCCCGATAACCCGAGTATGCCGTTTACTGTTACCCCCGCATCCTGATCGACGGCCGTGGGTGTTATTGTTATCGATGCCACATCGTTGGCCACGTTTGCGGTATAACTTGTTGTGCTTGCTGCAAAGGTTGGCATCAATGTGCCGGTGCTAAGCCATAGCGAAGAAAGGTCATCGTTGTCATTGCCGGGCCTGTTTACAGCAAGCGTATAGGTTTTTGTGGTTGAATGATCCGTCGCCCTTACGACAATGGTAATTACATTTATGCCAACGCCCAATGTAATTGAACTTGAGGCCCTGCTCTGTTCGCTGCGTGTTCCGTTAACAGAGACCATCGCCCCGGCAACCTGGGTAGTGGCCGTTACGGTTATTGAAGTTATGCTGTTTGTTACGTTGGCGGTATAGTTGACGTTATCCGGAGCAAATGCCGGGCTTAGGATGCCGCTACTGATGGTGAGCGCCGATAAATGAGCATTCTCAAGCGAGTTCCGGGTGACCTTTAGCGTATAGGTTTGCGTAGTTTCACCATTAGATGATGTGACGACGATGCTAATGGTATTGCTGCCCATCTTCAGGGCTATTGGTGACGAGGGGATCCCGGAAAGCACAGTTACGCCATTTACTTTTATCCTGGCATCAGGGTCGCCGGCGATGGGGGTCACCGTCATCGAATTAACCCCGCTTACTACACTGGCTGTATAACTGAGGACGTCGGTATTAAATACGGGCGATAATGCTCCCCTGCTTACCTTTATCGATGAAAGATCGTCGTTACTGGTGCCTGGCCGGGTTATAATCACTGCATAAGTTTTGGTGGTAATCCTGTCGGGCGCAGTAACCACAATATTAATGGTATCAATGCCTGCGGCCACCGGAATTGGCGCCGAGACAGCACTATCGGCAACGACACTGCCGTTTATGGATACAATTGAATGGGGCGATGCGGTAAATGGCGTTAATTTAATAGTACGCACGCCGTTGACTACCGTAGCGCTATAACTTGTTATTGCCGGCGAAAATACCGGCGACAACTGTCCGGCGCTTAATTGCAGTCGCGAAAGATCAGCGTCGTGGGAGCCTGCTAACACGCGTATGTTAATCGTCGCTGACCTGCTGCCTGATTTGCTGTAAGCGGTAACCGTGTAGTTTGCCGGCGGCCTGCTTACAGTTGGCGTACCGTTAATAATTCCGGTGTTTTCATCAAAGTTTAAGCCGGACGGTAAATCAGGGCTTATAAAATATCCGCCCCTGCGATTTAATCTTTCAATTTTAGCGTACTGTGCCGCACAGGCATACAAATTTCCATAGTTATCCAGCGTTACAAAATCGGGGTTGCCAATACTTGCACCAATGGCGACAGGGGTACTGCTGCCAGCCGGAATCATTTTCACGGTGTTGATGAACCTGTCGCAAACAAATATGTTACCTGCGGCATCCACTGTCAAACCTGCAGGACTATTAAATCCGGTGGCTATAGTCACCGGGTGGCGACCCCCGGCGGGGATCTTTATAATTGATGACGCAATCGATAAATAAACATTGCTGTTAATATCAACGGCAATTCCTTGTACGTTGGATCCAAAATTACCCAAAAACACTTTGGCGCTTCCTGATGCCGGCAGCTTCCATACATCGCCGCCATTACCATCGTACACGTAGACATTGCCCAGAGGGTCTACCGCAATGCCATTTGGAAACTGAAAACCTGTTGCCAGGGCTATAGCCGATCTTCCTCCCGGCGGCACTTTATACACACTATGGGTTCCTACGTCAGCGACATACAGGTTATTACCTGCATCCATCGCTATGGCATAGGGTTCATGGAAAGCAGGTCCATAAGGAACCGCAGCCCCGCCGCCGGCGGGCGCCTCTTGTACACTGCCCGAGCCTTCGGTGCCCACAAACAAGTTTCCGTTAGTATCAAAAGCAATGCCGGTGGGGAATGTAATGCCTGCATTTGGTATGGTCACAAATCCGCTGCCATATACCAACGATCCCACATTACTGGCGGCCGGCACTAATGGTATTATAGGCGTATTTTGTATATAGGTTTGCGGAGTACTGTAACTAATAGTCGGTAGCTGCGCGTAGGTGACATTCGCAATCAATATCAACGTTAACAACAAAAGCAACGACCAACTGACGGCTTTGCCAGGAGCAAGCTTTTTTGTTCTTTTAAAAAGCCCCTTTTCGTTTTTTACACGGTCAAACTTAATCATGATTTTTTATTTAGCGGATGTGTGCGTTTGGAGATTAGTTGATTAAAGCTTTGCTAATCAGAGATTAGTCCACTTCAACTAACCTCTGATCTCTAACGTCTGGTCACTATTTCAATACTTCAGCACCAAATAACCAGTCTTACGTTTAATAACGCCTTTTACCGTATATTCCAGCGAATAGAAATAAGTGCCCGGTAATTGCATTTGCCCGGTTTTGCTGCTGTGCCCGTCAAAAACTTTAGAGCTGTTGTCATAATCTTTTGCTTCGAAGATGAGCTGGCCGCTATTATTCATGATCACCAGTTTGTTTTCGGGATATTTGGCGATGCCATCGATCACTAAAAAATCGTTAATGCCATCCCCATTCGGTGATATGGCCCGGTGAACTGCGACACCATCGTCCGCAATCGTCGGTAAAACTGGTTGTTGATCAACACTCAGCGATTCATCCGGGATATTTATGGGTCCGGCAGCACGGGTTACCGTCAGCGTGAATGTTTTGGTGGTGAAACCATCGGGCGCTGTAACTACTGTATTGATAACTGTGTTACCAACCGGTAAGGCTATGGCTTGCGAAAGCGAACCGGATGCTACTACAGCGCCATTTACCTCAATCGTAGCAAGCGGATCCTGCGCCACGGGTGTAATGTTTATCCAGGTGTTAGTATAATTCACAGCATCGGTATAGCTGGTTACAACCGGTGTAAAATATTGATCCAGGTGACCGGCGCTGGGGTGCATTTCGCTAAGGTTAGCGTTATTCGAGTAATCTCTGAATACATTAATCGTATAGCTCTTTGTGGTTATGCCATTACCTGCGGTCACCACCGTGGTGATGGTATTCGGGCCTTCGTCTAAAGGTATGGCCGGCGAAGCGCTGCCCGATGCTACCGTTATCCCGTTAATTTGAATAGTGGCTAACGGATCAACCGCCACAGGTGTAATGCTTACAGAGGTATGGGCATAATCTACCGAATCGGTATAGCTCGTTACAGCCGGCATAAAGTTCTGGTTCAAATGACCGGCATTGGGGTGCAATTGGCTCAAGTTGGCGTTATATGGCCCTCTCACTGCATTTATCGTATAAGTTTTGGAGGCCCCATCGCCCCCGGTAATAACAATGCTAATAGAATTTGCCCCCATACTCAGCGGCACAAACACTGCACTGCCTGAACTTACGCCGCCCCTTCCGTTTACTTTTATCCACGCAGCCGGATCGGCTGCGGTTGGTGTAACAAAGATGCCGCCTTGATCCGGGCCCTCTGCCACCGTATAATTAACAGAGTCGGAATTAAAGGCGGGACTTAAGGATCCGGCGCTCAGGGCTATGTTCGTAAGGTTTAAGTTTTTCTTCAGTACCGAAATATTTACCCTGGCGCTTGTACCGCCGCTGCTGTTGTATGCCGTAATGGTATAGGTGGCATCGGGGCTAACTTTTGTTGGCGTACCACTGATGATACCGGTACTATCATCGAAGTTTAAACCGGCTGGCAACGCCGGACTAATAAAATAACCACCTTTTGGCCGAAGTTTATCAACAGTAGGATTTAGAAAATTGCGGGACATATCTTGTACATACATATTGCCCCTGGTATCCAGCGCAATATAGCCCGGGTAGCCAAAATCCGAACTGATAGTCTGTGGCGTGCCACCGCCAACGGGTATTTTTACAACTGAATACGCCGGGGGACCCTGGGTTATATACACATTGCCTGGTGCATCTACTGCTAAGCCTATTATATTGCCGAATCCTGTGGCCAGTATAACCGGTGTTCTGTCGTTCGGGTGAAATTCTTCGACAGATTTCCCATCGGGCCCGTTCATGTAAATATTATCGCTGGCATCGATTGCGATCAGGCTGACATTCTGTCCCAGGCTGACGTTCTCTCCAACGTTAACTACATTAATATACGAGTCGCCGCCGCCCGGAGGGACTTTAACAACCGTGCCGTTTTCATTTAAACAGATAATATTATTTTTTGAATCTATCGCTAACCCCCTCGCGTAATTAAAGCCACTTGATGTTATGGTGGTTGCCGGGGAGCCATCATTCGGAAATTTATAAATTTTATGCTCTAAATCAATGCCAATATACAAATTGCCGGCCCTGTCGGTGGCCGCAAGTTGCGGATAAACCAGGTTGGACCTTACAATGACAGGCGGGCCGCCGTCGGCAGGGAATTTTTTTATCAGCAGGTTAATTATGTCCACAACATATAAATTTCCGGCGGTGTCAGTTGCCATGGGCCCAAGGTCGTAAAACCCGGCATCTACCACCTGTCCTTTAGTGGTTCCGGCCAGGTATTTTACTACTGTATTCTTATAGTCGGCAACAAACACATTCCCTGCAGCATCTATGGCTATTCCTGTGGGGTTATAAATGCGAATTTGAGGTCTTATGTTGGTGGCGGTTATCACAAAGGGATGCGTAAAGTTTGACGAATATTTAACTAAGTCGTAAGTCGCGCTAACATATATGTTACCATCAGAATCTATCCCGATTGCGCTATATTTTTGTGAGGCAGGGTTGGTCAAAACGATGGATTCGCTGCCGCCGGGAGATAACTTTGTGATATTGTAGCTGTTGTCGGCTACGTAAACATCTCCGGAACCATTCACAGCAACAGACGAAGGAGCGCTAAATCCTGAGCCCAGGACAGCGAGCGGGCCGCCGTCGTGCGGTCGTCTTAGCACACGGTTGCTTCCCGCGTCGGCTATGTAGATATTGCCCGCATTGTCTATCGCAAGCCCCTTCGGATTATTTAGCCCGGTGGCTACGACGACCGGCGGTCCGCCACCTGCGGGGATCTTCTTTAAATCATTACTCCCTGATTCCGCCACGAACAGGTCACCCGCTGCGTCCCTGACAATACCGGTAGGGGAGTTAAAACCTGTGGCAACGATAATGGGCGGCCTGCCGCCTGCCGGCACTTTTATTACCTGGCTGTTTCCATTGTCGGTTATGTAAACATTACCGGCCGCATCCAGCGCAACCCCATAAGGATGGCTCAGTTGACCAGCGCCCATAACGACCGGAGCATTGTAGCCGAAAGCGGCCACGCCGCTGCCCGTTGGTGCCAGGGGGCTGATCGCCACGCCAGGTTGGTAAACCTGCGGGCTGCTGTAACTAAGGGTGGGCGCCTGTGCGTATGCACCGCCGGCAACCACTATAAATAAAAATAACAGCATTGGCCATCTTTTGCCTTTGCCAATAGCTTGTTTTTTTGTTTCCTGATAAAAACATGTTTCATTTTTTGTGATATCAAACTTTCTCATAAAAATAGATTTAGTAGCCCTTGATCTTCCGGAATTGCTATGGCAACACCCAGTCGTATTTTATCTTGATTCCAGTCTCCATACCGTCAATACTTCAGCACCAAATACCCGGTTTTATGCTTCCTCACACCTTTAACCGTGTACTCCAGCGAATAGAAATAAGTGCCCGGTAATTGCATCTGCCCGTTTTTGCTGCTATGCCCGTCAAAAACTTTTGAGGCATTATCATATCCCTTTGTCTCAAAAACAAGTGCGCCATTGCGGTTCATAATGGAGAGTTTATTGTCAGGATAGGCTTGTATGCCATCAATCACAAAAAAATCATTGATACCATCACCATTGGGCGATACGCCCTGGTGAACTACAATAACATCGTCCTCAATTGGCCGCGAAACGGGTTGCTGATTAACGCTTAGCGATTTGTCCGGCATATTAAGACCGCTGGCTGCACGCGTTACTGTAACCGTGTACGTTTTGGTTGCGGTGCTGTCCGGCGAGGTGACAACGAAATCGAACGCTTTGGTACCCACAGCCAATACGGCGAAAAGCGACTCCCCGGACTGCATCGTCGAGCCTCCGAACATAATCTGTGCCAATGGGTCGGAGACTGTGGGGGTTATGTTTATTGCCGTTACTTCGTTTCCTACGTGTACCGCGTACGAGGTTGTACCTGGGGTGAATGCCGGGGTCAATGTCCCCCGGGAAACGGTTAAAGATGAAAGGTTGTCGTTATTGCTGCCGGGTCGGTTCACAACCAGATAATAGGTTTTAGTGGTTTCGTAATCTGCGGCATATACCTTGATGGGAATGGTATCGTGGGCCGATCTCAATGTAACCGACTGTGAGCCGCCCCGCAGTACATAGCCGCCCTGAACATATATGTACTGATAGGTAGGGTCGGCAGCGACCGGCGTTAGGGTTATCGAAGTTATACTGTCAGGCAGGTTGACCGTATAGTTTAACACATCCTGTGAAAACGCCGGCGTTAAAGTACCGGTACTGATGCCAAGCGCGCCCAGGTTGGCGTTAGACGAATAGGCCCTGTAAATAGTTAAATCGTAAAACATACCCGCATTTATGCCGGGTATATGAATTTCAATATTTACATCATTTTGGCCAATGTGTACCGGAATCGGCCCGAATGCAGAACCCGACGGCACCACTGTCTCATTTAAAGTTATTACTGCATTTGGATAACTGGCGACGGGGGTTATGGTGACGGTGCTTTCGTCGTTTGGCACGAATACGGTATGCCAGCTATAGGTGGGTTCGAACGCCCGGATGACAGTGCCCGAACTTACAGTTATCGACTTAAGGAAAAAATTTACCGGGCCAACGCGCGTTGCTGTTAAGGTATAGGTCTTAGTGGTCACCCTATCGGGCGCCGTAACAACAATGGTAATGGTATTTGCGCCGACCGCCAGCGTGATGGGCGCCGATGCCGTGCCGGAGGCTACCGTTGCGCCGTTGATTTTGACGGTGGTAAATATTTTAAATGGGGTAGGGGTTATCGTGATCACACTGTCTTCGTAAGGTATAGTTGCGGCATAGGTGGAATCGGAGGCGCTTGCCAATTGTCCCGCGCTGAGTGCAAGGGTAACTACGGTGTTGGTGGAATATTTTCGGGTTACTGATAAGGTATATGTTTGGGTAGAGGCATGGTCGGATGACGTAACGGCGATGCTGATGGTATTGCTGCCGACCGACAAAGGTATTTGGCCAGATGTTGTCCCGGAACTTACACCCGCGCCGTTTACGGTTATCGTTGCTCCCGGGTCGCTGGCCCGGGGGGTCACCACGATCCACTTTACTTCGTTTATTACACTCACTGTATAAGCCGTTGTGGTTGACGCAAAGGCAGGCGACAGGCTCCCGGCGCTGAGGGTTAATGCGGATAGGTATGCATTCACAGGCAAAGGGCGGGTTACGGTGAGTATGAAGGTCTTGGTGGTTACGCCGTCAAGCGCTGTAACGACTATTTTAACGGTATTTGAACCAACCGCCAGCGGAATAGGGCCCGATGCGGTGCCCGAGGCTACCGCGATACCGTTCACGGTGACGCTTGAAGTGGCTGCCGCCGTGGTTGGGGTTACCGTAACCGTGCTGTTCGTGGGTGCTACGGTAGCAAAATAGCCCGATTTGCCGTTTGAAAAGCCGGGAGATAGTTGCCCGGCGCTAATAGCCAGTGCCGACAAATTAGCATTATCCGATGCGGCCCGCGTTACCGCCAGGGTGTATGTTTTAGTTGCCGTACCATCGGATGATGTAATAGCGATGGTGATAGTATTGCTGCCTACTGATAACGGTATTGCCGGTGATGCAGTTCCCGAAGATACATTTGCGCCGTTTACTTTTATATTAGCGTCGGGGTCGCCCGCGACGGGCGTCACCGTCATTGACGCTACCCCATAAACCACGCTTGAGGTGTAACTCGTTGTTGTCGATGCAAAAACCGGCGACAAAACGCCTGCACTTCGTGTCAGCGAAGTCAGGTCATCGTTACTGTTACCCGGCCGGTTTACCGCAATCGTATACGTTCGCGTCGTTACCTTATCGGGAGCGGTTACCACGACACTGATGGCATTAGCCCCCGCACTTAACGGAATGGGCGCCGAAGCGGTATTGTCCGCCACCGAAACGCCGTTCACAGTTACCGTAGCATCCTGTGATGCGAGTACCGGCGTTATCTGGACAGACCGCACACCGTTGACCACAGCGGCAGTATAACTGGTTGTTGATGGCGAAAACGCCGGAGACAGCAGCCCCGGGCTTAATTTGAGCTGCGAAAGGCCGGCATAGTGCGATGCCGGTGCAATGGTTATGCCAATAGTTGCCGATGTTCTGCCGGCGCTATTGTAGGCGGTTATAACGTAATTTGTTGCAGGACTGGCCGAAACTGGCGTACCGCTAATGGTCCCGGTGTTTTCATCAAAACTTAGTCCCGGCGGCAGTGACGGGCTTATAAAATATCCTCCCGTGCGGTTTATTTTATCGATACCAGTGCCGGTAGATACAAACAGGCTTCCGTATTTATCAAGCGTTACCCGGTAGGGGTAAAAGCCGGAAGCGATGGTAACGGGACTGCCCCCGCCTGCTGGAATCATGAGCATCCTGTTGTGGCCGGATTCGCACGCAAACAGATTTCCGGCCGGGTCGGTTACCAACCCAGCTATGTCGAAAAATCCGGTACCCAATGTAACCGGAGAACCGCCGCCGGCCGGAATTTTTATAAGTGACTCGTCGTTAAAATCCGATAGGTAAATATTGTTGTTATCGTCAATAGCAATCGCTCCCAGGCCGTTAGGCTTATATTGAGTTAAGAGCACCGCAACGCCGCCACCAGCCGGAATCTTCCAAAATTTACCAAACCCAATATCTATCACGTAAATATTACCCAGCCGGTCCAGCGCAATATCGCCCGCGCCAAAAAGGGGGGCTGCCACGGTTATTGCAGGCCCGCCGCCGGGAGGTATTTTGTATATGTTACTGTAAAAGTCGGTTACATAAACGTTGTTGCCGGCGTCGGTTGTAACGCCAGCCGGCCTGTCGCATGATGGGCCATAAGGTACAGCGGCCCCGCCTCCGGCGGGCAATTCTTTTACCGTTCCAGATGCGCCACTACCTACGAACAGGTTGCCGTTTGAATCAAAAGCCAGGCCGGCCGGGTAGGATATGCCCGGGCTTGGCACCACTATAGGTGTGCTGCTGTATGCAAAAGGCGCCACCCCGCTGGCCGTAGGCGCCATGGGGGTTATTGCCACACCTTGTTTAAACGTCTGCGGGGTACCGTAACTAAGCGAAGGCGCTTGTGCATTGGCGCTGCCGGCAGTCGCCATCAACCATAAAACCAATGGCAACAACCACCTGGTGACTTTGCTAAAAGACGGTACTTTTTTACACTGAAAAAAACCTGTTTCATTTTTTGTGATGTCAAACTTTCTCATAATAAAAAGATTTAGGACTATGCTTAGGGTTGCATAACGGTTATCAAAACATGACAATGTAACCATTAGCAACAAGCCAAAAAATACCAACTAGTTTGTATTTTTAATTTCAACGGTCCGGCGAAGTTAAAAAGCATCCATTATTGAGGTGAATGGAAGGGTTTTTATTGTAAAAATATCGTGACACAATAATATCAGTTGTAGCGACAGCAAAAAGACCGCAACACTGGTGCCCGACTTTAGTAATTTAATATGCCGTTTTCAATTGGCCCGGAAACTGTCGCTGGTTGGCCAAAACTTCACCTTTTCAATCAGTTCCTGTATGTCAAATGGCTTTTTCAGGTAATCGTTTGCCTGGCGTGATCTGTTATGTGGGTGCTGGGGGAGAGCAGTATAACGGGGATATGCGCAATTAAAGAATTGTCTTTTTACTTCGTGCCCCATTTCGGCGATCAACTATTTCAGAATATCGGAGGTATCGCTGTCATTTTCTACAACTATCACTTTCTTGTTCATGACTACAAGGAATGTGAAGAAAGACTGGTTTTACTCAGAACTAACCGGTAATTTCTCTTTGTACTTCCACACAAACCCGTTCCATTGCTTATACAGCCCCTTTGCCACTTGTATGATGACCTTATCCTCGATGTGCATTTGCCGGGCGGCTTCCTTAACGCTCGGGTATTCTTTGATGAAGTTTCCGTTTAGGTCATACTGGTCCACGGGTTTACTTCCGGAGTAGTTCTTTGGCCAGTTTGAGCGGTCAGCGGTTTTAAGAATGGAAGGAAACACGCGATCCCGTGAGATGGCCCGCAGTTGTTTTTCGCTGTGGGTTAACACGGTTAAATTTTCGGGTCGGTTGTTGTATCCGTCACCGTTTATGTTGACGACGTAAAGACCGTCGGTCTGGTAATCCAGCTTGGGGTTGACAAATGTTTTGTAAACGAGCCTGCGGACATTAAAATAACGCATCGTGGCTTCGATCATCAGGGAAACTCCCAGGTCAATCATAGGTTCTCCCGTCTTGTCATTCTTGTTAGCATTGACCTTCTGGCTCAGGATACGCCCCTTTACAAACTGCTGATATAGCCGCGGATGAGGAATAATGCGATCGAGCGATTTGATCCTGCCCTCGGTCGAGGCCTGGTAATAGCCTTCAAAGCCGGGAATGTCTTTCCATGTCTCCCCTGGAATGTCTGCTAACGATTTGTTTTGATAAGGTCTTAGGTCAGTCATTATATTAATGGATAGTACAGTTGCTTTTTTACACTTTTTTTGCTAATCAGGCCCGCAAAAAATTAGGGCTCTGAACCAAGCAAAATCAAAGATAGCGTACTTCTTTTTTAAAAATGTAATACCTAGAAAGAATGCATAAAACACCTGTAAAAAATACCATTAAAAAACGGTTTGCATTTCTCGAAATTATTCACTAATCTTAAAAAAAAATTAAACTCAAAACCCTAATGTCAATTCACAAAAAAACACCGGCCCTTATCCAGGTTTTATTAAATAAGCCGTCAGTCATGTCCCAGGGTTAGAAATCCCCCGCCCACTATTTGACCTTTACTATCCGGCATCCTTATTCCAATTTAAATGTTAAGAAAACTTGTACTCTGTTTATTTGTAGTCGGCTTTTCGCTGGCAACCTTCGCGCAGTCCATAGCTGATATTCAATCGCCAAAAATCCTCCCGCCCGCTCCAGATGCGGCCGCCTTGGGTAAATATGCACAGATACCCGTCGATAAAAGCACAGGGGTGCCGGGAATCTCCGTACCGATATACGAAATAAAAACGCCCAGATTTAGCCTGCCCATATCGTTATCCTACCATGCCTCGGGCATTAAAGTAGATGAGACATCTGGCTGGGTGGGGATCGGTTGGTCTCTGAACGCCGGAGGATGTGTTTCCAGATCGATGGTAGGGGTGGCAGATGAGTCTCAAGCGGGTTTTTTAAATATACCTATACCTACTGCCCAAAGCCTGTATACAAACTTCCACAACGACAGCTCCTATATGGAAAATGTAATAAAGAATATATATGATTCCCAACCAGATAATTTCTTTTACAACTTTGCGGGACAGTCCGGCGCTTTTGTGTTTAGCGATGTAACCAAAACACCGATCACTATTCCCTATAAACCTGTTCAGATAACCTTTAACAACACCGTTAGTTTCGGTACATTTACGATCTTGGACGAGCAAGGCAATACCTATTATTTTAACGATACTGAAATTTCCCACAGCTCAGCTAGTGATTACCTCTCTGGCGCGACGGGCTGGTACCTGAGTAAAATGGTTTCAGCGGACAAATCGGATACGGTAAGTTTCAGCTACAGCCCAGACCCGAACAACTTTACTTTTGTCGACAATTCGTACAGCTTTACCCAAAACGTAGGACCCGGCGGTGCTACCGGTTATTTATGGAACCTGGTCCCAATTACAAATACGTCTAGAACGAGCACCATCCATATAAGCAGCATCGTATTCAAAGGTGGGCGGGTAGATTTTGTCCCAAAAACCGGGAGGAAAGATAATGGCGCGGTATCGCTCGACGCGGTGATCATATCCAATTATGATTACAATGCAAAAAAGTACACCCAACTGAAAAGTTTTAAATTGCTGACAGATTATTTTTACAGCACGCTCTCTAACCCGCAGCCCCCTTACAATTCAAATACGGACGTCGCCAGCCAGTACAGGCTGAAACTGACAGGGCTGCAGGAAAACGACCAAGTAAATTCAACGGTTAAAACGCACCTTTTTTCCTACAATAATACCATGCTGCCCCCACTACATAATTTCGGACAGGACCTATGGGGGTATTATAACGGAAACTATAACAACCAAACGCTGTTGCAACACACGCAGTTCATTGCCCCGGACGGGAGCGGGCAGAATACCGTTTACGATGTCCCCGCCGCCAACCTTGCCGCCGATCGCAGTGTGTCTGCAACCTATATGCAGGCTGGGGTGCTTACCCAGATAACATACCCCACCAAGGGCTACACTACATTTAGCTATGAGCCCAATCAATATTTGGCTCCTGCTGTTACCACTTACCAACCATCTGCCAATTCAGTCGGCGTTTACCAGGAAACCAACAGCACAAGTTTTACACCTACGCTGCCCGGCAATCAAACCACCGGTCAGCTTATTTTTCATATTAACATCAGCAAGAACCCGCAAAGCTCCTATGTCCAGGTTATGCAGGGAAGCACAGTCGTATATTATTATCCCGGTAGTACTACCAGTAACACAACCCTGGATGTTCCGATAACAGTTACCTCGGGAACGACTTATCAGCTTGTTGCCTATTCCCATGATAGTATTGATCAAAACTACGGCAGTTCATTACCCTTCGCGTCCATCGGCACCAGTTACCAGGTATCCGGCTCACCAGTGCCAACAAATGTAGGTGGCTTGCGCATTAAAACGATCACCAATTACGACAATAACAACGCTGTTATTTCTGCTGAAAATTACAAATATGGGGCCGGGGAAACAGGGGCCGGCGAGTTTCTTACTTCAGCTAACCTGATGCAATATGTGAGTTCACATATATATCAAGTAGCAATTTCCCAGGGCACTCAAATTGCTCCCGAGACTACTTTCAGTAACAACTCCGTCTATAATTTATCTTCTTTAAGCGGGAGCCCGGTCGCATATGACCATGTCACCATTTATCACGGCGACCCGGTTAATAATATCGGCAAAAGCGTTTATAACTATTCTATCACACCAGACAGTATTTTCTTGTACCAGGTACCAAGGATAGCCGTTCCAACAATAACGGACTTTAACAGTCAAACCAATTCTTATACGTACTGGGTCAATCCCGGGATTTCCAGCGGTTCTTTAAATGGGATGAAACCCATACCGCGATTGTGGCAAAATGGAGAACCTGTCAGCGAGCTGCATTACCAGAATTCAGGAAATGGGCAATATACATTGGCTCAATCTAAAAATACTGTTTACAATACCATTTACCGCACTGCAGGGCGCGGTTTGTACATCCAGTTGTCATTGGAATTTGGTCCGGGAACTCAACGCAATACTTTCAATCACTATACGACCCCTAACGACTTTATTTTTTATGATTATCCCATATCTAACGGTGCAAGAATCCCTGTCCAAACGATTTCGAATGATTATGCCGCAGGAAAGACGGATACGGTCAATTATTTCTACGATAATCGGAGCCACCTCTATCCCACACGGATATTCAACTACGACGGAAAGGGCAATACATTGCTCAAACAGGTACTCTATCCGCAGGATATGGTCAATGCAGGACAGGACCCTACCGGAATTTATGCAGCTATGGTATCAGCAAATATCATCAGCCCGGTGATACAGGTTACTGAATCCAAAAACACTACACAACTGGAACAATCCATAACCAATTATAGCAAGACTACCCCTCGCAACGTTATTAAACCATCATCCGTGTCCCTTCAGGTATTGGCCAATCCGGCAGAAATACGTCTAAACTACAACAAGTACGATAGTCTGGGTAACGTACTGACGGTATCGAAGCCATATGGTATTCCGGTTAGTTATCAATGGGGTTATAACGGTGCTTACCCGGTAGCAGAAGTAAAGAATGCTCCCGCAAATAATTTTTTTTATGAAGGCTTTGAGGACGGCAACGGAAATAGCGGCAATGCAAAAACGGGGCATTACAGCTACGCAGGCGCCTATTCAAAAATACTGACAGGTTTAACTGGGGGAGCATACACCCTGACTTACTGGCAAAATACAGGAACGGCCTGGGCGCTTACTACCACCCCGGTAACGGTAAACGGTTCGAGCTATACGATAAACGCCGGCGGTACCGGTACGGTGATTGACGATATCCGTTTTTATCCCGCTGGTGCGATGATGACGACCTACACCTATGATCCACTTGTGGGAGTAACCAGTACCACCGATGAAAAAGGGAAAATCATGTATTATGAATACGATGGCCTTCAACGCCTGATGAATATCCGCGATCAGTATAAGAATATCGTGAAGAGCTTTTGCTACAATTACATCGGCCAAACCACCAACTGTTATATCGATTTGCCTACATTTAAAAATGTGCTAAGCCAGGGGGTGTTCAACAAGAAATGTGATATTGGTTATGACGGTTCGCCTGTCACTTATAAAGTGTTAGCGGGTACCTATGTCTCCAATATATCGCAGCAGGACGCGGACAGCCAGGCACAAAGCGATATAGCCGCCAACGGACAGAATTATGCGAACGCCAACGGCACCTGTGTACAAAAGGTGAATTTCTACATTAATAATTCTGTTGCTGCCTCGGGTATGCAAGTAACTTTCTATGGACAAACGACTGCTAATTATTCCACCACTGTTAATGTTACCGGGCAAACAACAATTGGATTGCCGCCGGACACGTACAATATTGTGATTAGCAGCGGCGGCGTCCCCTATAACTATGCCCTCAGCAATGGCGCCCAGTCTGGCGGAACGCAAGGAGGTTTCAGCGGTGTAGTCATTCTCCCCGGAAGTACGCCGTTAACCCTAACCATCAACCATTAAACCTGAGCCATGAACAACAACATAAAAAAAGGAATTATTATTTGGCTTGGGATATTGTGTGGGCAACAACTTCTTGCACAAACAGCCCCTAACATCAGTTACGACGGGCCTGTAGCCTATGTTGCCGGATCGACCATTGCGCCCCTAAATGTGGTTAATAGCGGTGGCGGTCCAATTTTAACCGGACAAACTACAACACTGGCGGGCAGTGGCAGCGCAGGCTCAAGTAACGCCACCGGTACAAACGCCAGCTTTAGTGGTCCGCTCGGTATCGTAACGGACGCCTCAGGCAACGTATATGTAGCCGATGCATTAAATAACCTCATACGCAAAATTACACCCGCAGGCGTGGTAACCACCTTTGCGGGCAGCGGCACCGCTGGCTCAAGTAACGCCACCGGTACAAACGCCAGCTTTAACCACCCGGACGGCATTTGCATGGATGCATCGGGTAATATTTACGTGGCGGATCTGGGCAATAATATGATCCGGAAAATCACCGCAGCAGGGGTGGTTACTACCTTTGCAGGCACTGGCGCTTCGGGTATCACAAACGGGACAGCAGCTAACGCCACATTCAGTTCGCCCACGGGTGTGGCGGTCGATGCCTACAGCAATGTTTATGTAGCCGATAACGGCAATAACGTTGTACGTAAAATATCCGGCGGAACCGTAACCACTTTTGCGGGCAGCGGCATTGCAGGCTCCGCAAATGGCAGCGGTGGTGCAGCATCTTTTAACGGGCTTTTTGGTATCGCAACAGATCTGGCCGGCAATGTATACGTGGCTGACCGGGGCAACAACCTGGTGCGTATGATCACACAGGGGGCTGTCGTATCAACATTAGCCGGCAACGGTTCATCGGGATCAAACAACGGCATGGGGACGAATGCGAGTTTTGCCAGCCCCACTGCACTGGCCGTGGATGTCGTAGGCAATGTATATGTAGCCGACCAGGGCGCTGGCAATAACATGATCCGCATGATCACGCCTGCCGCAGCGGTAACGACGCTTTCTGGCACAGGTGCGGCAGGCGCTGCTAACGGCGCAGGCAATGCGGCCACTTTTAACAATCCCTTCGCTATCACCAGTGATGGATTCGGCAATATTTATGTCGCCGATTACAGCAACAACCTTATTCGCAGGGTAACATCCAATGCCTATACCATTAGCCCCGCCCTCCCTGCAGGTTTGCACTTTAATGTTGCCAATGGCAGCATTACGGGCAAACCGACGACTGTACAAGCATCGGCAAGTTATACCATTTCTGTTGCCAATAGCTACGGAACCGGAACCGCAACTGTCAACATCGAGATAGACCCCGGAGGCACCATCAACCCCAGCCCGGCACAAAATTTCATTACTGTATATGCGCCACGCGTGTCCGGCTTGATTACCAGTACTGATTTGGCTACAGCAAGTACCGATAAAACACAGGTAGCGGCAACGGTTCAATATTTTGACGGTATCGGCCGGCCTTTGCAAACAGTACAGGTAAAAGCATCGGCCACAGGGCATGATATTGTTCAGCCCATAGCCTACGATTCGTTTGGCCGGGAGGTAACCAAATACCTGCCCTATAGCATTACCGGGACGCTGGCCAACGACGGCAGCTATAAACCCACCGCCATAACCGATCAGCCCCAATATTACAATGCGCCCCCGGCAGGCGTCAAAAGCGACCCTTTCCCGTATTCGGAAACGTTGCTGGAAGCATCGCCCTTAAGCAGGCCTCTGGAACAAGGTGCACCGGGCGATAACTGGCAATTGACTGGCAAAGCCGGGGCAAGCAGCCCGGGTCATACGGTAAAAATAATTTATACAACCAATAACAGCATTGCCTGGGCTACTGATCCGGTTAACAGCATGCAGGTAGCCCGGTACGATGTGTCCATCAACAATAACGTTAACCTGAGCCGTTCGCTCATTGCTAACGGCTATTATCCCCCCGGCCAATTGGACGTGACGGTAACCATGGATGAGAACTGGGTAAGCGGGGCTCTAACAGGCAGGGCAGGTACGGTAGAAACCTACAAGGATAAGGAGGGCCACGTAGTCTTAAAACGGAATTATAATTATACCACGGCCGTACAGGTACTATCGACCTATTATGTTTATGATGACCTGGGCAATCTTGCCTTCGTTATCCCCCCATCGGCTGGTGGCGATGCGGCGGCTACCATCAGCGCCACGACCCTAAACGCCTTGTGTTACCAGTACCGATATGATAGCCGCAACAGGCTCAGCCAGAAAAAAATCCCTGGAAAAGGTTGGGATTTCATCGTTTATAATATATTAGACCAACCGGTGGCAACACAGGATAGTGTACAACGAAACAATAAGAACTGGACCATTACCAAATATGATGCTTTAGGGCGAGTGGCACTCACCGGTATCTGGAACAATAATGGGTTCTCGATTGCACAGGACGCTTTACAGGCCCGGCTGACGGGCTGGACCACCAACCTTTGGGAAACACCGACAAACACTGGCAACGGCTATACAAATGTGGCCTGGCCGGTATACTATTTAACCACAACGCTTGGCGTAAATTACTACGACAGCTATTCCAATATTCCCGCTTCGCTGTCCACCTATCATCTCACCAGCGGGGTAAGCCAGATGACAAAGGGTTTGCTCACCGCGAAAACAACGGCAGTGCTCAATAACCCCACCGATGTGCTATGGGATGTGGTTTATTATGATGATTTAGGGAGAGCAGTAACAACTTACAACCAGCATTACCTGGCTGCCACTGTTAGTGCCGGCAATTACGATTTTACCCACACAACTTATGATTTTACCAACGCGCCTACTACGGTAACACGGCAGCATAACACCACGATCAATCCGGTGGTGACCATTTTTAACCGGTATTTTTATGACCATATGGGCCGCAAAATAAATACCTGGCAACAAATAACAAACGGCAGTAATGCTGCAGATCCGATGACGCTGGTATCAAATTTAACGTATAACGAGCTGGGACAGTTAAGGTATAAAAAGCTGCACAGTATGGACAGTGTTAGCTATTTGCAAACGATTACCTATGGCTATAACGAACGTGGCTGGCTGCTTACCAGCAGTGCCCCTCTGTTTAATATGGCGCTGTATTACAATACCAACGCGGGCAATAAGCAATACAACGGCAACATAGCCTATCAGTATTGGGGCACCCCTGGCAATCTCAATTATAATTATACGTATACCTACGATAATTTAAACAGGCTGACCAGCGGGGTTTCCAACACCGGCTATAAGGAAATGGGAATCACCTACGATTTGCAAGGCAATATAAACGCGCTTACCCGATACAAGAACGGCAGCACAAACCCGCTTGATCAGCTCGGCTATATTTATACCAACACCAACCAGCTGCAAAGTGTGAGTAACCAGTATGGCAGCGATGCGACCCTTGAAAATGGCACGACTAATTATACCTATGACGGCAATGGCAATATGCTGAGTGCAGTCAATGCAGGAAATGGCACCCGGAACAAGAGTTTTACTTATAACTTGTTAAACCTGCCATTGGTAGCCACTACAACAAGCGGAACGGATACCTACGTATACGACGCGACCGGTAACAAGCTACAAAAAACAGCCCTGTCAAACGGAATAACCACCACAACGGATTATATAAGCGGGATACAATACAAAAACAACAGTACGGCGATAGATTTTATACCAACCGACGAAGGAAAAGCAGTGCTGTCGCCAACCACGGGAATATACGACTATTACTACTACATGACAGACAACCTGGGCAATACCCGGGTTACCTTTGACAGTCAGACCACACCGGGGTCTGCAAATACTGTGCAACAGGATGACTATTACCCATTTGGCCTCGAAATTTCACGAAATACAGTTCCTAGTCCGAAAAATGAATATCTTTACAATAAAAAGGAATTGCAGGAGGAGTTTACGGAATACGATTACGGCGCAAGATTCTACGATCCGGTAATTGCGAGGTGGACTACGATTGATCCTAAAGCTGAATTAAGTCGCAGATGGTCGCCTTATACTTACGGAAAGAACAATCCTATTGTAATGGTTGACCCGGATGGGATGTTCGATAAATATTATAATTATGGGGGAAGGGAAGTTTACGACGACCATCAAGGTGACGGCGTTCGGTTAATAACTAATGATGCTTTAACAAGTTCCATGGCTACCAGCGTCATTAATAACAAAGACTTAACAACTACTCTCCGCGCTAATTCAGATGTTGTAACTGTCCAAAACGACGCATCTGTAACCCAAAGTGTTAATAATATATATAATTCAACGGTTAGTTCAAATATCGAACAATCAGGGTTGATTGTTTTAGACACAAAAAATAAAACTTTAGGAATAACTCCATTAGCGGGCAATAACAATACCAATTCCACAACACAGTTACCAGAAATGACAACTAATCTTGGGGACCCTCATACTGGCTTAGAAAATTCAACAAATACAGTTAAGGGAAGCGGCGGAACAAAAGTAGTACTTGGAGATATTCACGGCCATCCACCTGTGCCGGGTTTAGTTCATGGTGTAAGTGTAGTGCCGAATCCTGAAGGTGGGTGCGATAAATGTTCGGCAACAGGAATAGGTATTGTCGTATACGCCGTTGATGATGCTGCAATCCATAAAGTCGATCAAAATGGTAACGTAACTAATAATTTAAGTAAGCAAACAAATGTCGTTAAAGACGCATTAAAAACATATGGAAACAATCATTAAAATTCTCTTTTTTTTCTTGTTAGTTGATTTAATAACAATTAGCGTTAATGCGCAGAGTTCACGGATTTATTACAATTTTCCTGACAACGTAGAGGTTAAGCTTAACACCCGAATTGATTCGTCAATCAATCTTTATAAAAAATCAAGTTCAAGTTTCAGGCTTTATTTGGCAATCAATAAATGTATGGATACCACTCAGGTTTTGATTTCTAGTTTTGATATAAAAAAATCACGATTCAATTTTATTTTGGATAATACAAATAGATTTTACAAGGCTCATTTGAAAAAAGGAGTTTTGGCTATTCCAATTGTTTTTAACACAGATTTTAGTCTATCAGAATCACTTAATTTTAAAGAAATGGAAAACGGAAAGCAGGGTATCACTAAAATTCAAGTAAGATCCTCCGGATATTTGATCGGTTTTATTATCCGAAAGAATATTGCTTCAATTGTCATTGATAAATATAGTGTGGATTGAAAATTTTTAAGCCCTCATGTTCTTTTGAATCCGGTCTTTCGACCGAAACGGAAAATTTTAATGGATGATCTACCAATTCCTTTACCATTTCGGTCGATGTTATCATCAGTGATTTTAAGGATGGAAATATAAAATGCAAGTATTTCTGATAAAAGGCGTAGAGGTAAAAAGCACATTTTGACGAGGCTTTATAATATGCATAAATAGAAATAATTTTATAATCTAATAATCCAGTAAAATATAGCCGGTTTGTTTTTTCTGCTCTTTCCCATCCTGGTATCTGAGCAGGTAAAAATAGGTTTCCGGTCTTTGGCATTTTACCGGATAGGTTCGAATGCCCGTCAAATGTATGGTTTACATTGCCATAATTTGCCTGTTGGAAAATCAAACGGCCGGTTCTATCAATGATCGTCAGGCTGTTCTCCGGGTATTTTTCAATATGCTCAACACTTAAAATGTCGTCAATGCCGTCACCGTTGGGTGATAGTGCGGGCCTGACTTTTGGGACGAAAGAATCCTTAGCCAAAGTGTTTTCAACGGGGGAAACAACAGCTTCCTGCGGCGCGGTTATTGTTAAAACACCATTCACATAAGTTATAGCATATTTTGGCGAGGATGCGCCGGTAGCGGTTATCGGGCTATCACTTGGAAAATGAGTATTGGTCGTGATATGAACATGAGCAACATTGGCAGGGAGCAAAATGTGTACATTTAAGCCACACGCCAATACCGGTAGCAGCCACCGATTTAAACTTAGTTCGCTGTCTGCAAACTACAAGTTTTAATCGTTCCGATGTCAACGACAACCAGGTCACCAACAAATAAAGATGACTGAGCAGTGCGCTAAGGCGCTGAATAAAGTGATGATTTGATACCGGAAAAGCCTGTAAACATTGGTTTGCAGGCTTTTCCAGTAGGCTAATGGTGATTCTTGTAGCCGTTTATTTAGGCTTTGATTTGGCGGCAGCATGTTTTATCTGCGCGATCCTGATATTTGCCGCCTGAAATGCAGAAATGTACATTTGTAACTTGCCCGGATTACCCCCGCTGGTTGCGTTATCAGGTGCGTCAACAGGTTTACCCTTAGCGTCGAGCACGAAAGAAAAGTCCGTCCCCGCTTTCAACTGGGTAGCGCCGTGACACCCCTGGCAGCCGCCCATGCTGTAATAAATTGCATTAACAAGTACATTTTTTCCGTGATTATGAGGAGTATCTATTCCGCTTCCATTAAAATGACCTAACGTAACATCCGATTCAACCACGTAATTTGAAAGAAAGAAATTGGTGTTTTGATTCGTTGTATCGGGATAACTGACAGGTTTTGCCTGTACGCCCACGAGGTGGTAATATTGCCAGACTGAATTGCGCGGCAACTTGCTGTGCACATACCTGGATGTGGCTTCTGTAACGGACCTGATAGAGTCTTGCACCGGTGTCTGCAGAATTGAGGATGGCGATTTATTTCCCAGCAGGAGGTACTTTACACTTTCGCGAGGGGCATTCTGGACGTCGACTTGCTGGAAGGTGGCGAATATGAACGCCGGGTAATTTTTCGTTTTGTGAATAACATGCAACGCGATCAGTGCATAAACCGAGTTGTGGTAAATTGCTGTGTTATGAGGGCCGCTGGTGTAGGTAATAACATTTCGTGTAAAGTAACGGTTGCTATAATGAGCAACCTCATACGGCGTTAATTGCCGCCACGCCGCTTTTATTTCCATAGCACCGGTGCTATCTTTTTTGTCCAACACGCCGCACGGCAGGCAGACCACACTGTCCGGCCCGCTGCAGGTTGTTTTTCCGCCAGGATAATACGCGTTGTACCTTGCGATATTGCTTTTGGTAGCATTGGCCGCCGCGAACAACTTTTCTTTGGTGTTGTGTGTATTGTAGATATAGTTGTATTCGTAGCTGTTCACCTTGGCATCATAAAGCACCTGGTATTTTTGGTTAAAGGTATCGGTGTGTGCAAACATGTTGCACGAGCCGATTTCGTTATTTTCATCCAGGTTCTGGAAGAGGCCCAATGACGCGGACCCATCAGCTACCAATTTGACATGATAACTATAGTGAGGCGCTGAGTTGAACGGGAGCATAGTATTGCTGTATGGCCTTAGCTCACTGCGATGGGCATAGGTTTCCCAAACATTCAGGTCCGGATATGCCCTGGAACTATCCTGATATGACCAGCTGGTATCGGGCATGTCTCTCATGAAATGAATCGTATCGTATGCCGATTTCCAGTTTAGGGCAAGGAATTCTTCCCAGGCAAATTCAGACAGCTGTAAAGCATCAGCCGTCGGGCTTACATCACCCGGGGGATATGGATTGAACCTGACTGTTATTGCGTGATTCCCTGCAGATGTCAGGCTTTTGGTACCATCATGGCACCTGGCCAGTAGCAGCACTACTACGCAGATTGTTGCGGAAAGTAATATTTTTGTCTTCATTGTTTAGCGATAAGGAGGTTAACGAATTATGTGTTTAGTGGGATTGTTGGTTTTAAAAAGGTAAAAAGAGACTGATAAACCCTTGCCATCAAGGAAAAGGCAGCAAGAATTTTCAAGTGTTGATTTGCTGGGGTTGGTTGCCGGGGTACGTTCATAAGGATCGTAACTGAGATGTCCGCCGGCGTCAACTTTGAAGATGGTTGCGCCGATCGTTTTCGCATCTGACAAATTCGACAGCAGCAAATACCTGTACGGCTTGGAGGGACTTTTGCCGGTCTTAAGCGAGTTTGCCAGGGCGATTGAATGTCCCGGGTCCCGTAGGCAAATGATTTCGCCGTTTGCCACGGCATCGTTTTCAAGGGTAATATCATCATAGCCGCCTGCGGGCAGCCAATACGTGACATGGGTTACAAATAGTGATTCCATTAGTGGTAAGATTTAGTTTTAGGTATAATTTAAATTAAATTAAATGATACGTATACAGGTTGAATCGTTGCGATCGCCAAGTGACAAAAAGAGTTACCCGATGTTGCCGTGCAGCTCTTTTATTTTAATGTGAATTTTAACGGCTACTTAACTATGACCGTTATACTTTTTACCGTAAAAGCCCCAAGGCCCTTGCCGCTGGTATTTAAAATGGATACACTTAAGCTATCCTGGTTTAAAGCCGCTGTTTTGGCAAACTCGTCTGTAAGGTCAAAGTAAAAAGTCATTTCTGGTTCGCTCCCCATACCTGGCATATGCATGCCCGCATGGTGCGATGCCCCGAAAAATGTCATAAAACCGGCAAAATAATCGCCTTTGGTATTGAGTGCAGCGCCCTTAGGCAGATTAATGTAAACCTCGTATATGCCGCGAGGCTCTTTGGAAACGCTGACAATAAGTTTGACGATAACGGATTTGTGCTTACCCTGCGCATTTTTTGTAGCCATTAAAGCGATATTTTGTTTGTGCTGATTAGGTACTGTAAAGGTTGCCGATTTACCTGTAACGGTTTTCATGACGCTCTTTTTCACAATGGTATCTGCTTGTATACCTGCAGCAAGCACTATTGACGGCCTGCCTTTTTTGGCGTCTTCAGCTGCAGTAGTGCCCATTTTGGTATCGTCGAATTCATAGTTAAGGTTATATATTACTTTAATAATCTCTTCCGGAGTGTAATGAACAGGCTTGCCGTTCTCATCAAAAAAATTGTAAGGGAAGGGATGGCTCTTCAAATCTTCAAGTGTTATTCTTTGCCCGTTTGGAGAGTTGGTCCATTGCTGCCATATCCTGTCGATATTAGAATGGTGCAGCCAGAACACCGGGTCAAAACCGGCACTGGCTACATTTGCCATTAAACCACCGTCATAAACTTTCTGATAAATTTCATTGTATATCATATAAGTGCTATCGTTGCCGGCGCCTATGTAATTGTGCATAGCGCCATGCGGCGCCCCGTTTATTTGACTGCTGTAGGTAACCAGGTCGGTATTTTGATTAAGCTTGGTCAAATCTAACGCCTGTATAATTTTCCCGCTTAAGGGAAAACCGTGATTCAGGCCTTCATATCTTGACGCAGTATACAAACTGCTGCCCTTTTTACGAAGCAAAGCATTGAGTGTACGGTTGGCTACTGTATCGGTAGTATCGGTATAAGCCCAATAAGGCAGGGCAAATTCCTTATAACCCGAAAGTTTGCGGATAATATTTTCGAAATGGTAAATGTAAAGCCGGTGCCATATTAAAAAGTTAATCTCGGCGCCCCCATGTTGTAAAAAATGGGTGCAATTGTTCCACGATGGTTTCAGTTGCGATTTATTGGTATAACTTGGGCAAAGCGGATTAGTATTGGGGATGCTGTCCGGCACCCAGTGTATTGCGCCCTGGTAATACCAGCTTGTCGGGTCAGAACAATCTTTGTTCCGCATTATCGTGAGCGCTTTTTCCATCGCCGCTAAGGCTAATTGCCCTTTCGGACTGTTTATGTTGTAACGAACGTGCATGACGGTATCTGTCAAAGCCGCTGTAGCGTCAGCGTTGCCTGTTCTACTGCCGCTGCCGCCACATGAAGCCAGCAGGCAAAGCAATGCAATACATAAAAACTGATAGGTGGTTTTCATACTTTTTTTGATTTAAGGTTTAAGTGATACTTGATCGCAGCTGTATTGCCGTGATAAAGCTTTGTAAATGTATATATTTTACTTATATAATTACTATTAAGACCACTGATAAGTAAAATAAATTAACCTACTGGTAAATAAAATACTTTCGAAATATCATAATTGAAATTATCGCTATACAAGATTCGAGTCCTGCTCCCGCTACATTACTGAAAGCCTCATGTCGAAAGATTTGAGGCTTTTTTGTTTACCGTAAATGCAATCTACAGGCATAATCATTCGAAGTTATAAATTTCGACAGGGGAAGGATAATTTAAACTACAGAATTTTCCTTGCAAAACGCTTACGGTATCACGTCAAGTTTCGACAATAAACTTAATATGATAATGGCGGAGTAGACCTCTTCAGCATGCTATATTTAATATTACGCAATTAATTTCCTCAATTGAGGCAATAATTGCGTAAAGTGTATAGTTAAAATATTCCTTTAAATGCAAGTAAGAAATGTAAGTGTGATGTATGTTTGAATTGATGATTGAATGAGCGGGAGGATTACTATTGCTATCCATTTGAACTTTGAGGAGAATAAAAAATCAAGTGCTACCTACTTGTTGTGAATAAAATCTAATGTTGTTATAGCAGTTTAATTATAAGGTTCAAAAGTTTTCGAATAAAGCGTTTGGTTAATTGCGACTTATCAAGCAAGATGGCAATGTGAGGCGATAGGAGATAGTAAAAAGATACAAAAAAACGACCTGAAACAGATTTTAATAAAACATTATCTCTATAGCTTCTTAATAACAAAACTTCAGGAGCGTCATAATCTCCATAACATGCAGTTGCGATGAAACACCCGAAGTTTTTGTTGGGTATTTCTGCTTTTTCAATACTAATAAGATCCAAATAGACACTGTAGTTCCTGTTAAAATTGCTGTCTTTACCTTTCATTAGAATTTTCTCACCCACTGAAATCTCTCCTGCGTAGCTTTCTATTAATCGGACAATTCCCGCTACATTTACCTCAGCATCTTTTGACAAGTAAGGTAATATTTCATTAAAGTGATTTGGACGATATTTAAAAAGGAAAAGTATCTGCGTTTGTTCGTGATAAATGTTATTACCCATCGAAACTTCCGACGGGACTGATGTGCTAAAAGAAACGTCATTTTGCTTGCCTATCAGAACAACAGAACAGAATTCTTCAGATACGTTTTTTATTTTGCCGTGGATAGACAAATGCTCGTTCAAGAATGCACTTCCTTTAGAAGTAAGTTCTTTTTGATACTTTTCTTTGGCCAACTTACGTTGAAGTATAGTTAAATTGTCATTATATAATAGCTCATGGAAGTGAGCACTGTGACATTCTCTAAAGAAGGTAATTAAGTGATTTGAGGTTAATATTTCCATGATCAGATTTGTTTACTGAATGTAAATACCACAATAATATGCAATATTTGGCTTTAAAGCTTAGTGGAAAAACAATTTCATATTTAAGTTAATCGGCTTGTCTTTATCTTGTAACTAATATTCCAATTTCGCATGCGCGAAAAGCTGACACAAGTAACACTGAGCATGTACCTAATCTGCTAAATTATCCTTCTTACTTATTTGTATTATCAAATCCAAATCCTCTAAAAAGTTCGAGATTTGTCCCGTTCCGTCTAACTTTCAGTTTCTTCACCATCATTAATCCGGTTTACCCTGAATTCATTGACTCGCAATCGTAAACACTTACTCATTTGGTATTTTGCAATTTTATACGCAACTTTCAAATGCCCTGACTTTTATTAACCATGTCCAACCGAAAGCCGCCCTTCGACGTAATCCGTTTTATTTTGCGATTGATCTCCATTATCGGCATTTGGTATTTGATCAGTGATTGGCGCCGGAAAAAGGCTTTTAAACAATGTTTGCCAGCTCTTATTTACCAGGCTGAGGAAGCCAACATCCATTTTACCCGGTTAACCAGTTTTGAACGGTATTTCGCCAATGTCGATGAAGTGGCATTCTTAAATAAATACCGGGTAACACGTCAAGCCATCATACCGGATTATAAAAGCATGGGATTAGCGGACGAAATAGGGGAGACCCTGCAGTCATTCTGTAATCATTTTGATTTATGTACCATCAAACGCAAAGATTACAACGATGAATTTGTCCGGCTCGAACAGGCGGAATATGCTGATTTTTTTGCCGGTCTCGAAGCCTACCCCTTGTCTGCCGATCAAACCGAAGCGATCATCCGGGACGAGGACAACAACCTGGTGCTTGCCGGTGCCGGCACAGGCAAGACGACAACTATTGCAGGAAAAGTGGCTTATTTATTGAAAAAGGGACTTGCTAATCCCGAGGAGTTATTAATTATTTCTTTTACCAACAATGCTGCCCTGGAAATGCGGGACCGGTGCAGGGCCTTTTGCCGGAATATACCCGGAGCAGAGCACCTGCAAGTACGCACATTTAACAGCTTTGGCTTCCTGGTTTGTCGCACTTGTGCTGACCAGGAAATTCGTGTAGCCTTTGATGATCATGAACAGGCGAAAACTTTTTTACAGGACAAATTCGATGAATTGTTTATCCGCGATCCGTCCTTTCAGCGAAAAGCAGTCAATTACCTGGCTTTCTTCAACCGCCCCCCTAAAGATGAATCGGCGTTTGAGACCAGGCATGATTACCTGAACTACGAGCAGGGCTTTAAAAACATTACCCTTGACGGCATAAAAGTAAAAAGTCAGCAGGAAATGGAGATCGCTAATTTCTTTTGCCTTTTTAATATCAATTACGAATATGAGCGGCATTACCCGCTTGAACCAGCGGATCGAAATCCCTCGTTTGGCGTTTACCAGCCAGACTTCTATTTGACAGACTACCAGATCTGGCATGAACATTACGGGATCGCCCGGAATGGTGATGTGCCAAAAAGCTTTACTGCCCGCCCGCCGTACCAGACTGCACGTGAATACTATCATGCCGGAATGGCCTGGAAGGACCGCATTCACGGGAAATACCAAACCCGCCTGATCAAATCGTATGCTTATGAAGCTTCAGAAGGCAACCTGGTGCATAACTTAAAAGAAAGATTAATTGCAGCAGGCGTGGAAATGCGTGAGCGTAACCCAGAAGAAATACTAGGCCTTATAAAAAAATCGGCCGATTACGAAGACTTCATTAACCTGATCCATGTTTTCCTTGGCTTAATGAAATCCTGTGGCAAATTGCCGGGAGAATTAACGCCTCATAAAGGTGATAAACGGTTCCGTGTATTTCTGGACGTGATCGGGCCTCTTTTCAATGCGTACGATCAATACTTGAAAAGCATTCCTGCCGTCGACTTTAATGATATGATTAATCATGCTACCCGGCATTTCAATAACGGCGAGTATAAGAAACCCTATAAATATATCCTGGTCGACGAATTCCAGGATATGTCGCTTGGCCGTTATGCGTTACTCAAGGCGATCCGCGTGCAGAACCCAAGCGTCAAGCTCTATGCAGTGGGCGATGACTGGCAGTCCATCTTCCGTTTTACCGGAAGTGACCTATCAATCATCACCCAATTTGAAAAACAGTTCGGGGTAACCAGTCAAACGGCGATATTGAAAACGTATCGTTTTAACGATCAAATTCTTCAGCTAAGCAGCACATTTGTACAGAAAAACCCGTACCAGCTCGCCAAGCAACTGACAGCCCAGCAGCCTACCCCGGAGGGGCACACCAGTTTTGAATTCATAAAAGTCGCACCAGGCAGCGGGCGGGAACACTATCTCAGGCACCGGACACAGCATATATCAGCAATTTTAGGAAAGATCAAAGCCGAAAAGCCTGATGCCAGTGTCTTTATGATCGGCCGGTATAAACACAATGCGCCAAACAACATGCACTATTTACAAAATCAATATCCAGGGCTGGCAATCAAATTTTTCACCGCTCACAGCGTAAAAGGCATGACCTGCGATTACGCCATACTGTTGGATATTAACGCCGGCGTACTCGGTTTCCCTTCAGAAATGGCCGATGATCCCATGCTGAACTATCTGCTGCAGGAAGGCGATGATTTTGAAAATGCAGAAGAACGCCGGGTATTCTATGTGGCCATCACAAGGGCACGGAATAAAAATTACCTCCTCTACAACGTGCACCTGCCCGGTAAATTCATAACAGAATTGCTGGCCAATGATCCAACCGGCCAAACAACCATCAAATGTCCCGAATGCAGCGGACCCATGCTCAAAAGAACAGGCCCGCACAGCGAATTTTACGGTTGCCTCCACTACCCAAAATGCACCGGAAAAGTTGCTTTAACTACAGTTAAAGCCACAGAAAATCTTTAATGGAATTAATGTATAGGTTTAGATCCTCTCCATTGAATGGTCAAACTCTAAATACGCCAAAGCATTTTTGAACTAACAGGCCTTTCCGGATCAATTTGAAACTGATCAACAAAAGCAGGAAAAAGGCCAGTGTACTTAGCTTTCGATAAGGGGATTAGCGAAAGGTTATCCGGCGAGTCTGCTTTCCCGCCGTCGCCTAATATTAAAAATACAGGAATTTGTTTATTGATGGCCTGGTAACGCTGCAGTTGCTTTTCGTTACACCAAACCAGTTTCCCATCGTAAAAACCGGTTCTGAATTTTGCTTCGAGATAAAATTCTTTTTTGTTAAATCTATCACGCAGTTTGAAGTCAGGATTTAATGACGCTTCCACATAGCTTTTACTATTGATATTTAAGTTCCAAAATGGACGGGACTCGAACCATTCACCTATACGATTAATTATCAACGATTTGACATTTCAGAAAATCAAAAGGTAACCGATTAGGTAACCGAATAATTTGATTTGTTTTGATTGAGTTTGAAAGAACTTAAATCAAAAATAAGAAAAAATTAGTTTTTAATGATCTTCAAGATTCATTTTTTGAACTTGTAATCCGTTAAAAATAGCATAGTTTGGAGGGGTTCGATTCCCTTTGGGGCTAAAGTAATTTAAATCCAAAAAAGAAAGTGGTTGATCCAATATAAGTTATTCACGGCAATTCAGCTTGCAATATTGGCATTTCTTGCGTAATTCGGCAAATTCCTGCTCCGATAAATTTGCCTATCTTAGTTTTGCCGCTTATGACACAAATTCGGCTCATAAAAGGTGAAAATCATTATCAATAACATACCCGAATCCGTCAATATCATTCAAAGCAAAATTGATGCGGGACAACTTTCTGTTTTTTGCGGCGCTGGTATTTCTATGAAATCCGGCATACCTACAGTAATTCCGTTAGTAAGAAAATTTTTAGAGCAGCTAGGATTCGAAGAGGAAGATATTAAAACATTTTTAAAAAACAACGAATTGCCGATTCCATTCGAGGCTATCGTCCAGGATTTTAAAGAGAATTTTTTATTCGAGGGCGGCAGGTCGTTTCTTCCAGAATTTGTTCGATTATTTGAAGCCAAACCAAATGCCAACCATTACTTATTAGCCCGTTTGTTTGAAAGCAAAAAAATCGACAAGATCATTACTACAAACTTCGACAACTGCATCGAGAAATCATTTTCTGACAAAAAAAATAACAAAAAGAAACTCGTAGTTTATTCGGAAACCATAAGCCATCTAAAAAGTGCTGAAACTGCTGGTAAAGTCGTTAAAATCCATGGATCTGCCGAACGTCGGTCTACATTAGGCGCAACTGTCGATCAAATCACCAAAACTGAATTTTACAATAAAAACCTGATTGTACTAGACAATGTACTCGACACTTCCAGGGCAATACTGTTTCTTGGGTATAGTTGCTCGGACAAGTGGGACGTAACTAAAATATTTACAGAGTATGTCAGCAGGAAAGGCAGGAAACCTGAAATAATTTTCTGGCAGCATTATGACTCTGCAAATAGTCACCCTAGCGAAAATCAAAAGAAGATATTTAAAAGTTATAAGTGTTCATGGCTATGCGGCGATACCGACAAATTGGTTTCACAACTCGCCGTGACGAATGGTTTAGATATCCCTGATCCCCCCTATCGAAAAGCGGTTTATACTTTCGAGGGATTGAAGCCGAACGACCCGAATTACGTATTAGGTCGGCTATTACAAACGGCGAATTTCCACCGGCTGGCGGTCAAATTCCTGGAGCGATTTGTCGCACTAGCTCCGGAAAGTACGGCAGAAAGTATTCGCCATGCTAAAGCTTTTGAGTCCCTCGCCGATGTTTACCGAAAATTCAACGAGTTCAGGAAATCCCGCCGTAGTTTTCTAAAAGCTATCGAACTGATGAACTCTGTCGAATTAGTCGACAAGAAAGAAGTCGCATTTTCTCTCGCAAGACTCTATTCGAAGCTTAGTATGCTACTCTTGGACAACAAAAAGTCAAACGCGGGTGCAAAGTATATGGATAAAGCCATCGGGAAGATCAGGCCGTACCGACGGGGGCGTCTAAGCATAGATCATAAATTTCAGATGGCAGAAACCTTCAACGATTTCGCATATCTAAAATTTACGGAGAAGGAATACGCTTCAGCAGCGTCAATTTGGTTTTATTCCTTAAAACTGCGTGAGCAACTATCTAAAGTATACCCGCAGCGATACCTGATCTATTTCAGTGAATCCCTGAATAATATTGGTTCCTCCTATTATTTTATGGACAAGTACTTTGAAGCCATCGATTACACCACTAGGGCCGTCAACGTCGTACGAGAATTGTCGGAGATAAATCCTGTCATTTATTTACCGTTGTTGTCATTAAGGTTAAACAACCTGGGTGCAATGTACAGGGAAAATGCAAACCGTAAAATGGCGCTAATCACGTTAAAGGAAGCCCTATCTATACGCCAGAAATTAGCGACCGATGATCCAGACGTTTATTTGCCAAAAGTCGCTTTCACGATGATTAATCTGAGCGTCGTTTATCTGAAATTGCCTAAAAACAAAACAGCCTCGTTAAAGTATCTGAGTCAGGCAATTGGCATTATCAAAAAATTTAAACGTAAAACAGCGGTCGAAAAATACTTGGAAAATATTGCAAAAGTTCTCAAAGCATGGTCGATTGAGCCAACGAAATATCTTAAAGAAAACTGGGGTCTAGAATATCAATCGCGTCAGACTCAATAATGTCAATTTCTTTCATCAAAAATCTTCAATGCTCTCGCAGGTGTTTTTTTTTACCCCAAATAACTTCCCTGAATTTAGCATCCAAAAATTAGTTCTGTGGTAAATATCAAAACTTATAGCAAACCAGTAACAAATAAGCAACAAAGTATATACGAGCCCGTAGGGGAACGATCTCGAACCGCTTTCTGGAAGATTTAAGGCTGTTAGCTGGGTGAGATAATCCCTAAGATTTAGAAGCTTATTTGCATATTTAAAGTTGAAGGGGCTGCTATGTCCCCGAACTTCTTTTCTTTGTAAAGAAAAGAAGCAAAAGAAAACAACGTTACTATGTGAAGATTTGGCTTTTTAATGTTGGAGCAAGGCGGACGTCATAAAAGAATTAAGAAGGATACATTTAAGTTGGTTCGAATCCTACTGGGTTCACTAGGCTATAGCGACCTATGAGTCGGAATTTTCGAATCATTTTTTACAAGATTTGAAAAACTTGGCAGCTACCGCTGAGAATATTTTTAAAAAAGTCCAAGATAAATTGGAGAAGTAATAAGTTGTAATACCACCATTTACATCAGGTGAAGAGACTATTTAATTTCCGTTTTGTGGAGAATAGCGGATTTTTGAGGAGCTCAATTGCTTCACCAATCTGCGTTTTTGATGCTCTGAGATGAGATCGCAGTACATAAAGTGGGCCATCCATGGAACAGATTTGGTAGAGTATTTGGTCTGCCACACGAAAAAGGAGAAAAGAAATGATTTTATCCATGATAAAGGAAAACTATTTTTATAGATTTATTTATTCTACCCTTTGAGGTATTTGAGTACCATATTCGTGTTCTTTTGCTGATTCTTCCTTTGCAGTTGCTATCGCATTGTTATTCTAATAATTCAATTTATGATGATGTATGGGTTGTCAATTACCATTCGCCAACTATCCGTTTTGGATTTTCGCTTGAAATAAATCCCTGAAAGGGGATTCACCTCGTTGAAATCAATATCGCTATTGGAAATATCCCCCATGAAACTAAGATCAGGACTTACCAGATATTGCTTGTCATTAATCTTACGGGCAGTTAAAATATCCTGATCAACATCGTAAGAAAAATTCGGCACACGATTTATAATTATTGATTTTTGATTGGTGATGCTTTCTAACATGCTGATCCATTCAAAACAGTGGGCGGACACCACAAGTTCCAATTCGTCTTTTTGTTGAATTATTTCCTTCCTGATTTTACGCAATGGCTGCTCAATAATGGCTTCGTCAAGGATAATTGATAACTCGTGAGCAGACACCCTGCTTCTGATGCCGGCCTGGTATATTTTCGCGGCAGCCAGCGTGGGAACACCTACTTCGAACATAACGGCTATTTCTTCGAGGATTTCACCAAAAATCTCGTGTTCCCGCAGTTTCATTTTTTTTGCGATACCATTGAGCAACCAAGGGAATTTATAGGAGAATAGCTTTGCAATGATTTCTTCTGCTGGGACAATTTTGATGATCCGTGACATCGGCGAGGCCATCAGCCAGAGGTCGATGATCTTGCCTAAATTTTCAGAATTGATTTCAGCTTCGTCTTCATCAAAAACCGGCGTACCCTTGATAATTTCAATGATTTCTTTGGCGACTTGTACTTTGTCTTCATTATCCATATCAGACATTAAATATTCATCAAGCAAATCGATGATCTCCAGCAATTTGGTTTCTATAAAAATATCGCTGTTTAAGGGTATGCCGGACCGAATGATCGCTGTCCATTTATCGGTATCGGTCCCAACCTTTTTTATAATGCCCTTTACCCGAGCTTGGACAAAATCCAAGAGATCCTGCTTAGATAAGGATGAGCCTGCTTTGATCTGTATGTAAGCTAAAGAGTTTCGAAAGAAGTCATCGATCCAATCGTAATTTTGCTCTTCATTTTCTTCATAATGTAGTTTGTGAAGGGCAAGCAAAGTATCATCCATCCAGTCTAAGGCATCGTCGATTGCTTTAGCATTTTTACCGAGGCCCTCAATATTATTATCCGCTATTAATTCAAGCATTAAAGCGAATGGAATACCATTTTCACGGGTTATTTTCTTTAGCGCGCGAATCAACAACATAACACCACTTGTGGCAATATCAATTTTTCCCCGGTCAAAATATTTCTTTATTTCTTTCTTTTTTTGCTCAATTATGTTTTTTTTCCTAATCCTGAACAATCGATAATTGTCTTTTCGAAGCTTCTTAATATCCGAGAAGATAGTCGAGGACTCGTCAGTATCGATGGCGACCAATATCTTGCCTTCATGGTCAACAAAGGCCCTGCCGGCACGGCCAGCAATATTCCAAAAATCACGGGCGGTCAGTTTTTTTCCACCTTGGCTATGAGTCGAAAATATCACGGTGGAAACACCCAGGTTTACTCCCTGGCCCAAAGTTGAGGTTGAAATAACAACCAAGGGTTTTGAATTTCGCATCAATCGTTCAAGAGGCAGCCGGACATCGGTGTGCAACGCTCCATGATGGCAAAGAATTCCCTTTTTAGCGTACCTAAGCCAGGTATTATTTGCGCCGTAAGTCTCGACGCAAGCGAGCTCATAGGCCTTCCAATCAATAGAGTTTTTATAGTCATGTGCGGGAGCGTTGGCCGGCAAGCATTTTTCATAGGCTTCGGCAGTTATAAACACCGATTCTTTTCTTCCGACAAAAATTAGTACTGTCCCAAAATTTCTCAATTTATAAGCAGTGGCGCCTACGGCTTCATTTTTATCTCCGGGATAATACCTTAGCGTTCTTTGTTTACCAATAAGCGGGATACTTTCATTGATGATAAATTTATTATTGAAGGAGGGTCTGGTGACATCGTTATTGATCCATTCGAGGTTAACCTCGCTTCCAGTCCAATCTAAAATGCCAAATCTTTCATCTGAGGGGCGCCAGGCGTCTTTAAATACAGCCTCCGGCGACCCAGCCAGCCATTCGGCCAATTCATCCGCATTGGGAAGTACCGCAGAAAGCAGCAGGAATTTTGCACTATTCTTGTTTGCGATAAATCGCAATTCTTCGTAAAAAGCTTCATTAACAATCAGCCTTTTATCGGGTCCCAACAGGTGTCCCTCATCGATGATAATGAGGCCGATTTGGTCGGCAATATCATTATTGCCACGAGTGATCGCCTTTGCTTTTTCTGGGGTTGCGATAATCAGGCTGGCTTCATCTGTGGCGCTTTGTTCCACTTTACTAAAAAGGCTTCCCCCGTACAAATGCGAAACCGGGAAACCAAGGGTCATCAATGTACGTTCTAAAGAGTTTTCAACCTCGAAAGCCAGCGATTTAAACGGAGCAATATATAATACTTTTTTAGCTGGCGCCTTTAAGAGGCAATCAACAATTGCGATCTCGGCAATGCGTGTTTTTCCGCTACTCGTAGGGATCGTAACGACGCAGCTTGCGTTGGCTGGATTTAGTACAGTTGGCAATGACTTTCGTTGGGTGATAAATAACTCATAGATACCCACAGGTGACTGATAAACCAAGGCGTGAATATAATCCTTAATGGTCTGATCAGTAATATCAAAATGTTTGGCGAGTGCCTTCCATAGTGCCGCTTCATTAAAACCGTCCGATATAATTATTAACAGACGGACAACCCACCAAATACTTGGTTCACTTTTTAACTCCGAAATCTCCTTCAGGAGTAATAGTTGTTTACGCGCAGTTTCCAATCGTTCAGAAGCGCCCGTTTCAAAATAACCTACATAGGCGTAAAGGGCTTGGGCGATGATGATTTCGTAGATTCGGTCAGCGCCATCTGTTTCATCTCCGTCTGATATTGTGTTGTCTGTATAATCCTCATCAATGGAAAGTTCTTCCACCAATTGCTTTAAACCAGCATAATTACGGCGAAGAAAATAAGCCACAAGCTGTGCAATTATAGTAGTAGTTTCAATTTTGCTAATTAAAATGTAAGACTTGGAATATTGAAAGCCAGCGTAGTAAGCGAGGGCGGAAACCAATACGTAATAGTTGCTGAGTTCAACCCGGTTTACTTCAGCACCATGGATATGTTCCAGGATCGTGGCACCTTTTTCCAATGGTACCCTTGATTGTTGCAAGCTTTGATTTTCTGCATAGGTTGCGCCGATCTCCAAATAATAAAAAGCCAATATGTTGAGGTTGTTATCTCTGATGGTATAAGGGGGGAAGTTTTCCGCCGATTCCGAGGTATTTAATAAAATATAGCGTGAATTGGCCTGGGCAATAAAGTTTTGGATCACCTTATCATTTTCGACCGTTTCGAACCTTTCGGTATTTTGTTCCAAGTTCATATCAGTCCAGGGTTTGCGAATAAAGTCTCTGCGTACTCAAATGCCTTCTTGATCAATTCTTTGGGGTCGTCTATGCCTACGGAAATGAGCACCATTAACGGATTATCTGAATTCAAATGGGTTTCTACTACGGTGGAGGTCTTAGCATCACTTAACAAAAAGCCTGTATAAATGATCCTGCCATCCTTTTTAACTTCGTCGAGGATAAACTTGTCCAAACGGTCTGCGAGATCTTCTGTAGTTACGTTATTCCCTAATTGATTTACTAAAAATGAATAGGATAATGGCTTTTTATCTTTTGAGAGTGACTTTGATATGTCGGCGACAACCTGTTTTGAAGGAGCTGAGCGAAACTTTGCCTCGCCCAAATAAATTCTAATTTCATCTTTTCCAGCCACAGAAATCAAATCGATCATTAGCGTATCATCCCCCTTGATTGCCTGATCGACATTTGGGTTATATTTTAATTTTACGGCTTTAATAAGGTCCTTTTTTAGTGTGCCTTGAACATATTCGATCAATAATATTTCAGTCGCGTTACCTTTTTTTACTTTATCCGCTTCCGGTAATTGCCGATGCTGGCTGGCATATTTTTTAAAACCTAACTTTTTATAATTTTCCTTCAATTTCTTCACTCGGTAGTCACTATGGTGGTGGTCGAATATCTTTCGCCCTAACCATTCAATAAGCTGCATATCCAAGGCGATTTTAGCAGTCAATGAGCGATGGCGCTTTGTTGCCGTCGGCGCAATATCATTACAGTCCAACCAGCGGTCAAATTCACTGGGTGCGGCAGGGTGGTCACCGATTAAATCCTTTTGTGTCGGCATGATTTCAATCAATAGGGAATGAAGAAAGATGATTCGAATTTCGGAAGGTACTCATAATGACAAGGTTCGGATAAGTTAATGCTGTTTATATAGTTTATTAAACAAATATAAGCCTATTATCCTTACAGTGTATCGAACACAAAAACTGTTGTCAAAAGTGTCTAAGCCTCCGGTTTCTGAGTTTGCCAATGAAATCTAATCATCTTTTTCTGCACAAAGGCCATATCTAATATCTCAATATTTAGGTGCAAAGTGTTTAACGAAACATCTTGCGGGTTTCCCAGATATTTCCAAGTGCCATCATTCATAAATGGTATGCTTTCATTGAAATCCATGAAACTTGGTGTGAAATTTTCCGTCAGGTAGTCTTTCAATCCCCGATAGTCAACCGGAATAAAAAACTTAAAATGGTGCCTGACACTAATAGTATAGGTTATTCCCGTTTTTAAAGGCATCAAATCTTTATGTAGGTTTATAGATTCTCTATCCAATTGTAGATAATGTGTGCCTGGTTCTTTCGTGATTTCATCCCTCTCCCATTTTTGCATGAAGATATTGAAAGCCGCATCAGGAAATGGGACTTTTAAATGATCAATCGAAATATCGCCCACGGGAACATAATGATGCTGGAATTTCAACCCAACCTTTATGCTTTTTTTGATGACAGGTATTTGTATCTCAGTCTGCCAATTGATATTCGAAGCGTCATGTGCGGTGCAAAGGGCAATTTTAGTTTTGTCTGCACAAACCTTTGCTTGTTTTGTGAATCCGGAGCTGCATATTAAGATTCCTTTTGACGCCTGCATGTCCTTTATTACAGCTTCAAATTCATCAATCACTTTGACATCGGCCCGCCTCTTATGATGCTTGGCTTGAATGATCATCAGCAGCTCATGTGTAGCAATCCTTGTTCTTACTGAAATGTCGATTTGCCGTTTTGTCCCTGACTTTATACCTAGTATAAAGTCGTTTTTTCTTACGTCAGCGATCGGCTCCAATTCTTGATAAATGGTAAAAATCAAATCTTCATAGTCTTTCCAATCGATGTTTTTAACTTTATTTGACATTAGTTTGATTTATTGATTATCAGGTACTAGGATATCTATTGTTTTGTAAATCCACTCTTCTGTTATTCGATCTGACTAAGTACGCTTTTTGTTTTTAACCCTGATTTGGCAGTTATAAAATCAGGGTGCGAAATTGTAGTACCTTAGCATCAGAATGGACAACGAATTTAATCAGAAACCACGGTCGTACGCAATTACTCCGCCTGTAAACTATAATTATTCAAAATTACCTTATGGTGAACTACCCTGGGAGGGTTTTGAATATGTATGTTATCTGTATTTATGTCATTTATATGGAGCTGAAAATGTTTCAGCATATGGGAACAGGGGGCAAAAACAATTTGGATTTGATTTTTATGTCAGAATAGGAAATACTGAAAGATATCGGCTTTATCAATGTAAACAGGTAGAATCTTTCGATGCAAATGATTTAAGAAAGGCGATTAAAGCATGGGAAGATGAAAAATGGTTTTCTAAAACGGACGCCTTTGTATTGTTTAGTTCAAATGATTTAATTACCACATCTTTTATAGATGAATTTGAATTGCAGAGGACGCGGCTCAAACTTTTAAATATTGACCTGATTAAAATGGGAAGCGGTCAAATTGATCTTATATTAAAGGAAATTCCGGCTATAGTCGAAGCTTCTTTTGGAGCAGCATGGCGTGATAATTTTTGCTCACCATACGCCTTAAAACCCTATTTAAACGGCATCCTTCCCTCATTAAATTTATCACAAAAAATATACCCGGAGGTTCCTTTTTATATTGAACGTAAATTAACCAATCCCAATAAGCAGGAAGAGGTTTTTAAGAACTTTTATCGGGATCAGTCGGTTTCTTTATACGATCATATCGAGGAATGTTTTAAAACCGCCAAACCCGCTAAAGTTATTTTAAAGGCAGAAGCCGCTACAGGTAAATCAAAGGAACTGGAAAATCTTGCTCACCGCTATTCGCACAATGACAGTGGTATTTATCCTGTGCTAATCAGGATGGTGAATTTCAAGCACGATTTGAACCAATATATCGGTGCTTTTTACCGGGACTGGCAATCTGTACCACCGGAACGTTTGCTTCTGCTTTTCGACGGGCTGGATGAAATTCCGCCCCTGTATTTTAAAGATTTTTTAAAAGAATTTAATATTTTATTGCAGGCCAAAGCAGAGGTTCACATTGTAGCTTCCATTCGGTCCAATGTATTTACCAGCGAAATAGGCAACGGCGTTGAAGCGGAAAACAGACTAAAACCGATGTACCTCAATGATCTAACCGAGTGGGAGATCAATAAATACATTAACGACCGGATTCGCATTTTAAAATCCCGTCAAAATTTTGGAAGATTTTCAAGCAAGCAATGGGTGAAGGAAATATTTCGCAGTCCTTTTTACTTGAGCGGGTTGATTGATCTTTTTCTTGATAACGAAAACGATCTTCCAAAAAGCAAATCAGATATTATAGGAAAAATTCTTATCTATAAAGTTAATAAGGACAAAGAAAAATATGGAGATACCATTCCCGCAAAAGCGCTTTTGGAGTTTGCGGTCGTTTTATCAGTCTACCTGACCCTGACTGGTAAAAATGTTATTGATGAAAATGCACTCCCTGAATTTACCAATCTGAAAATTCCCGATATCCTGAGATGCGGCCTTTTTAAGGTGCAGAATATAGGAACGAATAATACGATCCAATTTGAGCACAATAATTTCCAGGAATACCTGGCAGCGTTAAAATTATCAAAATTGCAATGGGCAAAACTCAAGCCTATTCTTTTTCACACGGGTGGTGTAGCGATGTTAAAACCGAAGTTACTCAATACCGTAAATTTCCTGTTTACACTGTTACCCCAGGGTGGCGAAGCTTTTCAAAGTTTGTTCGGAACCATCCTGTCAACCAAAGCCACCCTTTTGCTGCAATTTGAGAAAGACAAGGTTGCTTCAGAAATCAGGCTGCGGATTTTTAAGGATATTATTTTAATAGGAAAGGCGGAGAAGATTTATTACCTGAGCGGGGATTACCGTGCTGAGGAGTTAATGGACTTTATCAATTATTCTGCCGAAGGGTTCAATTTTCTGTTGGATGAGCTTAATACATCCACAGAATCCAACCATTCTTATTGTCTGCTCGATCTTATACATTCTTATAAGCAGAGCAAAGTTTCCGCTGCTGCCAGGAAACGGCTGCTTAATCTCATGAAAAGGATACTGGCAACTCCAGCTTCTCCTTACGCGATCTACGACCGGGCAATAGATATTCTGACCATATATCGATTTTTTGATCCAAAGGTTCTCCATAACACGATAAAAAAATGCCCCCTGATTGATCACAAAATGGTGAGAGGGGCAGCCATCAAATATATACAGGCAGGTGAGTTTAGTGATCAATTTAAATATGTGCTTGATAGCAATACGATTTTAAGCAATGATACCGAACGGCTGACAGGTGGGCTTGATTATCTGTTTCTTGAATTTATTCTGAAGTATGTCCGGGAGGAAAATGCCGTTCTGTTATTGGATTATTTCATTGAATATAAGGCCAGCATTGGCAAGCTTACCGGTTATAGTAGCTACAGCGAAGCGTCGCATCATATAAATAAAGTGTATATACGGCTTGGAGAAATTTTTAACGGTTCCGCCAATAAGGCCATTTATGATGCCTTTCTGCGATTTTTAGTAGCGCTCAATCTCCAGCCCCACAAGGAAAAGACTTGGGGAAATCCAATGCTATTTTTTAAGGAAGCGCTTGATAAGGAGCGTATATTTATGGATTTTCTGATGCATCCGGAAATGAACAGATTGGAATATGTAATCCCAGACCTTTTCTCAGAAGCTATTGCCCTGACCGTCATACAAAAATATAAAGATGGTGCGATTACAGATGGGCAGATAATTACGCTGCGATGGGGGGTAAATTCTAAAAACCGGGACTTACATGACTACTTTCAGGAATTGTTACTAAATAATTTTGGCGATAAATTTAAATATCAGCAAGCACCGGATTGGAACAAGATACATGCAGACCGGGAGCAAAGAGACTTTGAGCTGTTACAAGACAGGAGACAATTTCTCATAGAGGCAGAACACTTATACAAGTTGATCAGGGATGTGAAAGGAATAGAAGCTGATGATGAGGAAGGAAAACTATATGAGTTGGAATATAGTGAAAGAAGAGAAATTCAACAGCAAATAAACAATACCATTATTTTCAGGGTAATTCATGATTACAAAATAGAAGGGGGCTTTGAAGCTTTCGCCGCCAACTTTGATGAAGCTGGGTGGGAATGGTACGTCTTCCAAATGGTGGAATCTTACCTGGTTGCTGGAAAAAAGGATTTAATTCCGAAAGCTGTTCTTGAGAATAGCGGCATCTTCCTGGTTGAAAAGAATTTATCGCGTATAAATTTTAACAAGGCAATCAAAGACGGTAAGGCAGAATCTTATACGATTAACAACGATAGCATTAGACTTGTCCATTATTATAAACATGGAGCGGTAAAACTCTCCAAGCCGGTTCTTTTGCAAATGTTGAAGCTTGATCATGACGGCTATCTTAAAGATTATCAGTCAGGGGACAAGCAACACCCGAAGCTATTTGAACTAATCTATGAAGAATGTGACGCGGCATCCTATAAGGCGGCGGTCCTTAAAAATCTGGAGAATACCGAACTGAGCAAGCAAATATTGACGACACATGCTTTTATTTGCCTGGAATACAATTATGAGGAAGCGATTCCATTTCTTGTTGGGTTTTTGGATAACAACAATTACCCGGGGAATTTAAAGCGGCACTTAGTAGATATCATTATCCAATTGGCAGATGACCCGGATGTTTTCAACCCTGTTTTTGAGAAGTGGAGTAATATAAAATCTGAGTGGCAATTAAAAATATGCAAGTATTTATCAAGTTTTCCTGCTTATCGACCGCTTTTGATAGCGAAGATTGAATCATCTAAACTAAATCCAATGATTAAAGAAACTGAAATTTTCTGGAAGCATGATTTAATTGCTACAGGAATTAAAATTGGATCAAAAAAGGCCGCCGCATTCCAATTCAAATTATTGATAAGTAAACTCAGAATTTCCTCTTTTGTAACCCTTGTACCGGCCACTTTTGAGCAAATTGTTAAAACAGATCCTGACTGGCTGCTTAAACAATGTTTTAAAGTACTTCTTAAGTATGCTCCGCATATTAAGGACATCAGGCATAATGAACTTCCTGAATTATTGGAGGAAATAATCAGGCAGTGCGGCGTGAAAGACCAGGCTACCTTTGAATTTGCAATGAACGAATACGAGCGTATTATAAAAATACACATTAAAAAACATCCACAGGTAACTTACTTGAAATGGTATGAACGACGCTTAGTAAGCAATTACTATAATCACGTTTCCAGATATGAAAGTGATAATGAAGCCTGGGAGATTATTAACTTTTTAGGTGTAAAAAGCAAATCCGCCTGAATAACTGATATGGCCTAAATACCATTAATTTAGTGAAATCATGCAAACCAAATCACTCGCTACCAATGAACATAGTACCATTTGGAGGTCAGTTGCTTTTTTATTGTTTTTACTTACAAGTTTTAGCAGCCTGGCGCAATCGCCAAAAACGAGTTTACCAACCGAAAGTTACCCCAAATGGGAAAAACAGCGCGAGAACAACCGTGATAAATTTTACTTACGAAAGCAAGATTTACAATATAATTATGAGTTGTGTGGATATTTTAGTCATCTCTTAAATCAGGCTTATACAATATCCCCTTTACTTAAGCGATCACCCTTTTACCCGGATATAGAAATAAGAAATTGTCATTTTTCTCAATCGAAGCAAACAGTTACACATAATTATGAAAATTGTCCATCCTTAAACCTGCAGATGGGAAATGCCTGTAGTTTGAATATTATTGAAAATGCTTTTGATAATCCGCTGCAACTGGCCGGTATATCTGGAAACATTAATATCATGAGCAATAACAGCCCTTATCTTATGATCGCCAGGTCCTATGGAGGTGATTTAAATATTCAGAACAATAATTTGGATGCCGTTGCAGAAGTGGGGCAATGCCAAAAAGGGCAATTTCAGCTAATGAATACATCATTCAAAAGCGATACAGCGCAAATTATAATAACCGATTCAAAATTCGGACAGTTTACCATAGGTGAAATCAATGCAAGGCATTCATTGCTTAAGCTGTATCGTGATACGATAAGTTATTTTACCCTGGATCAGGAAATGTTTACAGATAGAACCAGACTCGGCAAAATCGAAGAACTAACATTTGTTAACTGCCATTTAAATGGCGATTTTATAACGGCATTTGAAAAAGGTAAATCTGTTAAAATTATCCGCTTTAATTCTTGCACATTTTCCAAAGATTGCAGGCTTTATGACCTTAGCGCGGATACGGTGGAATTTGACAATTGCTTAAATATTGAAAAGCAGTTGTACATGAGTGGTGACAGTTCACTCAAACAGATCATCTTAAAACTCTACAATACCGAAGTAACCAATATAAATTTCAACTATTACGGTGAGTTTAAGCTGTTCGAGGGCGCAGGCCCGGAAAATGTTAGAAGTAATTATGAAAACCTCCTTATCAAATTTGAGCAGGAGCATAAAAAAACAAGTTTCGAAAATGTTGATATTGCCTATTCCCGTTACAAACATGGCAAGTTTATCAGCTTCTTTAATTGGATATGGTGGGACTTTGGTTATAATCGCTGGCAGATTATTTGGTGGACAATCGGCTTTTTAACCTTTTTTAGCGTATTTAATTATTATTGCTGGAAAAAGGTGTACAAAACTTATCCTTTGGAAAATGAAAATGATCACCGGAGCAACAGGGCGCCGTTTAATGTTTTTGTATACACGGCTTTGGTGTTCTTTTCGCTAAGGATTAATTTTGAACGTTTATCGTTTAAAAGCTCTATCTGGTTATTTTATATCTTATTGCAATATGTAACAGGGCTGATTTGTCTGTTTTTCATCGTAAACGCCATATTGAAAATTAACTAAAGCAATGCCCGCATGCCATTTTTTCAATACCCCAAACACTACTTATTCTCGTTCAGGAATATTTAAGATATAGTCAACGAGCGTATGCGGGGAATAATCAGGATAAGTTGTTCTAACAGCCTCCTTTAATTCTTCCAATTCAAAATCCATTCCATCTGTCTGAAGAAACCCAACAAGAAATTTATTGACACCTTCTGAATGAATAATATCTAGATCACTGATCGGCTCATTCTCCTCCAAATTGTGCCGCAGATGTAAGTATATCGCCCTGGCGAAGAAGAATTCCTGGAATGACTTATGCGCAAACCGGAGCGTTAAGTTCTCATCTTTACGAACTCCAGAAGGTATTAATACTGAATTAACCACTAATTCATGCGTTTTCATTAACCCTAAATCATTCAGGACAGATGCCACTTCATATTCTTCAATGTAATTCTGCATGATGATCGTTTTTTCATTGTCAAGCCCTCTTGCCATCCTTCGGGCGATACGGGACAAGGCAGTAAAAATCAACCCCATCATTTTAAAAGAATCTTCGTCCTTTTGTAACGGGCGTTTTGTGGAAAAAACGCTGAATGTGCCTGTACGGTCAATTGTAAATTTATTCTGAAAGAAATTGATGTAAAGTTCACTCATATTCCTTTTTCTGACCCCGAATTCCTGAATGTCGCTAACGATCATTTCCAGGAACAGCGGTCGTTTAGGCACATCGCCGTAATAAGCTTCATAATTATCCTCAAATACCAAAAGCCGGAATTCCTGTAGGTTTTTATCCCGGAACCTGGCAGATTTTTGCATATACCGGTCTAAATAGCCGAGAATCTGATCGTTTGTCCATTCGGTAAGCAATAAGGTTTCGTATTTCGCACTTTTACCCATTGCCAGCATGAAATTACCACGCCTTTCATCCCACATTTCTTTCCGGACACTGAATATGATTTTAGCTTTAACATCGGTTAAATTATTAAAGAAGTTTTTGAGAAGATCAAGACTGTATAGTCCTTCATGTTCGTCCAGCCCGTCTAAAAGCAATATGGTTTTGTTGTTATTGTAGCCCAGTAAATAATTCAATAGTTTAGAAGCTAATTTATTAAAGGCATCACTAAAGTCAATTTCCTGGCCTTCGACTATTTCCAACATGCGCTGGTAAAAAAAAGCAGTGACCTGAAGGTCTTTGTTCCCAAAAAGCGCTACGGGGATATACAGGCTGACATAAGGTTTTTTGATAGCACCGAATAAATGGAGTAACAGGCTTGTTTTCCCAAACCCAAACTCACTTAATATTAAAAAACCGGATTTCTTATCCGGGTGTTGTGATAATTGTTGCTTTTTAATGGTGTTTATAATGAAACGATTAGGGTCAATAAGTGTTTCTTTATCATTAATAAAAGGTATCGCCTCATAGTAAAATTCCTGATGCATAGTTGCCCTGTAATCGCCTCCGAATCTTTTATTGGCAAGGTCAATTTTGTGCTCTAACTGCTTAAGGATTAGTCCGCATAAATATTCGGTAAATCCTTCCGCGTCTAACAGCACAGCCTTTTTAACCGGGTAGTGCACGGTTAAATCTTTTAGATCACTTTCCAGTTGTTTTCGGAGAGGAAGATCGAATAACTTCCCTTTGAGGTTGATAACGAGATAAAAGCAATCAATGTTCTTTTTTGATTTTTTAACTGCATCCAGTGAGCTGATGCATTGGTCGTATTGTGATTTTTCAAATCGGGTTTCAAAACCTTTACATTGATAAGCCAGGTTAAAGTCACAACCGAGTTTGCTTGACAGTTGGTAAATGTCAAGACCCATCCGGTCGACTTTTTTCATTTTCGCCGCCGGTACAACATCTGGATATATTCGCGAAATGTAATCGTGGCATCGATCCTGAAATTGATGGTCTACTAAACGGCTAAGCTCATCTAATAAATTCCTTCCCGGTACGGTCGATTTTATGCGCATACTATTCGTGGTCTTCCCAATTGCGGGATTAATATTTAGCTAAACTCCCCAGTTCTTTGTAAAAGCGATCTTATCAGGCCCAGGATTATTTCTGATAGCCACATATTGTTCTACTCCATATTCCCACTCTGTATTTGGGTAAGCATAACATACAATTCCATTAAATAAAAATTCGATAATTACATCTAATTTATTGGCGAGGAGCACGGCATCTTCAAATGCTCTTTCAGCAGTAATGCCTCGTTCAACTTCTACTTTAAGCTTAAATGAACTCATAATCGTTGTATTAATTAATAAATAGATAGCTTCTTAATGAGCATTTCACCGAAAAATCTTGCTCCTTCTTCAATTTGACGTTCCCAACGTTCATGATCAGGAGGATTATTGATCATTATTCTTTCATGCCAATCCATCTGGGCGACCTGCTCAGTCCTGCTATTCAGATGATTGCTGAAAAATACCGCATTAACATTATAATATCTCTTTTTAAGCTCTGCGATCATAATCTCAATTTGTGCTATATCATCGGTACCGCCTGTATGCGATGATAGAATTACAATATCCGCATCCTTAAAATAGCTATCAAAATAATGCTCTACTGTACCATATTCGCTCATTTTCTCCTGTACACTTCGGTTAATGGTAAACAAGGTCTTGATTTTTCTTGGTGCCTCCCGGTGATTGATAGGATGAATGAGGTTGGTATTTAATTTGACAGTTCTATCCACTTCACATAAGTTCCAGATCAAACATTTTTGAAAAGTTGTTTTTCCTGTACGGTCATCGCCGATTAGGATATAGGCCCATTTGCTAATCATGATAATTGGTTGAGGCACTAAATTACGTGAATTTTGTGATAGCTGCAGACAAAATATTTTCCTCTCCCTACCCAATTCACCTTTGCAATACCCGCCCAATAATCCAACCCTACCGTTGGTTAAAAAAATAATGAACCATAAACAACAACGACAAACAATCCAAAAACAAGCGCCCAACACTATTTCATGCCGATTTAAGCCTCATAACCACGTACGGCCCGTCGCTTTGACGCGATTATTTACCGTTATTCCGGATATTTTAAATCAGCTAAAATATCAACCCCCTGTCCTTTGAGATAACCGAAGGAAAAAATGGGCATTTTCAGGTTCGCACTGTATTTATTTGAGCTAAGTAAATAGGGGATCAGTACGTCCTGTAAAGTAATGAACAATGGGATAACTGTATATCCTGCTAAATTTAAGTTTGTACGGATGTTTAAGATAGAAATATCATTAGTAATAGCCTGATATCTTAGCGAATGTTTTTCCATCCAGCCTGGTCCGTCACCATCGGACACAAGGTAACGATCCCTTTCCTCCGCCATTTCTTTAGCTACCTTTGAAGGCGTTGTGTTTTTGGCTTCTATCAGATATGAGCGTTTAGTAGCTTGATCAATGGCCAACACATCAACATCTCCCAACGTCCCCGGAAGGCCTAATTCCGGAAAAACCAAAAAAGCGCTGTTGTTTTTGATCCATTCTGCCAAAACCCTGTTAAATACTTTACCCTTCCGGTCAACCATAGCCGCGCTAAGCGAAGCTAATTTCGGATCTCGTAGACGTCCCTCCATAATTCTCACCTGCATCTGATCAGCTACATCTACCAAATGGCGGATACCGAAATAGATTTTTGGATTTTCTTTATCAGCCTCATTCCGGATCACAACCAGTGGTTTCGACAAATAGGACAGCAATCGGTTAAACCGCCACGGTGACGCTTCGTAATTATCAAAGCCCTTTGGTGGTTTAAGTGCATTGCCCCGGTGACGTAAGCACATCAGGTCCAGCATCTTTTGAATTTGCGCGTCGTTCAGCTCTAGCTGCTTTTGCTGGACGATTTCAATTAAATCATTCCGGTATAGCCAGGCGTATGGCCTATGCTGTTCCAGACCGCTGTATGAAATATCAATCAGGAAATTAACCAATTGCTCAAAAGTAAAGCCGTGCGCTTCCTGATAGGCATCGTTGATCTTGGCAATTAATACGGAGCTCTTAATTTGTTGGACGCTGTCAACAGCGGAATCGGGAAATAAGTCATCAAAATCTTCATGGAATGCCGCTACAAGATTTTCAACCTGCCGGCGTTGGTACGGGTGAACAAAATCCTGTAAAAAATGACGTTGGAAGCCTATGCGGCCAGATGACAGTATCGAAAGGTGATCATTGGATAACTCAAAATACAATTGGTCATCAATAACTCCCAAATCAACGATGGTGATCATGATTGCTAGTAATTCGTCAATTAGCTCATCCGATATAATTTCACTTCCCGTATGCTGTTCTGCGCTGATAAATTCAATGAGGCAGCGGTAGGCAATAGATGCCTGATTAATATCGCTCTGGTTATCATGAACCTCATCCATATAGGTATCATAAAGATCAGGATAACAATGTTTGACTGTGGGAATATTGATCTCCTGTGCTTTCTTTTTATGGATTAACTTTTCATAATGACCGATCAGCCTGCCGAGCAACAATTCGGTATCAACAGGCTTCAGCCGTTCGCGTAACCGTGGAATAAGTACTTTAAAGATCAAATGGCCCAGAAATTTCAACTTCTCATCTTTGTCAGTTATTTCGGGTAATCCTTCTATAAAAGCAGGTTCTAAGGTATTCGTCAGGTCGTCAAGAATACTGTTGGTTTGATATGACCGTAAATATTTCACTCTACCTAAATAGTTATTGAGCTGCCTGACATCCTTCACACTATTGAATATGGTCAGTTTCTTTTTCCGGCCCAATGGAGCGGCTTTATCTACGATTACAGGAGTATCAAGTGGCGCAAGCGATTTAAGCACACCGCTTTGGGCCAGGACTTGGTTTAAAACCGTCAACAACACCTGTATAAAATGACGCTCAGCCCGGTTATCCGGCACGTCCAATTGTTCTGCAAATGCGCTATTAAATTCCAGCAGGATACCTTTGGCAGTAATCCGGGCGGTAACCGGCTGATGTCCGACAGGAAAAGGAATTTTTTCCATTACTGGCTCAAAAAAGCGCTCGGGGTCGGTAATATCAACAAAGACCTCTATGATCTCGAATGGTAGTCGCTTTAGGTGGACGTTAAGGTCGTCTTTGGCCTGCTTGAGCCAATAAGCCACCATTTTTATTACCTCTGTAAAAAATGCCAGGTCATTGTCACTGTATTGTCGAACTCGTTCCTGATCAGCAGGTTTGAACCAGATAGTCTGCGGGTAACCGGTGATTGCGAATTCTTGCAATATGCCGGTTACCGGATCTGGTATATACACCCCGTCAAACTTGTCCAAAAGCAATACCGGGATAAATACAACAGGTGGCACCGAGCCATCCTGGTAAGGAAGTACCATAGCAGCCGACCTCCTTTCTGCACCAATAATGAATTTTGGTGCCAGGGATGGATCGGACTCATAACGATCAAAAGCCTCGTTAGACAGGTAAAACGATTCACCGTGATCCATATATAAGGCAAACATTTCCAGTAAGGACATTCCCGGTGTATCATAATCTTTCAGAAATCGCTCCTTTGCCTCAACAAAATACCAAAGCGTTAGACTGTGGTAATCATCGGTTCCACGGCAAAGCGTAATCCAGTCTTGGTAGGCGAACATTAAAAATGGATGATCCGGAAAGTCCAGTTTAACAGCAGCCTCTCGTCCGGTATTTCCGATAACCGCTACAAACAACCGTTTAAATGATTGGTACGTTGAATCATCCAGCAGTCGGTTGGCAGCTAATAGTTGACTTTCCAAAATGGCACCGATCTTCGGGTCAGATAAACGTTTAACCGGATTAGCAACGTTGTAATTGCCGGCAGCCACCATATCGGGGACATAGATCACAATCGCTAACTTATCCGTGTCCATTTGGTACACAAAAATATCAGGTTCAGTTATTTGGAGCGCCCCCGGTTTTACCCTTTTCCAGTCCAGGTGGAATACAATATTTTTCGCAGTCGTTGCCGCCTCCTCATTATATAGGCGGCTTATTTGATCGGCACAATTATGTTTAATAGCGGTACGCCACAGATAGAAATATAAAGCGCTGGCTAAATTAACCGGACTGAGGATTAAAAATGCCTTCCCCGCGTCAAAAACAGGTTTCAGTAACAACGGGTTATCGTCCTGGTCAAATTGTTCCGTAAGCGAATTGAGGTCAATCAGCAACTCGTCGATTACGCTCAACGATAGCTTCTTATCCTTAAAAGTTGCTTTTATGGCTTCCTTGTTCAGCAGGCAACTGCCCCAGGCGGTTTCAAAGGTGGCTTTATCAGGAATATATATGGATTCAAAGCTGATAATGGTGTCGTCAAACGGCACTATGTTGTTTTCCGAGGCGAATGCCCCGGCAACTTTTAAGATAAAGAATGCTGCTGCATAGGCCTCCTCGTAAAAATCTTTTGGGAATTCATTAAGCTGATCTAGGAAGATTACATTAAGTAAGGATTGCAACAACAAGCCCCCGCCTTTTAAAAGGCCGGGTAAAATCGTGGTATTTCCTAAAAATGAAGTAATGTTGGTGCTGAAGACGTCCGGCTTATTCCAACTTGTATTATGCAACCACTGATGATTAAAAAAGGTAGTGTATAGTTTTTGGTAGGCATACAGATCATCATTGTAAGCCTTTGCTCTTAACCGGTTAAAAGTCATTTCCTGCAACGCAACCAACCGTTTGGTATTCTCCGGAAAGGCCTGTAAAGCTGTGAATACCGCTAAGGTATGCAGCATTTTTATATCAACGGGAGGCTTGGCCGCACTCACCAAAGCGGATTCAGCAACATTGCTGCCGTCTTTTAGGCAACAATGTTTATGCTTTTTACCACTGCCACAAGGACAAGGACTATTTCGGGATATTTTCATTCAATGTTGTTCGGATATGGCCCACAAAAGGCTTGGCCATATTGAAGTTTTCACAGTTATCCTCGAAAATTACGGTTTTTCCTTTGACAACTGAATTGTACATTTTTTAAATTGAAATGAGACCTGAATTTTTTGATCAAACCGGAAAACATGAAATTGATATCCAGGCAGAATATAAGGAGGCTTTTATATTCGCCGAATGCAAATCAAGTATTCTATAGATGCAGGCATGGCTAAGTATAAACGTCGGCAATAATTTATTACCCAGTAGTTTAAAGCAAGCCATGTTTTCGCCATGCGAAAACAGCTTGCCGGGAAACCCGGACCCGATGAACTTCACGAGGATCAGCTTATCATCCGTCAATAATAAAAAACCTAAGGTTTAGTTAACTCCTTAAAATCAACAGACCGAAATCATTTAAAAACAAATATATAATTGAAATTAAGGATTGAATTTTTCATTGTTGGGATTGTTTGGGAATAGATATTTGAAAACCCAAAGATGCCTCTGAGTTCTACTAAGGTAATACTACCGCAACTAAACGATTTGAAGATTTGGGTCTTGTCTTTGACTATTCGAGATTGAAAGCAATAATTAAATCCGGTTTAGGTTTGAGATATTGATTTAGTGTAAAACCCAATTCTCGAACCTAGTATTCTAATAAGTTCTTTGGATCAACACCAAGTCCTTTTGCTATTTCTAAAAATGTGGTAAAATAAAAGTCTTTTTGACCGTTTTCAATCATGCTTAAGTTTCCTTTAGTGACATCACATGCTTCTGCGATATCATCTTGACTTAAACCTTGGCTTTCTCTAACACTGCGTATTCTCTGGCCAATCAAAATTAATCGCTGTTTATCTCTTGATTCATTCATTGAGAGTGAAAGAACCGCAATTATTGACTATTTTTTGTTACAAGTACTTGTAACAAAAAATAATTTTTCTTATTTTTGAATTATGAGTAAACAATAATAAAAACTAAAGAAAATATTTTAAGAAAATAAGAAAACATTAACGAAGTCTCACGTACAAAAACCGCCAGTTCGACCGCGTGAAGACAAGTGATGTACCCATTCCTTTAAATTTATATCTTTGGATATATTTTTAGGGGTGGGCTTCACTTAAGTCTTTTGTGGTCAACTCCAACTCTCGGGTAGAGGAGGAGGGGCTCCTGGCGGTGCCTTGTACAAAAGCAGTGAAGCCCATCCCTTTTTTATTGGCTTTCGTTGAGGTTCGGTATTTTTTAATGAAAAACGAATATGAAAAAGTCAACGATTTCAAAATTCAGGAATGGCTCAGAGCGAATAACAAAATGTTATTTGTGCTTTCAGGTCTCTTCTAAAACCTGTCAAAATCCCCTCAAAAACATCATCAAGTCACCCACATGATCCCTGCCAAACGGCAACCGCCAGTTAATAGTTAAAAACCGGTTGCCGTTTATTTCCTTTTTTTCACCAGGCATAACCTAAATCTGAACATCCACCATGGCAGCCATCGTCGTCAATTTGAACAACTTCGGAACCCGAACACCCGAGCAGGTCGTCAGGATATTCTATACCCTGTACACCCCCGAAGCCATCGAAACCGCCCTGTGGAACGTCTTCAGGATCTGTGCCCTCGCCGAAGAAAAGGAAAACCCCGGACACCAGCAAAGCATCACCGCCATCGCCAGCCTCTTCGATCAGCTGATCGCATTCACGCGAGCCATCCACCAGCTCCGCGCCGCACCCCCCGGCAAATGCATCATCTGCAACAGGGAACCAACAGGCGACAGCAGTTAAACCAAGCGAACGCTCCGGGAATCAACAAGCATTATTTACCGACAACCCAACAAAAATGAAGCTGAAATTATGCCTCCTGCTATTCCTATGCCCGATTTTTCGCGGTTTAGCGCAGGAAAACAATATCAAAAATATCCCGCGCGCTATCGCCATCGGCGATAAAGTGCCCGATCTCCGCATAACCCATATCCTCAACTACCGGGATAAGGCCACCAGCCTTTATGCCTTCAAAGGCAAACTCCTGATCCTGGACTTCTGGGACACCTGGTGCGCCACCTGCGTCGAAGCACTCCCCAGGCTCGACTCCCTGCAAAAGGCCTTCGGCGACAGTATTTGTATATTGCCCGTCACCAGCCAGGAGGAAAACGCCATCCGCAAATTCCTGCAGCAAAACCTCTACCTGAAAGGCTTGCCAATCACGACCGCGACAGGGGATACCACGCTACGCAGGCATTTCCCGCACACCCAGCTGCCCCATGACGTCTGGATAGACAAAAACGGCAAAGTCTGCGCCATCACCGACACCCAGTACATCAACACCCGGAACATTCGCGCCGTCCTGCAGGGCAAAATCCCCAGCTGGGCCGTCAAGTCCGATAATACCGGCTTCGACGAAAACAAACCCATCCTCGGCCTTGCCAGGTTAACCGGCTTTTATTCAGCGCTTACGCCGTACCTGCCCGGCCTGCCGCCCGTATTCGGCACCCGCGAAGATACCCTGGCCCATACCGTGCGCACCTATGCCGTTAATTTCCCCATCCTGAAGCTGTATATGATGGCCTGGGGCAGGCTGCTCTATTTCCCCCCGAACCGCATATGCCTTGAGGTAAAGGACAGCACGCGCTTTCTCTACGATCCGCAGAACACCTACCGCGCCGACTGGGACCGCAAGAACAGCTATGTTTATGAATCCATACTACCGGCGAATACCCCCGACAGCGTAAGACTTTCCGTCATGCGCCAGGACCTCGACAGGTTCCTCGCACTGCACGGACGCATGGAAAAACGTAAACTCGATTGCCTCGTACTCTCGCTCAGTGGTAAAGACACCAGCCTTTTCCGCTCCAGGGGCGGTAAAGCCATCAATACCCTCAACGCTGCCTCCGGCACTAAAGAACTCCGCAACGCCAAACTCTCCAATATCCTCTGGCAAATGAACCGGCAGCGCGGCAGCCTGCCCGTCGTCGATGAAACCGGTTATACCGGCAAAGCCGACCTGCGCCTCGATGTCGCATCCTTCAATGACATCCCCAAGGTGCAGGCAGCTTTGGCCCCGTACGGGCTCCAGCTTAAAAAAGCGGTACGCGAACTTGAAGTATTTGTATTAACCCAAAACCCATAAGCTTTTCTATCATGTATAAATATCTACTCTTCATACTATTTCAGGTGATCAGCCTAACAGCACTCGCCCAGCACCCCGTGAACGGCCAGGTACAAAGCGCCGCCACCGGCGAAGTTATCGCCGGCGCGACCATCCGCCTGGCCGACGGCAGCAAAGGCACCGTCAGCGACGCGAACGGCAAGTTCAGCATCGCCATACCAAAAGATACCGCCACGCTGTATATTTCTTTCATCGGCTTTAAAACCCAAAAACTGCCCGTCAGGTGGCCCGTAAATAAACCGATCGCGGTATTGCTCGAACATGGCAGCAGCCTGCTCAACGAAGTGACCGTATCCACCGGCTACCAGACCCTTTCCCAGGAACGCGCCACCGGTAGTTTTTCCCGCATCTCCGGGCAGCTCCTCGACCGCGAAGTCAGCACCGACGTCATCAGCCGCCTCGACGGGATCGCGCCCGCCACCTTCTTTGACAAACGCGTACAAAGCAACAGCCCCCTCAATTCCATCAGCATCCGCGGCATCAGCACCATTTTCAGCAACGCCGCGCCCCTGCTGATCGTAGACAACTTCCCCTATGAAGGCGACCCAGCCAATATCAACCCCAACGACGTGGAGAATATCACCATCCTGAAAGATGCTGCCGCAGCTTCTATCTGGGGCGCCAGGGCAGGCAACGGGGTAATCGTCATCACCACCAAAAAAGGCAGGTACAGCCAGCCCCTGCGCATTACCGTCAACAGTAGTATCACCACCGCCGATAAACCCGACCTGTTCTATTTCCGGCAAATGAGCAGCAGCGATTTTATCGACGTCGAAGAAATGCTCTTCGGCAAAGGCTATTACCGGTCCGCGCTGAACAGCAGCCGGCACCCGCCCGTATCGCCCGTCGTCGACATCCTCAGCCGTGAACAAGCCGGCGCGCTCACCGCCGACCAGGCCAATACGCAGATCAACGCCCTGCGTGGACTGGATGTCCGCAACGATTTTGAAAAATACATTTATCGGCGCCCGTTGAACCAGCAATATGCCTTTGCCATGAACGGGGGAGGAGAAAACGCCAGTTACCAGTTTTCTGCAGGCTATGACAACAACCTCGGCAATATCCTGGCCAGCCAGTATGACCGGCTCACGCTCCATGCCGCCAATAATTTTAAAGTGCTCAAATATTTGGAATTGTCCACCGCTTTGACCTATACCCTCAGCCATACCGCAGCGGGCAATACGACCTCGCCCTTTGGTTACGGGCAGATCATCCCCAACGGAAAATCCGCCCTTTATCCCTACGCCCAATTAGCCGATGCCGCAGGCAACCTGCTCCCGGTTCCCAAAGACTACCGCCTGGCGTATACCGACACGGCAGGGCAGGGGAGACTGCTGAACTGGAACTACAACCCCGTACAGGAAGCCCGGCTGGCAGACAACAAAACCAAGGCATCGGATATCCTGCTCAACCTCGGCCTGAAATACGAGATCAGCCCCGACCTGAACGCCGAAGTCAAATACCAGTATGAAGGTTCCGGCACCGCCGGCAGGCAGTACAACAGCCCCGACGGCTATTATGCACGTAACCTCATCAACCGTTTCACCCAGGTCAGCGGCAACAGCGTCATCCATATCATCCCGCCCGGCGGGATACTTGACCTGTCCAATAGCGACCTGGACGCCGACAAGATCCGCGGGCAACTCAATTACAGCCATACCTGGCAGCAGGAACACCAGCTTACCGCTATCGCCGGTATCGAAGTCAGCCAAACCCATACCACATCCAACAACAACCGCACCTACGGGTATAACGCGGATATCCTCACCTATGCCAATGTCGACTATGTAAATGCATACCCCATTTACGGCAACCTGTCCGGCCCGGATTATATCCCGGCCAACACCTCCTTCGGCGACCTCACGAACAGGTTCGTCTCTTATTATACCAATGCCGCCTATACCTATAAGCAGCGGTATACCCTGTCGGCCAGCGCCCGCAAAGATGAATCCAATCTGTTCGGCGTCAATGCCAACCAAAAGGGCGTGCCCCTCTGGTCCACCGGCCTGTCCTGGAATTTCTCCGACGAAAGCTTTTACAAACTTACCTGGCTGCCGTACCTGCGGCTGCGGACCACCTACGGTTACAGCGGCAATGTCAATACCAGCCTTTCGGCTTATACCACCCTGCAGTACCAGGGCCCCAACCCTTATAACAACCTGCCCTATGCCGACGTCGTCAACCCGGCCAACCCTTCGCTGCGCTGGGAAAAAACCGGCATGCTCAACCTCGGTCTTGATTTTGCCACCAAAAACAGGCGCATCAGCGGCAGTATCGAATATTATGTCAAGCATTCCACAGACCTGCTCGGCGCCGCGCCCGTAGATTACACCACCGGCTTTGATTACCTGACGCTGAACAGCGCCGACACGAAAGGACACGGCCTGGACCTGCAGCTCAACACCGTCAACCTGGCCGGCCAGTTCCGCTGGGAAACCGCGGTACTGTTCAGCTATACCCATTCGGAGGTGAGCAAATACCTGCTGCCCTATACCAGTGCCAGTGCCTATGCCAGCTTCGGCCTGAGTATCGCGCCTTTTCCCGGAAAAGCGCCATACGGCATCTACAGCTATAAATTCGCCGGGCTGGATCATAACACCGGCGATCCGCTGGGTATCGTAAACGGGCAGCACAGCACCGACTACGGCACCATCCTGTATAACAGCAGCCCGGCCGACCTGGTCTACAGCGGGTCGGCATTGCCCGTCACCTTTGGCGCGGTCAGGAACACCGTTTCCTGGAAGGGCCTGTCCCTGTCGGCCAACATCAGCTACCGCCTGGGCTATTATTTCCGGAAACAGACCATCAGCTACAGCGCGCTCTTCTCCAAATGGGTGGGGAACGCGGACTTTGAAAAACGCTGGCAAAAGCCAGGGGATGAAAGTTTCACCACCGTGCCCTCACTGGTTTACCCGGCCAATTCCAGCCGCGATAATTTTTACCAGTATTCCACCGCCACCGTGGACAAAGGCGACAACATCCGCCTGCAGGATATCCGCCTCGCCTATGACATCAATAAAGGTAGCCTGAAGAAACTGCCCTTTTCCGCCGTACAGCTCTATTGCTATATGAACAATATCGGCCTGCTCTGGCGCGCGAATAAGGACCACCTCGACCCGGATTACGGTTCTTCCTACCCGGCGCCCCGGACCTATGCCCTCGGTTTAAAACTCAACTATTAATGCCATTCCACATGAAAAAAATCAATAATATACCCCATAAAATAGCGATGCTCCCGCTTTGCCTGTTGCTGGGCGCCTTTATCCTGGCCGGATCGGTATCCTCCTGCAAAAAATACCTGGACCTGAAACCCGACAAATCGCTGGTCGTGCCCGCGACCCTGCAGGACCTGCAGGCCCTGCTGGATAACATCGATGTCATGAACCGCGGCTATGCCTATGCCGCCGAACTGGCCACCGACGATAATTACTTGGCCGATGCCGACTGGGCCAATTTGTACACCCAGCAGGATAAAGATACCTATACCTGGAACCCGGCTGCGCAGGTCACCGACGGCCAATGGCTCGGCCCCTACAAAACTGTTTACCAGGCGAATCTTATTTTAGAAACACTGGGAACTATCCCCATGACCGCAGCCAATAAAAGCGAGTGGAACGCCATCAAAGGATCCGCCCTATTCTTCCGGGCATTTGCCTTTTATGAACTGGCGCAGCACTTTACGATGCCCTATGATCCCGCAACCGCCGGCGCCTTGCCGGGTATCCCTTTGCGGCTCAGCTCCGACATCTACGCCAAAACCACCCGCGCCGGCCTGCAGCAGACCTATGACCAGGTTTTGAGCGACCTGCGGCTTTCCCTTACGGTATTACCGGAAGTTTCAGCCAACCAGGCCAGGCCGGCACTTGCAGCCGTCTACGGCGAGCTGGCCCGCGTTTACCTGGTCATGGGCGACTACCGCCGTGCCGGCCTCTACGCGGACACTTGCCTGCAAAAAAACGAGACGCTGATCGATTTTAATACCCTCGATCCGAACGCCGGTACACCCTTCCAGCCCTTTAACGAAGAAACCATCCTGTATACCCTGGCACAAGGCAGCGACGCCCTTTCGCCACCGGCATCCAAAACAGACAGCAGCCTGTATGCCTCCTACGACCCGAACGACCTGCGCAAGATCATTTACTACCAGGACAATGGCGACGGTACCTTTTCCTTTAAAGGCGGCTATGATGGAATCGGTTACGGGACAGTCTTTAACGGCATTGCCACCGACGAAATGCTACTCATCCGCGCCGAGTGTTTTGCGCGGGAAGGCAATACGACCAATGCGCTGAAAGACCTGAACACGCTGCTGAAACAGCGCTTTTTAACCGGGACGTTCATCCCGGTTACGGCATCAGGAGCCGGCGATGCCCTGCAGCAAATATTAACAGAAAGGAGAAAGGAACTGGTTTTCCGGGGGCTGCGCTGGAGTGATCTGAGAAGGCTGAACCTGGATAAGACCAGGGCGGTCACGCTGCAGCGGCACCTGAACGGCAAGGTGTATACGCTGCCGCCCAATGACCCGCGCTATGCGCTGCTGATCCCCGAAGAAGTGATACAGCAAAGCGGGATCACGCAAAACAAAAGATAAAAAGGCGGGCGGGCTTTGCCCACCCGCCCTGCAGGAACCTAGTTCCGCAGTTTTACATCGGTAGAGCCATGATGGCTGCTCAGATCGGCATTGATCTCGTTGGACAATGCCGGGGTGATGTCAGGCGAGCCGCTGTTGTCGGTGGCAAATATGGCACAAACGTTAGCCGTACCGGAACATGAAGGCACACCGCTGTCCTTCACGTAATTGGCGGGATCGGTAGGATCACCCGAACCGGTATAACTGTACCAGAACTGGCTGAAATTGGATTGCTGGGCTGGCGCCTTAAACGAGAAAGCTGCGCTGATGCCTAAAACTACGGCGATAACCGCCACATTAATTTTAAATGATTTCATGATAATGAACGCTTTATTTGATCAAAAAACATTCAGAAAAACTTTAAATGAAATGAAAAAAATGAATTCGCCGGTTGTGGTCAAGGGTTCCCGGCAATCCCCTTTGCTGCTGTTATGCATTACGTTTTTATACGGCAGGCCTCCTTTCTTTAAGTTCAACATATATGGCGATCAGGTTCAGGCAAAGCAGGAAAAGGTTAAGCGCCAGGTGCGCGCCCCATGAAAGCCCGGTCATCAGCCCGCCGCAAATGCAGGGTTCGGCGCTCCAGAAATGCAGCAGCACCAGGCCGACATAGCCGGTAAACAACGCCAGCATGACCAGCGAAACTTGCAGCCCCAGCCAGCGTGTCCGTGGATCGAGGAGCATCAGGGTGGCGGCCAGTTCCGAAGCCGGCAGCAGGTAGCGCAGCGCAACGGCAACCACCGGCGGGAAAGGCTGCGCATGCAGACCGGCGCCAAATACACCGAAATCCATCAGCTTGGCTACCGCCGCGTAGACGAAAACCAGGATGAGCAGGGCAACAGGTAATTGTTTTAATAATTTTTTCATCAGGCTTTTTTGCCGGACAAAGTAAGGCCGCGCCAAAAAGCCAAAACAGTATGAAATGGGTAGTATACAGTCAGCGGGTATGAATAAAGCCGAATACCGCTTTTTAAATGCACTTTTTTTAAGGGCGCCATATTATAGTTTTGCCGGCTATGACCCGGAGCGTTTGCCGGAAGTGCTGCAGGACCCGGCCTTCCGGAACGCCCTGTACCTGGCCAGCCCCGGTTTTTACAGGGTGATCGAAGCCAGTGGTTTTGATTACCGCCTGCTCGGCGCAAAGGAAAAACACAGCCTCTGCAAGTATTATAACCGGATGTGTTTCCGGCCAACACCCTTTGGCAGCTTTGCCTCTTTTACGCTGCTGGAATGGGGAGAAGGGGAGAACGTAAAACTTTGCGGTGACTCCGGCGCTATCCTGCACCTGCTGCCCGACCGCCAATTGATCACCCGGCTGCGACATCTCACCGGTCCCTTCAATCCGGCAAAACCTTTGATCAGGAACCCCACCCTGTACCGGATGGGAAACGAATACCGCTACGTAAAGTCAACCATTGACGAAAAAGGGCATTACCGCTTCTCGCTCGATGCCCTGGCGGCAGAAGACTTTTACCATGATTTTTTTGAATCCTTTGCCGCCGGACCGCGGCAAACCAGGCAAGTTCTCGAATGGATGACAACCTACAGCGGATGTTCTGACGACGAAGCTACGGACTACCTGCTCTTCCTGCTGGAAGAACAGGTTTTATATCACCCGGGTACCGGCTATATCATCAGCGCCGGGCAAACACCGTCGGCGGATGACTTGCAAGGGCTTTCAGGCAACTGGCAAACCTTTAAGCAAATCCCTTTTCAGCAAACAGGCTCCCTTGCTGGCCTCGCTGCTGAACTTGATCCAAAACCAGGGGAACCCGGAAAGGAGGGGACTAAATCCTGCTTTTACGCAGCATTGGAGCGTAAAAAACAAAGCGGTGGGCTGAGCGTCCAGGACAAGGAGGATTTGGGGGCCGCTATTCAAATGCTCTCGTTATTCGCCCTTGCATCCCCGCTGACCGTGTTAAAGAAATTCACCGCCGCCTTCAAAGCACGGTTCGACCTGGAGCAGGTACCCCTATTAACCGCGCTCGACCCGGATGCCGGCATATCCTATGGTAATTTTGGTATTTCTTCACCTGCCAAAGGCTTTGAGGATATCCGCTTTCCTGCCAAACCGGATCACGATGTCGCTGTGGACTGGACACCGGTACATAACCTGTTGTTCCGGCTTTGGGGAGCGGCCCGGCAAAACGGGCCCTTTTCACCCTTAATGATCACGGAAGACGACCTGGCCGGTTTACCAGCAACACCAGGCCCGGGCTTCCTGCCATCGACTTTGGCGGTCATGTTCCGCAAAACCGAAGACCACCTGCTGATCGAGCATGCCGGCGGCGCAGCGGCAGCGGCCCTTACCGGCCGGTTCTCCGCATTCAGCGACGAAACCAAAGTATTGTGCAGGAAACTTACGGCCCTGGAAGCTGCCGCCCATCCCGGGATCGTATTTTCGGATATCGGCGTCTTGTCCGACACTCATACCGATAATATCAATTACCGGGAGCGGATTTATCCCTTTGAAATACCGTTGAATGTCTATTCCGCCCTGCCGGAGGAAGCCCGGATCCCGCCGGAGGACCTGCTGCTCTCCGTGCGCAATGACGAGCTGATACTTTCATCCAAAAGACTGCAAAAAAGGGTGATACCGCGCCTCTCCACCGCTTATAATTACCAGCACAACGAGCTGGCCGTTTTTCGCCTGCTGTGTGATATGCAGTACCAGGGTTTACGGTCCAATTTTAATTTTAATATGGCGTATTATTTCCCAGGGCAAAGCTTTTACCCCCGGGTTGTTTTTGGCAATACCATCATCAGCCTGGCGCGGTGGTATCTGGGCGAAAAGGAGCTAACCGAAATCAGGGGTGAAGCACCGGGCAAACTGACCAGTGTGCTCCGCCATTTCCGGCACCGTTACGGTATCCCGCAGCGGGTTAGCATCGGACAGACAGACCAGCAGCTTTTTTTTGACCTCGCGAACGCGCAGGAAGCACAGTTTTTCATGGATTGTATAAAGGATTTAAAAACGGTCACCCTGACCGAATACCTATTGCCCGGCCGGGCTGTCAAGACAGGTAACAAACCATTAGCCGGGCAGTTTATCGCATTTCTGTCGCATAAAGAAACGATATACCAACAAGCGGCAGCCTTAAAACCTGCAGCCGGCATCGATCGCCAACGGCATTTTCTTTTAGGCGACGACTGGCTGTATGTCAAAATATACTGTACGCCGGAAAGCGCCAACCGCATTTTGGGAACGGTCATTATGCCATTCATCCATGAAAATCGTGCGCATCTCGCGAAATGGTTTTTTATCCGGTACTTCGATACCGGCTACCATCTCCGCTTCCGTATATTGACCTCACCGGAGCGACCCGGCCTCCTCCTGCATGAATTGCGAAAGAAATTAGCGGAAACCGGGAACGACCACCTGGTCAAAGACTACCAGGGAGATATCTACCGCCGTGAAATGGAACGCTATGGTGCAGGCCTCATCGAGCCCGTCGAAACCTTCTTTTGCGCCGGCAGCGAACTGGTCAGCCGGTTTGTTCAAATAAAAAACGAATCAGAAGGGGAGCTGGATGAATTTCAGCTCGCCCTGTACAGTACCAAAAGGCTGCTTACTGTTTTCCTGGACGATATCACTACCGGGCTGGATTTTACCAAACAAATGTCCGCACGCTACCTGCGCGAATTCGCTGCGGACCAGCAGCTGAAAATTGACCTCGACAGGAAATACCGGGACATGAAAACAGCTATCAGCAATTTGTTTGAAGAACCGGTTTTTAACGAAAGGCTGACTGCGCTATTGGATAGTCTATGTGCTGCCCTGGCGCTCATCCGCGAGCAGGCAAGGGAAAATAGTCTAACCGAACAAAGGGCATTACTGGCAGATTTGGTTCACATGCACCTGAACAGGATATTTATGGTCAAACAAAGACAGCAGGAGCTCCTCGTCTATTACCTGCTCCAAAAGTATTGGGCGTCCGTCACGGCCAGGCAAACGCAAAGCAGGCAAACGTCGTCGACGCGCTAAGTGTTGATCAGCGCGCTGCTGATCTTGTCGCGGAAGGCCGCTTTGTAGGCACGGCCGATCGGGAGAACGGTCTGGTCCTGCAGTTTCACCTGGCCCGGTTCCAGTGAGCGGATAAAGGCGTGATTGACAATATGGGACTTGTGGATTTGAGAAAACTGTTCCGGAGGCAATTTACCAAGCGCCTCCGAAAGTTTCAGGTAGGTGACGATTCTTTCGTCCCGCAGCTGGATCTCGACATAATGGTCAAAGCCTGAAATATACATAACGTCCTGAACATTGACCTGCAGCAGTTTTTCCTTGATGCCCGTTTTTACAAAAAAGAAAGCCGGCAGTGCAGGCTGGTTTTCGACAAGGGGTGCGGCGCGCTTCCGGATCTTTTGAATACAAACGAGAAAGCGCTCATAGCTGATCGGTTTCAACAGGTAATCCGCCGCCTCTTTTTCAAATGCTTCCGGGGCGTATTCCCGGTAGGCAGTCGTAAAAATAACGGTCGTTTGTGTATTCACCATGCCGGCGACCTGCAGACCGTTCAGTTCCGGCATGTCTACATCAAGAAAGGTCAGACCGGGACGAAGCGAAGCGATCTGTTCCAGCGCTTCCAGGGCTTTGTTCGAGGAACCGGCGAGTTCCAGCCCGGGAGTTTTGCGGATGAAGTCTTCTAAAATCCTGATGGCATGGGGTTCATCGTCGACGATATAACAGCTTAGGTTCATAGGTGCAAATTTAAGCATAATTCAAAATGTTTTTCGGTTTCCGTTACCGTCATTTCATACTGCCCGGGATAAGCGAAATCAAGCCTGACACGGACATTTTGCAGCCCGAGCTGCTGAGACCGGGCGTAATCGCTCTTTGACTTTTTGAGGTTTTTACAATAAAAGGAAAGCAGTCCTTCCGCGCTGACACTGAGCCTGAGTAAGGCCGGGTCACCCGGTTCTGTCAGGTTGCCATGTTTGAACAAATTTTCGGTCAGGGTCAGCAAGATCAGCGGGATGATCCGGAACTTTTCAAATTTCCCTGCAAATTCAATGCAAATGGCGAGTTGTGTTTCGTACCGGTAGCGATTGATTTCAACCAGGTTGTGCAATTGCTCAACTTCCCTGTCCAGCGGCACTTTGCCATCGGCGCCCGTTTCTTCGAGGCTGAACCGCATGATATCAGAAAGCAAAAGGACACACTTGGAAGCATCAGCGGAGTATGGGTAAACACTGCTGTAGATAAAGTTAAGCGCATTAAACAGCAGGTGCGGGTTGACCTGCTGTTTCAGGTAGGCATTACGGGATTCAGCAAGACGGGTTTCCAGTTCTGCATTTTCTTTTAAAGCAATGAGTTCCTGTTTTTCAGAGGCTGCTGCACGCTGGCGATAACTGGAAATATGGCCGGCAGCCCAGTAAAATGTTGCCAGTATAGTAAAATAACCAAATCTGAAAGTTGAAATCGGAAAATTTTTAACAAAATAATGAAAGTGGGCTTTAATATCCAAATGTGGATCCTGAAACAAAAAACCGATATAAAATCGAACGCAAAAATAAATCAGAATCAACCAAAATAAAGTAAAAAAGGCCTTTAAATATTTTTTTGAATTTGAATTGAAAGCAATGTTCAACACTTTAATAAAGCAGTAAAAGTAAGTGATATTGAGACCGTAATAACTACAGTAAACTTTTACATTTTCTAATTTACCCTGGTCGAAATACAAAACCGTCAATTCATATAAGATAAAAATAAGCCAACAGAAAATATGAATCAAAACGACGTTAAACCGCACGCTTTTTATCAATGTCTTTGATTTTGTAATCATTTTTAGGTTTGACGAAGTAAAATCAGACGTTCACGAAATTGAAACAATTTTCATTCCTCGACGCATTAAATTAATAAAAAAATTCAATATTATGACAACACAATTCAAACTCCCGCAAAAAAAAACAATGAAGAAGTATTCTTTTCAATCAATTCAAGGTATTTGTTTAGCTACCTCCGATACTGATACTACTAGCCCGCTTACGTTAACTACCACCCATATTTTCAAGAAATAGGGCGTGTTTTTGTTTAATTATCAGAAACTAAATTATGCTGCAGGATGAACTGACTCCTTTAAGTAACCTGGTTGACGAGTTTGTTTTGAAATGTCCAACCGGCATGGCATGCCATGCGGACATTTTGACGGATTTCGAACCGGTGGTGGAGGAGGCTATTCAACATATACGGGCAGCATGGAACGCCGCGGCTTTTTCCAATTGTACCGATCACAGCCTGAAGCGTTATTTTCATTTTCATTTGGAGGGTATCCGGGAAATCCTGGATACCCTCCATTTACACTGTCAGTCAACCGGACAGAACTGTCTGATTGAACAGGAACTCCTGGACCTTATCCGGTACCAACACCGGTATTTCCGCGATTATTTCAATGATAACGCCATAGCGCCCCTCGGTTATTGTAAAGCATTTGCCAGGTCGGCAGAAAACGCCGTTAATCAGTTAAAAGACCGCATCGCTACTGCCTCCATTGATCCTAAGCTGGCTGCGTGTCTGACCGGCTATTTTAAAAAAACCGATTTTACTGATCCAAACATCCGGTTCACCTACAGCACGCTTTTTTATTTCGAGCACTTTTTAAAAGAATTACAGCCTGTTTTTTTTGAAGAAGATACTGCTGATTTAGATGCTGCCATAGCCGCCAAACTCACCGGACTCAATTTCAACAGCCTGGATTTCTTTTGTTATCAAAAGGAGGTCATCAAAAAGGCGGTCGGACACCTTTCACCCCATGCGCAATTGATCCGTTTAAACCAGGAAATTGAAATGCTGAACCTGCAACCGGCGAAACTGCCTGCTTTTGACCCGCGTTTCCCTGCTCTGTACGTCATGTTAAAAGGCTGGCTGGTTGAAGAAGTAGCATTAGTTAAAGAAACGATGTTCAGTTGTAACACCGTAACCGAAAAAGTTTCCCTGAATTTATCGGTTGCGCACCTGGCCTGCTTCACCCGCGTATTTGTCGAGGAGAATATTTACAACTCTCCTGTATTGACGCCGATCTTTAAGTTTATCGCCGGGCATTATCAAACCAAACGGCAGACCTGTATCTCGACCGGCAGCCTGAGCAAGGAATATTACAGTATCAGCCAGGTAACCGCGGCGGTCGTCAGGGACAAACTTCTGAAAATGGTGGCCCGGATCAACCGCGAATACTTCCCGGTAATGGCTGCAGGAGGTGCAGCAACCCTTCTCTATTCAATGCTTCGCTGAGTTCCGCCAGCCAGTGATAACTGAATCCTTCCATTTTTATCAGCTCCTCCGGCGCTACACGTAGAATATCCGCGATCGTTTCAAACCCCATACCCAGGCACTTTTCGCAAAATTCTTTGCTGAGTTCCAGTCGGTATACCGGCCGGTTTAAGAAATCAGCTGTTTTCATTAATTCCTTGATTTTAAGCCTAAAGATAACTATAATTCTATAAATACATGTTATAGCATGGGTTTTATAACAGGTATTTTAAATCTCTCCTTTTGATTTATTTTACGGCATGGCCGGAAATAAACGGAAAATTGAAAGGGACCCATTAGATCAGGAGCTGTTGGATAAAATCGGCGCCCGGCTCAGGATTTTACGTAAAGAGAAAGGGTTTAAAAATTACGAGAAATTTTCTTACGAGCATAACCTGAACCGCTCACAGATAGGCCAGTATGAAAAAGGTCAGAATATGACGCTCACTACGCTGGCCCAAATTCTGCGCGCCCTGAATGTATCCTGGAAAGAATTTTTCAGTGAAGGAATTGATAAAACTGAGGATTAGTTTTTCAGGCGCAGGCCGGTCCCGGATATGAACTGCGCATCAATTTGAGGTTATTAAAATTGGCAATTGCCCCGTAATTCCCCGGAGGAGCGGAAAACGACATTTATTTTCGCAGCTGAAACTAGCTTATCACATGGAACATAACAGGAGAGCCCCCAAGGGGTCTAGCGGGATTTTATATATATTCTTTTGGGTTTTAAGATCGCAGCATAAGGAGTTGCCGGATTTTCACAGGGGATCAGTTGGCAAGGATGCAGATGGAGGCGTTAATGATCTGAAATGGCGACACCGAAAAAAGTAAATAAGATCAGAGATTATGACCGGACACGAAAAAAATTGCTTGAGGTTGTTGGCGAAATACTGAAAGATACCGGCTTCACCGGGCTTAAAACCAATCAAATCGCCAGGCGCCTCGGAAAGGATAAAAACCTGATCCGGTATTATTTCCAGAGCCTGTACAACCTGCAGAAGGAATTCATTTTGGAAAAGGACCACTGGGTCGCTTTTTTTAACAAAATGGCCATACAGGACCAGGTTGCCGGAGACGATGTTTTCCTGTTGCTTACAGCTTTTATCGAGGAACATTTTGACAATTTTTCGCAGAATACGGAAATGCAGAAAGTAATGCTTTGGCAGCTTACCGAAAATAGCAGTTTGTTAAAAAGTATTGCTGCATTTCGTGAAAAAGAAGCGGAGGGCCTGCTGAACAGTGCCCTGCCTTTTATCCGGTCTGATGTGAATTTTCGCGCGATGCTCGCCCTGCTGTTCGGCGGCCTGTATTTCCTCGCTTTACAGCATGCATCCGGAAACGGCCCCCTTTGGGGTATAGATTCCGGCAATGAAAGAGACCGCAAGGCGCTATTCGACACCATCGAACAAATTATCCGGGACGCCCGTTCACCCGGTGACGGGAGCTGAAAAATGCTATTGTTAATTAAAAAATAACATGCTGTGATTAAATTATTAAAATAATATGAAATAATTCCCCGTAATACCCCGGCCGGGGGGAAAAGCACCCCTAATTTCGAAGTCTAAACTATTACGCGTATGAACATCAATTTTGAAAAAGCAAGTTTCAAAGACTTCGAAAACATTCCCGGCGCCACCGCCTGGGAATCAGCAGGACTGTTCCGGCAATACACAGACAACTGGCAAAGCCGCGGGCATTGGAATTACCGGCAGGAAAGCCTCAGCGGTTGTGCCCCTGAGGTCGAACTGGACCTGCCTGGCAACCCCAACAAAACATTCGTGGCCCTGGTTTTTAATGACTACCTCGGTTTTACACAGCACCCTGCTGTGAATGCAGCGGCTATAGCAGGAATTGAAAAATATGGTACGGGAGCCGCAGCTTCACCCGCGATCGGTGGCCACATGAGCTACCACCGCCAGATAGAAAAAAAGATTGCCGGGTTCTTCAAAAGAGACAGCGCCATGCTGTACACGACCGGTTATACCGCCAACAGCGCGACGATGCAGGCCCTGCTTAAAAAGGAAGACCTGGCGATTCTTGACATGGGCGTGCACGCAAGCATGTATGAAGGCTGCCAGCTCACGAACGTGAAGACTTTCCCGCATAACCACATGGAAAAACTGGAAAGGATCCTGAAAGATACCCAGGGCATGTACCGGACACGGATGATCATCGTTGATGGCGTGTATTCCCAGCCGGGCGATATCTGTAAACTGGACGAAGTGATCAAACTTGCCCGGCATTACGGCGCTTTTGTGGCAATGGACGATGCCCACGGTGTCGGCGTGATCGGCGAAACCGGCCGGGGCGTGATCGAGCTGTACGATCTATACCACGAGGTAGATATCATTACGGGCACTTTCAGCAAGACCTTCGGGCACCTGGGCGGATACGTTATAGCGGGCGCTGACCTGATCAATTATCTCAAGTTCCAGGCCAGGCAGCACATCTTCTCTGTTACCGCGACGCCGGCATCGGCCTGTATCCTGAAAAGCATTGACCTGGTCGATGAGGAGCCGCAGTGGAAAAACAAACTCTGGGAAAATATCAGCTACTTGAAAACAGGGTTGAAGGCCATGGGACTGGACACCGGCAACAGCCAGTCGGCGATCATCCCGGTGATGACGGGCGATCCGGCGCTGAATGCCGAGGCCTGCAGGCTGCTGCTGCAAGCGGGTGTTTATGCCAACCAGATCGGCTACCCGGCTGTCGCCCGCAAAAACGCCAGGATCAGGATGAGTGTGATGGCTACGCATACCATCGCCCATATGGACCATGTGCTCAACGCCTTTGAATGGGTGGACCAAAAACTCCGGATCAGCAAAATGCAACTGAGCTAACAGTCATGGCTACGCCTAAGAAGACCATAAAGGTGAGGGACAGAGAGCAAACACGGCGGGACTTGTTAAACGCCGTCGGCGAGATTCTGAGGACTTGCGGTTATACCGGACTGCGCGTCAATAAGATCGCCCGGCATATCGGCAAGGATAAAAGCGCGATCCGGCATCATTTCGGCCGACTGGTCGATCTTGAAAAAGCCTATATCCGGGAAAAGGATTACTGGCCGCCGTTTTTTGAACAGTTTCAACTGCCCGACAGCCCCTCAAAGAAAGAGGTGAAAGACATGTTTACCAGGCTGATGCAGCAAAACCTGCTTTCTTTCTGGGACAACCCGGAAATGCAGCAAATCATCCTTTGGCAGATCAGCGAAGAAAACCCGCTGATGCGGAGCATTTCCGAAGCGCGCGAGCGCAACGGCGCGATGCTATTATCCAAGGCGGGTCCTTTTTTTGCAGGATCCGGCCCAAACTTTAAAGCGGTCATCGCACTCTTACTGGGCGGCATTTACTACATGGTGCTGCACGCTGAAAAAAACAAAAGTACCGTTTGCGGGCTGGACCTGAACCTGGAAGGCGACCGGCAAACGGTCATCAAAACGATCGGGGAGATCATCGGATGGGCATTTGAAGCCGGCAGCGGTGAAAGTGGTTAAGGAGAAACAAATGCAATATTTTCAAAGGATAATAACACGGGCAAAACAGCCGGCAGGCTTGCTTTGCCCCAAAAAATCATCACCATGAGAACTTACATTCAAACCCTGCATAACGAATTGCAAGAAGACCTGGAGGCTTATGCTGAAATGGGCATCCTGCCCATTAATAAACTCAGCGGCGCGCTCCACGCCCTGCGGGACATCCTCAGCAGGCTGCGGGAACAGACCCTGAAACATCCATTCAAAGACCAGCAGGAAGAAATTACCTTTTTCAAAAAAGAAAAGCCGCTGTTCGTCGCCGAACAATTCTATGTGATTGATCTCTGCATCATTCAGTCGGCCAGGCCGGGTTATGATACCACCCTGATCCGCGAATACCTGGAAAAGGAACTCCGGCAAACCGAAGTTTATCTCCGGAAGTACAGTTTCCTTTACCAGTACTACCAATTGGATTCCACAGATATGGACCACTTGTTCTTTGTCCGCGGCGCCTTTCCAAAAGATATCCTGATCCCTGACGTGGCGGACCTGGACCCGGAATTCTCGACGGCCTGCGACCATGCCTGGGCCCGTTTCATAGCCTGCGAACGGCTGCGGGACTGGCTCGTCGCAGAGATCCGCGCGCTGGATAGCGGCGCAACCCGTTCCGAAAGTCCCGGTGCAAATGAACGGCAGCCAGTCCCTGCCGGCGGCCCCGGCGGATTGCGCTGGACGGGGGAAACCATCAATTTGGTGGAGCTGGCCTACGGGATCTGGCTGACGGGGCAGGTGAACGAAGGCAATGTGTCGGTTACGGAGATCGTGGAGTTTATGGAAAAAGTGTTCCGGGTGCGGATCGGGAAAGCGCACCGCAGGTGGCAGTCGCTGGCCCGGCGTAAGCGGTTAAGCGCCTTCCGGTACGTGGACCAGGTAAAAGCGGCACTTCAAAAGCGATTGGAAGAAGAGTTTGAGAAATGAGGTAGTAACGCGAAACAAATGTCTCGGCACTTTAAATTTCGCCAAGTTTCAGGATGGCGTCGCTTAGCGTGTTTTCCAGTTTATGAAAAATTTCAGGGCAAACAGATTTGTCTGTTATATAGAACGTGCCGGCTTCGTTAAGCTGCATGTGGAATCGTTTCTTCTTGCCTTCGTGCTGTACATACACCTGGAACAGCTGCAGTTTAACACGTTGCATGGTGATGAATTCAAAGGTACCCTCGCTGAGTTCTATGTTAAAATTGGTGATCATGGCGCGAAGATAAAAGGAATGTTTTTACTTTTAAGGCATGCTTTCCATTTATGATTTCAATGCACTGGACGATGATGAAAAGGCTTCTGCGGTCTGGTCGGGAACCTTTTTGGGCGACCGGGAGGAGAACGGGCTGCGTGTGCAGCTATACAGGGTTGATACTTTTTACGTGGAGGTTTTTTATGACGGGAGCGCAAATAAGCTGCTTCCTTTTCGCGCTTTTAACCATCGTGAAATGCTGATTCCATACCTGGCACTTACCCGGTTCGATTCGAGGTAATTGTGCGATAGCATTTAGTGCCGTTTGAGGAGTTGTAAGGTACGGGCATCAAGGCTGCCGGAATAATACTTTTTGAGCACCTTTTCAAATACCGGGTCAGCTCCCGGAACAGCAGCGAACAGCGTCATCGAAGATTTTAGTTTGATGTCGTCAGGATAGCCCATTACGAGTGAGGGGTCACTGGTTTTGAGTTCGAGCAGGGCACGGGAGATTTCAATGAGCCGCGGGCCGAGGATGGGATGTTGCAGATAAGCGTTAGCTTCGTCAATATCCAGGAGCCCGTATCTCTCTGCGTTCGAACTGCGTCCCAGTCCTTTCAGCTGCGGAAAGATGTACCATATCCAATGGCTGCGTTTGCTGCCGGCACTAATCTCGTGTAGTGCGGCGGAATAACTGTTTTTTTGGGCATCGACGAATCGCTCTAAGTTGTGGTTCATGTTGAAGCGGCAAAGATAATATAACCTGTTTTTTATGCAAACTCATTAGTTTAGCAGGATGAAAAGAATTTTATTTGTTTTTCTTACCGTGGTATCGACGGTATTGTTTGCTTCCTGGGGCAGGACGGGCCATAGTACGATAGGATTGATCGCGACGAATCATTTGAATGCGAGGGCGAAAGCAGGCGTCGCGGCGTTGCTGGGTGGAGAAAGTTTGGCGGATGTGGCGAGCTGGGCGGATGAAAACCGTGACCGTTCGACGGCGGACTGGCATTATATCAACGTGGAATTGGGCCTTTCTTTCGAAGATTTTAAGCAGCAGGTGGAGGGTAAAGAGGATGTTTATACAGCGTTGGTGAAGCAGGAAGGGGTTCTTTCCGATGAAAGGGCCAGCCGGGCGGACCGCGTGACAGCGCTGAAATACATCGTGCATTTTGTTGGCGACATCCACCAGCCTATGCACGTAAGCAGGGCGGAGGATAAAGGTGGTAATTCTATTCAGGTAAGATATGACGGGAAAGGAACGAATTTACATAGCCTGTGGGACACGAAAATGCTGGAACATGCAGGTCTGAGCGAAACGCAGCTTGCAAGTCAATTTGATAAAGCGACAGCGCAGCAGATCGCCAAATGGCAAAGTGACCCGCAGATCAACTGGGCTTGGGAAAGTTACCAGGTCAGCTCGCAGCTTTACGGTGAGATTGAAAGGCATGGGACGAACATTGATGAGGCTTACTATAAGTCGCACATTTCTATCGTTGAGAACCGGATCGAAAAAGCAGGGATAAGGCTGGCCGGTGTGTTGAATGCCATTTTTTCAAAGACAGCCGCGATCGCTGCTGAACCGGTTAAGCGTATAGAATCGGTGATGACAGTAGGAGAGAGCGACCTGGCGAAACATAC
>Ga0068855_100000223_pt1 | contig 72505 bp, 66 predicted proteins | sample KBSCornC52_FD_66592 | JGI IMG/M metagenome (GOLD analysis project Ga0068855, IMG submission 66592) | Corn rhizosphere microbial communities from Kellogg Biological Station, Michigan, USA - KBS Corn C5-2 | ecosystem: Host-associated > Plants > Roots > Rhizosphere > Soil ...
TTCACGCGCGACAGCTCGGAGTCGACCGCGTCGGTCATGGCACCCGGACCGCCCGCTGCCCAACGCAGCGCTTCGAGCGCGACGCGCGCTTCGATGGCCTTGCTGGCGACGAGCAGCTTTTCGGCGCTCGCGAGATCCTCGTCTTGTAAGTGCTTTCTGAGCTGCCGCCGGAGCGCCTCGAAATCCACGCTGTGGCGCCTGAAATACAGGTAACGCTCGAACATCGTGGAAAACGAGAACACTGACAGAGCGAGCAGCAAGTAGAGCACCCAACTCGATCCAAGTAGGGCGACCTTCAACAAACGTTCGACAATCATGGGCTAGCCTTTCGTGTCATTGCACGACGAATTCGCTGACGAAGAGACCGAGCGCGGAGCCCGCGTTGGCGTCCGCGGCGAGCAGCTCTCCCGAGCGCTCGAACGTGGTAGTGAGGCGCGGCGCGCCTCCGTCAGCCGCGGCCTCGGGGCCGCTCAACGTGAGCGTGAAACGCACCGCCGACTGAGCGCAGGCGTCATACAGGCTCGCATACACGAAGTAGCGGCCCAGTGCCGGCGCTTGCTGCCACACCAAGCTTTCTCGTCGATGGCCGGTGTCGACGCAATTGAGCTCTGCGTCGGTGTCGATGACGCCCGTGCCAGGCACGGACGGGTCGACCTTGCCGTTCACCGCGTCCGCCGTGCTCGGGTGCTTCGGATCCACGATCTTCCCCGTCGGCGTGACCACGCGCAGATCGAGATCGACCGGCGTATCCCAGGCCAAGCTGAGCACGGTGGCGGGCGGCGCAACACCCGGCGAGCAGGCGCTGAGATTGTCGGGAATGTCCGAGGCGACGCACAGATCCGATTCGGCCTGAGTGCCACCGTGACCGGAAGCGTCGATGGCTACGGCTGCGAGCCGATGAAAGCCGGGCGGAATATCGCCAGCGAAATCGACGGTTGCGGCCCAGGTGTAGTTGCCGGGCTTGGTCGGATCACGACCTGCGACGGGCAACACCCAATAGCCGCTGCCGAGATCCAAAAAGCGGATGCCGACAGCCACGGCCTCACCCGAGGTGACTCCGCTGATGTTGAAGCCGGCATCGGCTTCGCGCGCCACACTTCCAGCAACGTTCAACGACAGCGATGGCGCGTGCGGTGCCACGCCCGAGAGCGCCTCCTGACTGCTGAGCGGTGGCGAACCCGGCAATTTTCCGGCGCGAAATTGGGCATTGTTGGTCAGGCCGTAGCGCACGCGCAAAGGTTCGCCGAAACCCGCCGTTTGCGGCTCGGACGAGCAACCCCAGACCGGGAAAACAGCGAGCAGGCCGAGCACGGCGGTGGCGACTCGCGCGCTCATAGCTCCACCTGCAAGCGCAGGGTCAATTGATTGTTCTTCGCGTCCGTCGGCACGCCTTGCGCGTCCTTCGCCAAGTAGTCGCGCACGAAGTCGTATTGAAACGACAAGCGCGCATGGTCCTGATAGCGCAGCGCAAGCAGCGGCGACAAAGTGCGCACCGCCAGCGAAGTTGGCACCTGACGCCCGCGCACGCTCTGTGCAAAATCCGCATTCGGATCGTAGTACGACGCGCGAAAGCCGACCTGCGCCCACTTCGTAATGTCTTGTGCGAGCGCCACGTAGCCGCCCGCTTCACGCACATCCAGGCCGCTCAGTCCGGGGTCGGCGATGAGGTAGGAGCGATCCAAATTCGAGGCCAAGAAGCCTTCTGCGTACAGCCGAGTAACGCCCGCGGCGGTGTTCAGCACGAGCTCGAGGTCGAGCGCGTACGCCCAGCGCTTGAAGTTGGCTGAAGGCTGCGCGGCGGTACCCGGAACGGCTTGCAGCTCGCTCGCTTGAACCATGCGATCTTCGTTGGTATCGAGCCACGTGAACGAGGGCTTGGTCGCATCCGTTCCGGGATGAAAACCAGTCCCCTGATAAAACGAGGTACCGCCCGCAATCGAGAGCGCTTTCAACGGCTGCGTTTCGAGGCCAACTCGCCCAGAGTAGTCCTTGGCGGCATTCGGGTCGCGCAGTGGGCGACCCGGCAAGTTGTCGACCGGTTCACCGTTGGTGATGGCGAAGGCGTAGCGCAGAAAGGACACCGCGCCCGAAAGCTTCACGCCGACGTCCATCTCGGTCGGGAACAGCGCCAACGAGCCGAGCGAACGCTCCATGAACGGACGCACACGCGACGACTCGAGCAGCTCGAAGCCGAATGGAATGTCGGTCACGCCCAGCGAAAGCATGACCAGCGGCAGCAGCGCTTCACTGTTGTTGCCGCGGTAGAGCAGCGAGCCTTCTGCGCGCCGAATGCCCACACTCATGCCGCGCGTCGTGTTCGCGTCGAGCTCGAGCGTCGCATTTGCATATTCCCAACCGCGATCCAAACGCAGCCGGCCACGACGCAGACTGAAGCGCTGCTGATTGAGTGGCACTCCGCCCTGCTGCAGCTGGTCTTCCGAAAGCTGATTGGCCTCGTACTGAGCCTGCAGGTATCCGCCGATGCGCAGCCCGGTTGGAACCGGCCGCGAAATGGCATTTTTTTCTAGATTGGTCGAGAGCAGCGCGAGCGCCGGCGCCTGTTTCGGGCTACCCGGCGGACTGGTCGGTACTCTCGATCGGCGCTCGGCCTCGATTGCATCCAAGCGCGCGCGCAGGGCCGCGAGCTCCTGCTTCAGCTCGGCATTTTCCGAACTCGCGGCTGGTTGCGCGGGGGGACTCTCGGGCGGCGGCTTTGCAGCCGCCACCCTCGGTACAGTGCTCGGTTTCGCCGGAAGCTCCAGATCGTCGTCGCCGGTAGCGGCGGGGGGCGCGCTTTGCGCGAAGCTGGGCCGAGACCACGCGGCCAGGACGAGAAGCGGCAGAAAGCGAATGGACTTGAGCACGATCGGTTTCCAAAGCGAACGAAGCAGACGCACGTGACCCTTCGAACGGGAAGCGTGAACAGTCGGACTTCTTGGGAGACATGAGAAAGCGGACGAGGCGGCGAATCGGCGACAACGGGCACGCTGCCAAGGGTGAGAGTGAGGGCAGCCGAAATAGCGGCCGCCCTCACCCGCGCTGTCAGCCAGGCAAAGGCGGAAGCGTTGCGTGCGCGCCGAGCCGCGCGGTGTTGTCGAATGGCGATTTTTGCGAGCTCGACGGTTGGTTGTAAAAACCCTCATCGGTCGTGGGGCAGGTCGGGCCCGCGCCGCCGCTGCCCGAGCTTCCGCCTGAGCTTTCGCCGGCTTCTCCGCCCGCGGCCGTGTCGCCCGCGCCAGCGTCGCCCGAGCTCGAGCTCGAGCTGCCACCGTGCGACGCGGTTCCGCCTTGTCCGGCGCTGCCACCGCTGCTCGATCCGGCGCTGCTGCTGCTGCTTCCGGCAGCGCCGCCCGTGCCGCCCGTGGTGATGACCGGCGTGCTGGGCGCGGAGTTCCCCCCGTCTGAAGAGCAAGCGGCGAGCACGCCGAGCGCGCCGCCCACAGCGAGCGCCAGAAGGGTCGCTCGCTGCCGCTGAGTGCGTATCAAATCCGAGTAGTTCATCAGTAAGCCTCGCAAAATCCGAAGTGGCACTTGGGCGCCCCAGCGCTGCACTGGTCGTCACTCGTGCAGGCATCACAAGTCTGAGTCTTGGTGGCGATAGACTCGAAGTAGCAGCCGCAAGGGACGGCCGGCGCGTAACAACTGAGCGCGCCGAAGTCGCCGTCGCGCTGAACGTGCATGGCGCACAGCGGAATGCTGCCCGTCTCGACGATGGCGCGGTTCACGTCGGCGTCCGCGGGTGGCAAAATACCGCCGCTGAAATAGCCGATGAAGTTGCGGACGTCCGCGTTCGCGATCTGATCCAGCTTGGGCGAAGCGTTGGACCCGGTCACCTTGGTGAAGAACAGGTTCACGTCCCAGAGGTAGTACTGGCCCGTGCGAATATTGATTTTGTCGAACGCATCCTGGGTCGAATCCGGCCAATAGCCGGCGTTTTGACCCACGTGCTGGTACGCCAGCGTGTGCACGCTCGCACGGTTCTTGTCGGCGGTCGGGCCCGACGTAAAGCCGATGCCGTTCTGCGCGTGCCCCTGCGAGGCTGCCCAAACTACGGAATCGACCGTACCTTGGTTCGAGTCCTTGCCGTCGGACGCGTGAACCGCCGTCAGCGTGCCCGCAAACGTGGCCGGGAAATTGGCCGCCGTGCCGCCGAGGGTTTGCACCGTACCGCGAATGAATTGCTGCACGAACGAGGTGCTCTTGCGCTGAATGATGTACGCCGGATCCGTCCACGGGATTGGATTTGCGGCAGCGCTAACCTGATCGGCGTTGCCGAAGCCGTACACGAAGAACAACGCCTCGGCGCTGATTGACGTCTCCGTCGAATCCTTGGGCACGATCACGTTGACGCCTTGAGCCGGCCCGGTGAACTGACCCACGCCGTCCGGCAGAGTGTCTCCGAAGAGCGACAGCGAACCGCCCGTGGTGCCAAAGTCGATCGCTTGGCCGACGATGGTGTCGACGGCCGTGCAGGTGGGCGGCGCGGCGGCGGTCACGTCGGCCGCGTGCAGCCAATATTTGAAAGGCGCAGCAGCGGTGCCTGCTTTGCCGTCACGGAACTGTTCGAAGCCCGTTTGAGCGCCAGGATCTGCATAAAACACGATTATCGGCGGGTTCGCCTGACTCAGGACGTACGCCACTTTCGCCAACGTCGCCGTGATGGCGCTGCCGCCAGCACCGTAGATCACGTGCGTCAGGCTGTTCTGCGTGATCACGTCCGCGCAGGTGACCGCGTGAGCCGTGCCCGTTCGCGCCAGGCCGGCCAGGCCGAACGCGATAGCCATCGCACTCGGTCCAATTCTAGTTTTGAAAGCCATCTTTCAGTTACCTTTGTCTTGGGTCATTGTCGTTCAGAAGAATCGCGAGCTGCGCTAGCGCGCCGCGCGCTGCGCTGGCTCTGCCTCGTCGGCAAACTGCCGCAGCAGGGCCGTGAATTTCGAGGGTCCGCAGCGGCTCATCAGGATGCAGCGATTGCCACGTTGCTTCACGAGCCGGCGCACTCGCCAAACCGCCGCGTGGCTGTTCACATCGGTGACGACGATGACGACGTCACAACGCTCCACCAACGTGCCGAGTGACGCGGTGCCGCGCCCGGCAAGGTGACCGTTGTGGTGCTCGAAGCCGTGCCCCGCTCGCTGCGCGAGGTGGTGATAGAACCCCTCGTTGCGGTCGAGGCCCCCGACGATACCAATGTGCATGGCGACTCCATGGGTTGCTGCTCCGCGTCTACCTCAGAAGAAACTTCGTCATGATATTTACTCTATCGGGTTGATATACTTTTGACGTCTTACCTGTCAAGCCTGCTATGACCGATGTGTGCGCCTAAATTCAGCAACTGGCTGGGCGCACGCGGCTTAACCACGCGAGTTCACAGCTAATTTCTTAGCGGCCCAGGAGTCTTCAATAGAAGACGGTTTGCTCATCACCCAGTTCCGCCCAGTGACGCTGCCGCCACGGCTTCATCTCAACCCCCGCTTCGTCCACTCTGGACGGCTGCCCGCGGCTCAATGCGAGGCGCCGATCAGACCGCGCTGATGAGGGCGGCTTTGTGTTTACTATCAAATTCTATTATAGTAGACCCTCTTCTATCACCTAACCAGCCACGGGCCAGCGTCGGGCGCGAGGGCGGCGGACGGAGCGACCCGATCATGGGTTTGAGTCGGCAAGATCGAACGTTGGTAATCAGTCATGGCTCCGCGCGCGACTTGGAGCGAGCCCCTGAGCCGTCGGCGGGCACCGCAACGCCCCTGACCCCCGAGGCCAGCGAAGCTCCGGCCGCCAGCAACGAAACGGCGGCCGATCTGACGCCGATTGTCGGCGCCAATCTCCGGCGCCTGCGGGTGAAGCGCGGCTTGTCTTTGGAGCGCCTGGCAAGAGCATCCGGCGTGAGTCGAGCCATGCTCGGGCAGATCGAGCTCGGGCACAGCACACCGACGATCAACGTCGTCTGGAAAATCGCGCGCGCACTTGATGTCTCGTTTTCTACGCTGATCAGCGAACGCTCGGCCTCGCGCACGGCGTTGATCCTGCGTCAGCGCGCGAAGCTCCTCACCTCACAAGACGGGAGCTTCACTTCACGCGCGCTTTTTCCGTTCGACGAGCCGCGCAAGGTCGAGTTCTACGAGCTGACGCTCGCCGCCGGCTCCGTCGAGGAAGCAGACCCACATCCTGCCGGAACCACCGAGAATCTGGTGGTAACGAGCGGACAGCTGCTCCTCAGCGTGGGCAAGGACCAACACCAGCTCGGCGTCGGCGATGCCATCTTCTTCGAAGCCGATGTCGCGCATGCGTACCGCAACCCAGGAGCTCAACCGGCACGCATGTACCTGGTCATGAGTTACGCGAACCGCGTCGTCGGTGTCTGAGGAGCAGAAGGGTTGATGGTCACGGAGCGCGTCCGAGGGCGGCACAGCCTTCGGCGTCGCGTTTCGAACGAGCGCCATTGGTGACGCGCGTTCGCCTGCGCTCGACGACCGAACGCTCGCCGCCGCGGCTCACGCTTGTCGTCGCGACCCCTCGCCGGCGATACTAAAGTCGAGCGCCCGCCTTGGAAGGGACGCGGGCGGACTCGTTCAATCTTGAACCAGCGGCAAGCCGTGACTCACCCAATTGCGCGTGCCACCGCTCAGATTGTAAACATTGGAGTAGCCGGACTCCTCGGCCACCTTGGCGGCGGCTTGGCTGCGAACTCCGGCAGCGCACACGAAGATCACGCCGTCACGCGGCAAGGATGATTTCGGACTCTGCCGGATGCGATCGAAAGGAACCAAGCGGGCTCCGGGGACGTGGCCGCGGGACCACTCACGGGGCTCGCGCACGTCCACGACATCGCATTGGCCACTGCTGATCAGCTCGTGCGCCTGTTCGGGGGACAATGTCTTAATCACGAGGTCTACTATAAGAGACCAATGCGACTTTACAAGATCCGCAGCGAGCACTGCCCCGAGTCGGCCAGCTAGCGACACCGATAACTAGCGAGATTGATTAGCCTTATCTAGCTATCCCCAGCCACAGATTTATTTCACGATGCGAGACAAAGCCGGGCTCCGAACGGCGAATGGACGCGCTAGCGCCGCGGCTGCCCGGCTTGTAGGCGCGTGACCGCGGCCACCAAGGCGTCGATGTCTTCGCGCGTGTTGTAGGGCGCGAGGGACGCGCGCACCGTGGCCTCCAGGCCAAAACGCCGCAAAATGGGCTGCGCACAGTGGTGGCCGGAACGGACCGCGATGCCCTCCCGGTCCAATGCCGCGCCGACATCCTCGGTGCGCATGCCGTCTAGGATGAAGGACAGCACGCCCGCCTTGTCCTGGGCAGTGCCGATCAGCGTCAAACCCGGCACCTGACACAGGCCTTCGGTCGCGTAGAGCAAGAGCTCGTGCTCGTAGCGCGCGATGTTCTCGAGACCGATAGCCATCACGTAGTCGATGGCCGCACCGAGTCCCACCGCATCGGCGATGTTGCCGGTACCTGCCTCGAAGCGGAACGGCGGAGGTTGGTAGGCCGTTTTCTCGAACGTGACGTCTGCAATCATGTTGCCGCCGCCTTGCCAGGGCGGCATGTGTTCGAGCACTTCGGTTTTGCCGTACAGCGCGCCAATGCCCGTCGGGCCGAACACCTTGTGTCCGGAGAAAACGTAAAAGTCGCAGTCGAGCGCCTGCACGTCGACCCGTTGGTGCGACACCGTTTGTGCGCCGTCGACCAACACGCGCGCACCGTGCCGATGGGCGATCTCCAGCATTTCTCGCGCGGGCGTGATGGTACCGAGCGCGTTCGAGACCTGCGTGAACGACGCCAGACGCGTGCGCGGATTGAACAGCTTCTCGTACTCTTCGAGGATGATTTGGCCGCGTGCATCGACCGGAGCGACCCGGATTTTTGCGCCTTTTTCCGCAGCCAACTGCTGCCAAGGCACGATATTCGCGTGGTGCTCGAGCACCGTGAGCACGATTTCATCACCCGCCTGAACGTTGCGCCGACCCCAACTTTGGGCGACCAAGTTGATGGCCTCGGTTGCGCCACGGGTAAAGACGATGTCTTTGACGGTCGGCGCGTTCAGGAAGCGGCGCACACGTTCACGCGCTCCCTCGTAGGCGTCCGTGGCACGCGCGGCCAGGGTGTGGGCTGCGCGATGAATGTTCGAGTTTTCGTGCTCGTAGAAATAGCCCAGCCGCTCGATGACCGCGTTGGGCTTCTGCGTGGTGGCGGCGTTGTCCAGCCAGATCAACCGCTTATTGCCGTGAACGCGCTGCTCGAGGATTGGAAAATCCTTCTTGATGGCATGCGCGTCGAAGATGCGCGGTAGAGCGTCGAGATTCGGAACGAGCTCCGGAGCGTAGCCATCACTCGGCGTGCCGCCGGCCACCGAAGCGGGCCGAACCGACTCACTAAGCGCGGGGCCCGCGCCACCAGCCAGCGCGGGGGTGCTCAGAACGGGCACCGTCGAGCTCGGGCCACTGACGATGCGAGCGAAGTCGGGCGCAGCGGCACTCGGCACCTGCGCCGGCAACGGCAGCGCAGCGGCCGGCGCGGCCGTGGGAAGCGCTGGGGCGTTCGAGGGGGGCAACGCGCCGGCCGCGGGCAACGCCCCTGCCGCGGGCAGCGCTGGCACGCCCGCCAGTTCGAGGAAATACGGCGTTGCGCTGGGTGCGCGGGAGTCCGCGCTGAGCATGAGTTCGAGCGGAGTCGGTGTGCCGAACAGCTCGGAAAGCAGCGTGGGCGCTGGGCGCACGTCCGCCTCTTTGGGCAGCGGGCTGGCCGCGAGTGGAGGCGTGTGCAGGAAGCCGGGCATCGGCGGTTGAGTCTGCGCCGCCGAGATACCCCCGCCGCCGACGTTGCTGGCGCTCGGGCCGACGCGCGGCGGAGGCAACGGCCCCGGCGCGGGGCCGGGAGCCGCGAGTGGAGCCGGCGCGATTTCAGCCGAGGGCGCACCCACGAGTAGCTCGTTGGCGAGCCTGGCAACCTCGCCGGCCAGGCCCGCTAGATCTGCAGCGGAGAGCGCGGAGCCGAACTGGGCCTCCGGCTCGCTGCCCGCGAACTCACTTGTACTCATGATAATTGCCGATATCCACGTTCTGCAGCACGGCGATAGCGTCGTCAGCGAGCACTGCGGCCGAGCAATACAGCGAAAGCAAGTACGAAGCCGCGCCGCGCTCGTTGATCCCCATCCAGCGCACCGAAAGGCTCGGGCTCACTTCGCCCGGGATGCCCGGCTGGAACAAGCCCACCACGCCGCGCTTTCGCTCGCCCGTGCGCAAAAGCAAGATGTTCGTCGTATTCTTACCGGAGTCGTTCGGGGCGACATCCAGCTTGTCGCACGGAATCAAGGGTAGGCCGCGCCAAGTGAGAAACGGCGAGCCGAACAGCGTCGCAGTTGGTGGCGGAACACCGCGCCGCGTGCACTCACGACCGAACGCGGCAATTGCTTTCGGATGCGCGAGGAAGAACGCCGGCTCCTTCCACACCTTGGTGATGAGCTCGTCTAGGTCGTCCGGGGTGGGTGCGCCGGTGCGCGTGGAGATGCGCTGCGAGGGAACCACGTGGCTTAGTAGCCCGTAGTTCGGGTTGTTGATCAATTCGCGCTCTTGCCGCTCTTTGACCATCTCGACCAACACGGCCAACTGCTCGCGCACTTGGTCCATCGGGCTGCGGTACAGGTCGGAGATCCGCGTTTGAATGTCGATGCTCGTGGTCACGGTGCTGAGCGTGTATTCGCGCGGCTCGTGCTGGTAGTCGATGAGCGCCTTGGGCAGCTCGTCGCCGTCGTTCGGGCTGCACTCGATACCGATATTCTCCTCGCTGCCCTCCACGACCTTGTTCACGCGGTAGGTTCCGGCTTCGACCGGCGTCCACGGCAAAAGACTGACGAGCCACCGAGGCGTCGCGCCTTGCCATTGCGGCGGAGTTTTGGTGGTGTTGGCTAACTGGCGCGCGCCTTGTGCGCTGAGCGGGGCATTCGGGGCGTTCATCGATTTCTCTCCACTGACGCGGGCAAGCAAGTCGCGCCAGAACGAGCGCACCTTGGGCTCGGCAACCCTGTAGCGCAATTGGATACGCCTGCGAGACCGGGCTGCGGCGCGCTTCTATCCGCTAAGTGAGAGGCTCGGCCGAGCTAGCGGATAACGCGTCACCGAGCCGACACAGATGCGGCCGCGCACGCCTAGTGATCCGGCGGAACCACTCCGGACTCTTTGCCGAGCCAGCCTAGGGCCCGCAAATTCGCGGGCCCCTAGCGCAGCGCGACGCTGGGATCTTTGAGGCGCGGTAGATCGAACCAGATTTGATCGCAGAAGGCGAGCTCTTCGGCGGACAATTGGAGCGCTGTGCCGGGCAAGCTTTGCGCGAGTTGTTCGGCGCGGCTGGCGCCGAGGATCGCGCAGGTGATGCCGGGTTGTGCGAGCACCCAGGCGAGCGCGACCTCGGTCAGCGAGCGGTTTCGCTCCGAGAAGTAGCGTTTGAGGCTCTCGACCGCTTCGAACTGCGCGCTTTGCCAGTAGCGTTGTTGGTAAAATTGGCCGGCTTGGTGGAGCGAGAAGCGCGTGCCCGCAGCGACTGCTTGCCCCGGTTGATAGCGGCCCGTGAGAAAGCCGCCCGCGAGCGGGTTGTACACGATCAGTCCCAGGCCTTCGGCGCGGCACAGCGGCACGATCTCGTTTTCGATTTCGCGGTACAAAATGTTGTAGCGCGGCTGATTGCTCTCGTAACGCGCGAGCCCGAGCTTGTCGCTCGTCCACAGCGCTTTACCGAGAGCGTGAGCGGGATAGTTGCTGGAGCCGAGGTAGCGGACTTTGCCTTGGCGCACCAAGTCATCGAGCGCGCGCAGCGTTTCTTCGATCGGCGTTTCGGGGTCAGGCTGATGCGTTTGGTAGAGATCGAGATAATCGGTCTGCAAGCGGCGCAGACTCGCCTCGATGGCGGCGACGATGTGTTTGCGGGACAACCCGACGTCGTTCGGGCCCTCGCCCATTTGGCCGCGGCATTTGCTGGCGAGCACGATCTTATCGCGCAATTTGCGCTCGGCGAGCCACTTGCCGACGATCAGCTCCGTGCTGCCGCGCTGCTCGGGCGTGGCGCCGAGCGGGTACACGTCGGCCGTGTCGAAGAAGAAGACGCCAGCTTCGTACGCTTTGTCCATGATCGCGAACGATGCGGCTTCGTCGCACTGGTTGCCGAAGGTCATCGTGCCGAGACAAATTTCGGAGACTTTGAGGCCGGTGCGGCCGAGTTTTTTGATCTTCATCTGGGTGGTGGGGCTTTGGGCCATGAGCTCAGGCGCTGAGAGCTGCCTTCAGCGGAGGGCGCGTTGGAAGCTCGCGCGCACGGGCGACGATAGCACATGAAAGATGGACGCCATCGCAGGCGAGATCCCGGGCTATGCACTTGGCGAGGCACACAAAGGTGACCAGACTCTCGCGCATGCCGCAGCTGTTCGATCCGCTCGAGATCCGTGGGGTGACGTTCCGCAATCGGATTGGCGTTTCGCCGATGTGTCAATATAGCTCGCAGGATGGCTTCGCGAGTGATTGGCACTTGGTGCACCTCGGTTCCCGCGCGGTGGGCGGCGCCGCGCTGGTCGTGGCAGAGGCGACCGCAGTCTCGGCGATCGGTCGGATTTCGCCGGGCGATTTGGGGATTTGGAAAGACGAGCACGTGAGCGAGCTCGCGCGGATCGCCCACTTTTTGGAGGCGCAGGGCGCCGTCGCCGGCATTCAAATCGCACACGCGGGCCGCAAGGCTTCCACCGCGCGGCCCTGGGACGGCGGGCAGGCGATCGCCGATGAAGCGGGCGGTTGGCAACCGGTAGCGCCGAGCGCGCTCGCGTTCGGCGAGCATTATCGGCTGCCGCGTGAGCTCCGCGTGAGCGAAATTGCACAGGTCCGCGAAGAGTTCCGCGCAGCCGCGCTGCGCGCCAAAAAGGCGGGCTTTCGCTATTTGGAATTGCACGCGGCGCACGGCTATTTGCTACACAGTTTCCTGTCGCCGCTTTCGAACCAACGCACGGACGAGTACGGCGGAAGCTTCGAAAACCGAACGCGCTTGGTGCTCGAGGTAGCCCGCACGCTGCGCGAGGTGTGGCCCGAAGAGCACGTGCTCGGAGTACGGCTATCTTGCACGGATTGGCAGGCCGGCGGCTGGTCGATCGAAGACACCGTGAAGCTCGCGCAAGCGCTGGAGCAGGAAAAAGTGGACGTGATCGACTGCAGCTCCGGTGGCAATCTGGCGAAGGCGAACATCCCGGTGGGGCCGGGCTATCAAGTTCCGTTCGCGGAAGCCGTGAAGCACGCCACCCAGCTGCGTGTCGCGGCCGTGGGCCTGATCACCGAGGCCACCCAGGCAAACTCGATCATCGAGCAGGGTCAGGCCGATCTGGTGTTCATGGCCCGCGCGATGCTGCGCGATCCGTACCTTGCGCTGAACGCGGCACGCGCGCTGAAGCACCAGCCGGCGCCCGTGCCCAAGCAATACGCGCGCGCGCATTGAGCGCGCGCACCGGCGTCCGCGCGCGGCGCGCCGCTCAGTTCAAATCTTTGCGTTTGGCGGCGGCGCTCGGCTTGACCGAGTCGAGCACGTTCTCCAAACGTTCGACGAGCAAGCGCAAGCGCTCGGCCGGATCGAGCTCGACCAGCAACCGCTGACTGCTCTCCGGATCGCCGACCAGCGACGCGGCCAGGCGATCGGCGTAGGCGCCCGCGCCTTCCGCGCCTCGGGTGAGCGCGCGCAGATCCCGCACGGATTCAGGTAAATGTGGGGCGAGCAGCGCCCAGAGCGAATTGAGCTTGCGTTGCCAGGCGCTGGTCAGCGCGGGATCGGACGGCAAATCCTCGAGCGCTTCGCAGCGGGTTTGGCGGTAGAGGCGCTCGGTCGGCACCTCCTCCAAAATGCGCACGCGCGCGAGGCCGCGCAGCGTGATGTCGAAACGGCCGTCGGCGTGCTCGTTCGACTCGATGATCATGCCCACGCCGCAGACGTCGAACAGTGGTGGACGCGCCTCGGTGCTGGCTTCGAAACCGGGCTTGAGCCGCGGCACGCCGATCAGCTTGCGGCCTCGGAGCACGTCGCGCGTGAGCGCGCGGTAGCGCGGCTCGAACACGTGCAGCGGCAAGAGCGCGCCCGGAAAAAGCACCACATTCGGCAGCGGGAAAATCGGCAGTTCGTCCAAATCTTCTTGCGCAAGCCCAACGACCGTCATCGGCGGGCATCGTCTCACGAGCGCGCGGCGAGCGCCACTGATCAGCGACGTGGCATCAATCGGAAACCTGGTCGAGGCGCCGGAGCCGCCTCAGCTCGGGCGAGCGGAGGGCAGTGAGCCCGGTGACCAGCAGCGTCATACAGCCGCCGAACACGACCGACGGAATGACGCCCAATAAGCGCGCGGCCACGCCGGATTCGAAGGCGCCAATTTCGTTCGAAGAACCGATGAAGATTTGGTTGATACTAGCGACCCGCCCGAGCAGGCGTCCGGGCACGCGCGTTTGTAAGAGCGTGCCGCGCACCACGACACTCACGGTATCGAACGCGCCGCTCGCGCCGAGCAGCGCAATCGAAAGCGGAAAGCTCTTCGACACGCCGAAGCCGATCATGGTCAAGCCAAAGGCCGACGTCGCCAAGAGCAGCGTCGACCCAGCGCGCCGCAGCGGCGGGCGCGACGCGAGCAGCAACGACGCGGCGAGCGCACCCACGGCAGGCGCCGCGCGCAAAATGCCGAAGCCGCGCGAACCGACCGCCAAAATTTCGTTCGCGTACACCGGCAACAGAGCCGTGGCACCGCCGAACAGCACGCCGAACATGTCGAGCAGCAGCGCGGACAAGAGCAGCCGATCGCTGCTGAGGAATTTGAAGCCCTGACCGATGCTGTGCGCCAGCGCGCGCGCAGAGCCGGGCGCCGCGGCCGAACCCGGCGGCTCGGAGACCTGCACGGCTTTGGTCATGCGCACGCGCGGAATGCGAAACATGCACAACCAGGCGCAAATCAGGAGCAACCCAGAGCAGAGATAAGCGCCCGCAGGCCCCACCGCGGCGTACAAAATGCCGCCGCCCGCAGGCCCGGACACCATGCCCAATTGAAACAAGCTGGTACGCAAAGACACCGCCTTGGCGTACAAACTCGGTGGCAGCAGCTCCGCGTTCAGCGCCGCGCGCGCTGGTTGCAAAAAGCTCCGGCACACGCCGAGCACGACGATGACGCCGTAAATCGCAAATTTGTGGCGCACGGCACCGAGCGCGCCGCGCTCCAGCGTAAAAGCGAGCAGCGCGAGCGACATACCGAGCATCACGATCAGCACGACGAGCGCAATCCGCCGCCGATCGCGCATGTCCGCGACGTGCCCGCCGAGCAAGGCGAGCGACACGAACGGCAACGCCTCCGCCAAACCCACCGCACCGAGCGAGAGCGGATCGCGCGTGAGCTCGTAGATCTGATACGCGACCACCGTGCCTTGCAGCTGGTTGGCCAGCGTCACCGCGACCATGCTGATCATGAACGGGCGAAAGCCCGGGAGCGCCCAAATATCCGGCGCTGCCGCAAAATCTGCCGCACTAGCGGGCGTAGGCTGAGCGCGCTCGGGCTTCAAATGGAGTAGCGGGCGACGGGCTTGGTGCCGACGGCGGCTTCACGCACGCGCGCGGCAACGTCCGCGAGCGTAGTGCCCTCGAGGATGCGCAGCGTCGATTGATGCATGTCCTTCAGCACCAAGCGAATGCCGCACGTGCGCTCGTCTTCACAACCTTCACAGCGCCGGTAGGCGGTTTGACTCAGACACGGCACGGGCGCGAGCGGCCCATCCAAAATGCGGATGATGCTGGCCAAGCTGATGTCCTCCGGCCGCCGGCGCAGCAGGTAGCCTCCGCCCCGCCCCTTCCGGCTATCCAAAATGCCGTGCTGCTTCAGCTCACGCAAAATCAGCTCGAGAAACTTCTTCGGGATACTTTCCCGCTCGGCGATATCGGAAATGAGCATCGGCTCGGCTTGATCGACCGACGCCAGCAAAGCCAAGGCCTTGAGCGCGTATTTGGTCTTCATGGTGAGCATGGCGTTTCCGGGTCATTCTACTTACCTGATGGAGTGACCCCGAGCCAGCGCCATTTTCGCCCGCATTTCGCCGGCAAATCGCGCGCAAAGGCGCAGAAGTTGCGCCGGGCGGGAGCGCAGGCGCCGCCGCTGAAGTGGCGGAGCGCATTCGCCAAATACCTGCGGGCTTCGAGCGGCGTACGCGCGCGCGGCCATGCGCGCGTTGCGCTCGAAAATACGAGGAGTGCGCCGCTCGGACCGCTCCTTGGGATTGAAGGGGGTTTGATGGTCACGCGCCACTGCGCGGACGGCTCAGCCTTCGGCGGCGCGGACGAGAGCCACAAAATTGGCCGCCGCGTCGGCACGATTGGGGGCCTCCAGTGCGAGTCGACCGACCACTTCAGGGTTATTCGGAGGAGGAGATCAACCGAAGTGGGCAGCCGACCCGCCGCCGGAGCAAACGCGACGACGCGGCGGAAAGTACTGATAAGTATATGCTCGCTCTTCGCGTCAGTCACGCACAGACAACATCAGTTCGTTCGAACGTGCGACTTCGAATACGGGTCGCACTCGAGTCCGCGATGTAGTCTGACAACCGATATCCAACCCGAGCGGCGAGCGCTGTGGGCCGAACCACCGAGCAGCTGGCCGATGCGTCTTTCAAGGGCCTGAAGTGGCTCGCCGCGCGGCGTAATTCAGACGTTCAGCGGCGCTCAGGTGGCTTGGGGATAAGTCGATGCGCGACCGAAAATGCTTATGTTTACCGGTCGCGCATTGCGGAGTGCGAACTCGGCGCGCGGGAAAAACCGTGCGCGCACTTCGATTTGCGCGCCGCACGTGGCATTTGCGTGGGGTAAACGGCGGGGTGCGTCTACTTTGCTCGGGCGTTTGCGACAGGCGAAAGTGCGCCCTGCGACGCCGAAGGCTGGGACGATTTCGGTGCGGCTCGGTGACCATCACCACCATCAAACCCCCGAATCAGCGATGTGCCGATTTCTTCCGAACGGGATGATCGAGAGACCCGCGGTGCACGCGACGCGACACATGCGCGGCCGCGTCATTTGCGCGCAGGCGGCACGCGCGGCACATCGGGTGTAGGCGAGCGTCTCACTCGCGCTCATAAAAACGCCGGCCTGCGGTGAACGCGCGCAGCAGAGCGAGCGCGACTGACTAAGATCGCGAGCATGATGGACCGCGTTTGGTTGGCCGGGTGGCTGTGTGTGGCGTGCGTCGGCTATGGAGTCGTCGGCTGCTCGTCGAGCGACGCGGGCAGTGGTGCCGCGAACGGCGGCAGCGCGACGTCCGCGGGTGGTTCGACCTCCAACGCCGGTGGTTCGACCTCCAACGCGGGCGGTTCGACCTCCAATGCCGGTGGCTCGAAGTCCACTACGGGAGGCACTTCGGCGAGTGCAGGGACGGGCGCAACGACGAGCGGTGGCGCGGGCAGCTGCACGCCGAACCTCGCGTGCAAGCCGGTCGCGCCCAACACCGGCGATCCGTACGCCGATTGCGTTGCGCGCGTGAATCAATTTCGCGCCTGCGACTGCAAACCGCCACTTGCGCAAGACAAGGACGGCCAAGCGTGCGCCGATCAGCAAGCCGCTTATGACGCCATGAAAATGTCGGCCCACGCCGGCTTCGGCGACAACATCTGCAAGCCCGACTCCTTCGCGCAGAACGAGTGCCCCGGCTACGGCTCGAAGCAAGACACCATCGACGGCTGCGCCCAGCAGATGTTCGACGAAGGGCCCGGCCCGACCAACCCGTGCGACGGCGCCTGCTACCAAGCGCACGGCCACTTCATCAACATGACGGGCAACTACAAAATGGTCGCCTGCGGCTTTGCGACCGACTCCGAAGGCAAAACTTGGACGGTGCAAAACTATCGCTGAGCGTCGCGCGCTAGCGCCACATCCGCCTCGCGCCGAGCCCCAAAACCAACCCGCCCAAGCTCGGTCAGAAAGCCGGCCCGCGCCGCCCCCCAGCGAGCCTCAAAAAATGCCCCGTTTTCCCGCCCTAAATAACTAAAATCACAAATCAAATCGCCACGCTTGACAGAGCACGCGCCGTAAGTAAGTTACGCCCCTCTGACGCGCGGTGGAGCAGCCTGGTAGCTCGTCGGGCTCATAACCCGAAGGTCGGAGGTTCAAATCCTCCCCGCGCAACTGACGAAAAGGCCCTGAGAAATCGGGGCCTTTTTACTTTTGTTATTCTGCGGCTTCCGGAGCGTTTGAAACGCCCGTTGCCGCCAGGTTGCCGTCGACCGCAGCAAGTTGGCGTCGCGTGCAACGGGAGTGCGGCCTGGTCCTGTCAAAACTCCGAAGAAACTGCGACGCGCGCGGCGCAGTTGCGTGACGCTCCAGCGTCCACGCGGGTGGAAAGCACGAAGGTCGCCCGAGCCGAGTCGGCGACGGCTGGTGCGGTTTCACGGCGTCGCGAACAACGCCAGCGTCGCGCGATCTGGACTTGTCTCGGTCTTGTAGAGCGGGCTGCACGGCGTTTCCGCCAACTTGAGCGAGAGGCCGAGCAGCGACGGCTCGCCGTCGAGGTAGAATTCGAGCCCTTTCGCGAAGTCGATCATCACACCGGTTACCTGGCGACTCGCCGTCTTGCCGAACGCCACCTGGTGCATGTGGGTCAGCTCACGCTCCACATGGGTGCCGTCGATATCGAGGGCTGCAAGGAGCTCGCGGACTCCCGCACGCAACCGCGGAACAAGTGTCGCGCTCGGTGCGGCTGCGAGGACCATTGGTAAAAAGGTTCGCTCGCTGATCGCGAGCACGAGTTGTACCCTGCCGATGTGCAGCAAATTGGCGTACCAATCGCCGAGCCGCGTGGTCGTGTTGGCCACCGCTCCACTCGGCGATTCATTCAGCCGCGACAGGAGTCGCGCGGTGCACCGCAACGTGAACACCAGACACGAAGTAGCACGACCGACCCCCGCGCGCGAAATCGTCATCGGCTTGGCGGAGATCCTCTTCCAGCTCCAATCTCGCTTTCCGCCCGGACATCGATCCGAACCTAGCCGATCAATCCACGGCTGGCACGTTCGCGGGCGAGTTCGGGAGAGGACCACGCGGAGAGGACCACGCGGAGAGGACCACGCGCTGGTTCGATAACACACGCTCACGGCACGGTAGCAATCGGCCGCCGCCGTGCTGAAATGCCCAACTTTAGGCGAGGTCTGTTCCATCACTCCGGCTGGCCCTAGCCGTTTCGCCGCTGGTGGTGCATTCTTACGGCATGAACGCGCGCACGCCAGAGCCCGGCTCGCCGATCCCGAGCGCTCCGTTCGACGATCTCGACCTCGAAAAGCCCGAAGACGAGGCGGAGTGGGATCGCCGAGTGATGGCGCTCTCTGCGGCGCGCATCGCCGCAGAGCGCGTACGCCTCGAACGGCTCGGCATCATCGACGCGGACGGCGAGCTCATCTCGCGCGATCTGCCGCCGGACATGCTCCCCGAGTCGGACACGACCCTCGAGACCGGCTGACGCACGATGGCGCGCCCACGCATGATCGTGGTCGCCGGCCTCCGGGAAGCGGCAAAACGAGGAGCTTTCCGGTCAACGCGTTCGGCCTCGACGGGTTCAACATCGATGACCGCTGTGCTCAGATCCTCGGCAGCTACCGAGCGATCCCACGCGATGTGCGCCGGGCGGTGGCGAAAGAGTGCGAGCGGTTCGTCCTCGACCACATTGAGCGAGCGCGATCTTTTGCGGTCGAAACTACCCTTCGCACGACCGCGGCAATCGACCAAGCAGGGCTCGCACAACGGAGCGGATTTATCGCGGACATGCATTTCGTGGCAACGGACTCGATTGCTGAGAACGTTGCGCGCGTGCTCCAGCGTGCGCAGGCAGGTGGCCACGGCGCATCCGAACGAGAGATCCGTGCAATCCATCACGCCAGCATCGCGAATCTTGCCAAGGCGATCGACTCGTTCGACCGTGTTCGCATCTACGACTCGACGGCTAGGTGGTCGCCGCCCCGGCTCGTCGCGGTCGCACGCGCGGGTCAGGTCGTTCGTTACGGGGTTACGCCCGGGTGGCTCGAGGGTGTTCTTGGGGGGAGGTGAGCCCCTGCCAACACGGAGGTGCATGGCCTCACGAGCAAACGACTGATTGGCCGCGCGAACGAGACAAGCACCCTTGGCCCGTTGCCCGGACATTGCCATGCCGATCTGAGATCCCGTGATATCGCGTGACGACCCGTGATGCTGCGATGTCGAGGATTCTCACGTCATGTCGAATAGTTGTGAATGATTTCGTGTCGTTGTGTCGCTAGCCGAAAGGGGCCGGTTTTCGCCTCATAATCCGAAAGTCGGAGGTTCAAGTCCTCCCCGCGCAACTGACGAAAAGCCTCGATGAAAATCGGGGCTTTTCGCATTTGTACTCTGGGAGCCCGTTCCGACCAGCTCACGGCGAGGCTTACGCTCCGCGGAGGCGCTCTAGCTCCTCGACGTCGGCTAGGTCCTTATGCCGACCAGCCGATTTCTTGTTGGCAATGAGCGCGGACTTGCCGATGTACGGAATTGCATGGCCGTCCAAGTCGAACGTCTTGGCGTCTCGAAGAGCCTCGTCGAAGGACACGCCGCTGATCTTGGTGAGCACCTCAATCTTCAGTGGGGCGATGCCGAAGCGATACGCATCGCCTTCCGTCGCGAAGTGGCCTGGGGCAACAGAGTGTGCGCGAAGGGGCGCCCCGAAGGCCTCGAGCGCGGCGAAGACACGCTCGGAATTCGTGCGCGAAGGTCTGACGAATACGTCCATGTCATCAGTGGCGCGAACGTGGCCGTACAGGATCACCGCCCAACCGCCCACTAGAAGGAACTCTGCGTTTGCTTCGCAGAGCTCGATCAGCAAATCCGCAAAGTCCTGAGGAAGTTTAGCCAAGCCCCTCACCGGCTCTCACCGCTTCACCGGGCCACTCCGAGCGCGGAATTTTGGAAAAGCCGCCACGAAGCGCTTGATGATGTTCGATCAGTCGGACAGCGGCGGCGAGCCTCTCTTCGGGCGTGCTAGCCGCGTACGGCGACGGCTTGCGCTCACCGAGCGCAACGACCTCAATCGTCATGCGCTCGGCCCGAGCGGCGGCTCTCAGCTTTCGTTCTGCGTTCCGCGCCTCCGCTTCGTCCGACATCCGGGGAGTGTACCATACGACGCATGGTCTATCAGGCCGCGATCCGAACGCGGAAAACCGCAGAAAGCAAGACGCCGAACACGCCGCGAGCCGTCTATTTGAGCGGCATCGTTGCCCCGCCGTCAGAGAGCGTGATCAGCTGCCGCGAGCTGTACGGGCCTTGCGGGCAATTCTGCTCGGCCCGTGGCTAGTCCCCCGCGTCGGAAGCACCAAGTCGGCCGCTTCCTCTGCGTCCCTGAGAAGCGTCTTGCGCGCCGTGCCCATTTTCGCACGCACCGTCAAACCATTGACAAGGTCGATGACTTGGCTCGCCCGCGCGGCTACGGGAAAGTCCGACGGGATTTCTCCCGCGCTGATCCCGTCCCGGAAACGACGTTCCACCAGCGCCACGGCGCCCGCCGCAGCGTCCTGTACGAACTGCCGGACCTCGGCGTCGTCCACAAGCGGCGCGACGCACACGAGAAGACAACCCACGGCCGAGCCTTCCTCGGTCGCACTCTCGACCGCTTGCCTCAGGAAGCTAGCGAGCGAGTCCCGAAGAGGCTGCGGCGAGAAGATTGCCTTCGCAAGGAGTGCACCTCTGGTTCCTGCATACGCCTTGAGGACGCGCAAGAACAACGTCCGCTTGTCCCCGAAGACGGCATACAGGCTCATCCGTCCCACACCCATCCCGGCGACGAGATCGTCGATCGTCACTCCGTCGTAGCCCTTCGACCAGAATACCTGGGTCGCCCTTTCCAGCGCTGCCATCTCGTCGAAGTTGCGCGGCCGTCCGCGCGGCCTAGTCGTATTTTGGATCATTCAGTACAGAATTCCTTGCAGCTGGCTATTCGCCCACGTATCATACCAAACGGTATAAAAATGACAAGGTGACCGGCCTCGACGTTTGGAACTCCCCGTTCGATCTTTCCGCCCCCCCAAGACAGGAACCGCCCATGAGACATTCGCTCGCTCTCGTCACCGGCACGACCTCCGGGGTCGGTTATGCGGCAGCCATTGTTGAGGCCCTGCTGCGCAGCGGGCCGAACGTGAAGTACGAGCCGCACCGGGCGTATGCCGACGCGAAGTGCATCGTCGCTTGGTGGGCCGCGGCCCTGGCACGGCGGCTACCAACCAGGAAGCCGCGTGGCAGGCCGTGGTCAAGGTCTCCGGCGTCGACGTCTCCTCCGCAGCACCCTTGAGCGCGGTGTCCTGAGGAAGCACCCGATCGCGGCTGAATCGGCGCGGTTACCCAAATGAGTTGGCGAGTCCTCGGTCGCCGTCCCCGAGCTTCGATCTCGTCGAAGCGATGCGGTCGTCCAAGCGGCCCCAGCGCTATTCTAGATCATTTAGTCTAAAAATCCCTCTGCTGCGAAACCATCTGCCCCCTATTACTGTATTGATTGGTACTGAATTGGCAAAGACGGAGTGCGCGGTTCCGCACGACTCCGTGAATTAGAAGCGAGGCGACTCTTAGGTCGCACGAAGGAGAACGCAACCATGGGACAATACGACGGCAAACGGGTAGTGATAACGGGTGGTACGACGGGCATCGGCCTCGCGACGGCGAAGCTTCTGCTTGGAGAGGGCGCGCGCGTTCTCGTCACGGGCCGCAGGAAGGAGACGCTCGACTCGGCGCGCGCGGAGCTCGGCAAGAACGCGATCGTGATGCCGAGCGATGCGACGTCGCTGACGGACATCGACGCTCTGGCCGCGCGCGTGAAGTTGGAATTCGGGGCGCTCGACTTTCTGTTTGTCAACGCGGGCTACGGCAAGTTTGCACCGCTCGACGGCATGTCCGAGGCGGTGTACGACGAGATGCTCAACCTCCACACCAAAGGGCCGTACTTCGCGGTGCAGAAGCTTGCTCCGCTGATGCCTAGCGGGAGCGCGATCGTACTGACGACATCCGCTGCCAGCGTCAAGGGCATACCAATGCTCAGCGCGTACGGAGCCGGAAAGGCGGCGCTACGCTCCCTTGCGAGATCATTTGCAAGCGAGCTTGCACCGCGCGGCATCCGGGTCAACGCAGTGAGCCCTCTCAGCGGTGATACGCCCATCCTTCTCCGATCCGGTCTGCCGAAGGAGCAGCAGGACGGCTTTATTACGCAGCTGCAGGAGAGCAATCCGATGAAACGCCTCGGACGACCGGAAGAGATCGCGAAGGCGGTCGCTTTCCTGGCCTTCGACGCGACGTTCACGAACGGACACGAACTGCCCGTGGACGGCGGCATGACCCAACTCTGAGTCCACGCGGCGAGACACGTCGCGGTGCTGTTGCCCGCGACGTGCGGCCCGTCGAGAAGCATGCAACCAATTCATCAGAAGACGTTATTAACTGATAGGCGGAGGTCACATGAGCACGAATGCGAAGGTCATGGCTGTTGTCGGCGTAGGACCCGGATTGGGACGCGCGTTGGCGGTTCGGTTTGCGCGGGGCGGATTTGCGGTCGCGCTCGTCGCGCGACAGGAGTCATCGTTGCGGCCCGTGCAGAACGAGATCGAGAGCTTCGGTGGAGCTGCTCGCTCGTATGCTAGCGACGCGACCAACGAGCAGAGCGTCGGGGCTACGTTCGCGCGCATCCGCGAAGAGCTGGGAGCGCCAGAAGTGCTCGTGTACAACGCCGGCGCCTTCAAAGCAGGCGGGATTCTCGAGCTCTCGGCTTCCGACTTCGAGCAGGCGTGGCGCGTAAACTGCCTCGGTGGATTGCTCACCGCGCAGGCTGTGGTCCCTGGAATGCTCGAGCGCGGCCGCGGCAGCATTCTCTTTTCGGGCGCGACGGCTTCGATCCGGGGCAGCGCGCGGTTCGCCGGGCTCGCGGTCGGCAAGTTTGGTCTGCGCGCTCTTGCGCAATCAATGGCTCGCGAGCTGGGGCCGAAGGGGATCCACGTGGCGCACGTCGTGATCGACGGCGGCATCGATTCACCGCGCGCGCGTACGATGTTCGCGGGTCGCGACCCCCAGACGTTCCTCGCTCCGACGGCTATCGCAGAAAGCTACTGGAACATCCACACGCAGGACCCGAGCGCATGGAGTCAGGAGGTCGACTTGCGCCCCTCGGTCGAGAAGTTCTAGGGGCGGACGTGCGCCTCGATGTCAACCAGGACCTAGGGCGCAGGGCGCACGAACCGCCGGGCGCAGGCCGGTCCGCTTCGTCTCGCTACGCGACGAGACGCCGCTCAAACTCCAACGATATCGCGGTATACATCCTGCGTTGCGCCCCCCGCGCAACTAAGAATATCGCCCCCTCAGAACAACGAAGATTCTGAGGGGTGCTGGGTTCCGTTTGAGCGCGTGATCGCCGTGGGGTGGGAGTGACGCAGGGACGATGCACAGCGACGACCGCGCTCTGCACATCGCAACGCGGCGCCGAAGGCTAGGTGCGGCTGCGCTGTGGCGCGTGACCATCAACCTAGCTCCAACCGTTGCTCGCGGAGTCGCGAGGTTCAATGCGGCGTTCTGGGTGCGCTCCGTGAGGGAGTCGGTTGAACTTCGATCGAGCGATACCAGGAGCCGTCGACTTCGAGCTTGTCGAGCACTTCTTGCGTGTCGGACGCGGCTTGCCACGCTCCGCTCGCGAACACGAATTCGAACTCGGCTTCGGAATATTGCGGAAACGCGCAGAGCAGGGCTGCGGTATCTCCCACGGGCGCCCCCATTTCAAAATTGCGCTGCAAAAGGTCGAGGCACGAGCGATCGTACGCAGCCGGCTTCTCCGCAATCAGATAGCTGGCGTGGAGCGAGAGAGAGTTGGGCGCGCTCTGATGCTGCGTCGCGCTGATTTCATCCGGCATGAGATCGAGAAGTCGAGAGGCGTCCACGTTGCCGCAACTACTGAGGAACGTGTCGCTGAACGAGAACAGCCTGGTCGTGCGCATCGACTCCAAATCGTGAACGTCCAGAAAGGTTTGCGGCTTTCCACCGCTCCGGCGCGGAATTGCTCGCTGGAAGCAGGCGACCTGCTGAACATGCGCCACCGGCGCGACCACGAAACATCCCGAGAAGTCGAGCTCGAGATCGGGCAGCACCGCGCGTGGCGCAAATTCGCTCCCTACCCACTCGAAAAGAACCGATAGCGCCCCAACGGCGAGCAGCGCCTGTCGCGCCCCCAACTTCGTGAATGCTCCGTGCAGCACGAAGGACGCGCTATTTTCCTCGAGATCTGCATACGCCGGACTGCGTGCGGCGACGCAGGTCAGCGGTTCTTCTTCATTCACTTCACACAGCTGTGTGAGTAACGAGTGAGACAGTGACAGGTCTTCCGGCGTGGGTGATGACTCGGTGGCTTCGCTGGTCCTTCGCGGGCGCGTTGGGCAGAGCTCTTCGACGGTTCGAAGATCCGGCTCTTGTTCGCGAAGCGCGCGCTCCAGGGTGCACGGTTCTGGTGCGGACGGAGCCCGCTGGAGACGTCCAGCGCAGCCGAGAGCGTTGAGGGCAAATAGAGCCAGCAGGACGCGTTGAATGAACAAGGGGCTTCCGAAACTTCCTACTCTACTTCCAGCGAAATCATGATCCGTCCCTGCAAATTCCCGTGAAACGCGGCTGCGCACGAGGCACACGCGACCGCATCACTTTGAACAATCTTGCGCTTGACCGGGACGTCGCTGCCCAGGTCGTCCCGAGGCATGCGGAATAGATATCACTGAGTTACGAGAAATCTCACGGGACATTTCCCTTTGACTGGATTCTGTACCGAATGTGGCAATGGTCTCGTGGCCGGCGGTTGTCCCCGCGGGCGCCTCCAAGCCTCCCACGCGGTGGCCGCGACAGCCCAGTCGATCGCCGGTATTCATTCGACCTTGGCGATTGTCCGGTTGGCCCAAGGCGCCGGTTGCCGGGCGCTTGTTCGCACCGCGATCGAATACTTCGCCTGCAGCGTGCTGCTGATTCTCGGCGACGTGTTTGTCATCCGACGGCGCGGGCGCGAGGCTCACGTTCGGGGCGATGGCCTCGTACAGCTCTATGCCCTTTGTCTCAGCCACAAAGAGCAGTTGGTAGGTCGTGACGTTCGCGCAACTACTGAAGCGCGGAATCGAGAACACCTCGATTCCGCGGTTCTCTTTTGTGTTGCGATATCGCGGTATACAGCGCGCGTTGCGCCCCTGGCGCGTCAGTAGCGGCTAGTGCAAGTTCCGGTGCGGGTTCAGTCATCCCCGCGTAGCCATTTAGCCAGGCGGTGGTCGACTTCTGTCTCATCCGCTTCGGGGAACTGCCGACGCAGCGTCGAACGCTTTAGGCGAATTCCGGCGCGCTTGACTTCGAGTGCTTGCTTCAGCTTCTCGGCTGGGTCGAGCTGGCAAGCGTGCTCACGGTCATGGGCAAGAAGCGCGTCCATCACTTCAGTGTGCTCCTCCCAGGACGCTCGGTCATCCCGCTCCAGAGCTCGAAAACACCCGCCGCCTGCGTCTCTGTGGCTTGCCCGGGGCCGATCGGAATGGGGCCGGGCGAGTAGTAGACGCCATCGCCGCTGAGGATGGGAGCGCTTGGAGTTAGCGAGGCGGATCCGTTTCGAGCCCCTGGAAGGGCAAGGCGAGCTCTTGCCAGAGGGGGCGCATGTCCAGCCCAGCGAGTTGCGGATTGCTCTTGAGGATGCGCTCCTGTTCCCTGAGCCAACTGATGGCGTCCGGGCGGCCCTCCACGCGGCGGGCGAGTTGGCGCAGCGTCTTTCCCTTGAACTGTGGAATGGGGTCGTCGAGCGTCGAGCGGATCTTCGCGAGCACGGCATCGTGGAACTGCGCGGCGACCTCGGGCGGGAGCTCGAGCGGCGACGAATGCGGTCGTGTCTTTCCGACCTGGCCTTGGTGTGCACGCACAGCCTGCCCGACGTCCTCGTGCGCTTGCAGGCTGCGCTCGATGGTGTCGCCGAGCATGGCCTCGAGGCGCTGCTGCGCCGCTTTCAAGCGGTTGCGCGAATTGACGCGGACTCGGAGCTTGCCGCTGGAAAGCTCGATGCGCGCGAGCGAGGTACCCGCGTCGTCGACCCAAGCGTAGCTCCCGTCGCCGTTTTTCTCCAGCTCTCGTCGGAGGGTGGCGACGACCCGTGCGTGATCCTGAATTCTGTAATGACCGGTGACCAGCTCGAGCGGGTCGCCGCTGGTGTTCACCAGCTCGGGCAGCGGCGGGTTCGCGCGTAGCTCGAGGATGCCGGCGATGAGCGGCAGGGGCAGCTCGGCGGCGCTTTGCTTCCATGCCAGCTCGTCAGCGAACGGCGGCATGGCGCGTCGAAGCTGTTCGATGAGCGACATGAGCGGCGGCGCTACGAAAGCCGGTACGTGCGCAAGGCCTCCTTCGAGAGTGATGGTGCCGGCGGAGTCTTTGCAGAGCCAGCCCAAGATGAGGTCACCTAATGCCAGCTGGCGTGTCGCCGAACGCTCGTTGATCTGCAACTTTTGGCGGCGGAGCAGATCGAATGCCTCGAGCCCCTCGTCCAAACGGATGCGATCGACGCGAAGGACGCTGAACCAGCCGCTCTTGAGGTTGTCAATGAACAAGCGCGCTTCGGGATCCACCGATTCGGCTCCGCGCGAGCGCTCGAAGCGGGTGAGCACGGTCGTGCCGTCCTTCGAACGAAGACCAAACGATGCGTACGCGGCAAGCAGGCTTTGCTCGTTCGGGGAGAGCTGTGGCTCTGCGCCGTCGGCGAGCCGGCGCAACTCTCTCAAGGCGAGGTCGAGCAAGCCTTCCTTCACCGCGGTGCGCAGTAGCGTTTGACGGAACGCTAGCTGGGGCGGCAGGTCTGGCTCGGGGGCGCCTCGATACTCCGCCGAGTGCGGCAGGAGCTCCGGCCGATCCGGAACGCCCGCGAGAAACACGATGCCGCGGCGCTCTCCTGCGTAAGCGTCCATGACGTAGTCGAACCAATAACGGTCCGACAGGCCGAACTGTAAGTAGCGCTTGAGCACCTCCTCCGGCTCGTTGCGGACCGCTTTCGCCTTGTCTCTCTGGCGCTTCCGCGCCTGCTCCTTGCTGCTGAGCTTGCTCGCCTTCTGTGGTGCGGAAGTGGTGCCCGGAGCCTGCTGCTGGACGACGATACGGGCGAGGTGATCGAGCCAGTCCTCCTCGCTCGCTTTCAGGAGATAAGGCGAGTCGGCGATGAAGTGCTCGTTGTCGAACGAGAGAACGCGCATGAGGCCAAAGTCGCCGGGGCATAGGAACGGACCGGTCAATCGCACACCGATCGCTCTGCCGCCGCGCACGGGCTCGATGTCCGCGCGGTGGTCGCCGGTGCTCTTCACGCGATAGAGCTCGAACCTCGCGTCGGCCAGGCTCTGGGCCATGGACTGGAGGCGAGCCCGTGACGGGTCACGTTTGAGCAAGCGCGCAAGAACGGAGTACGGTGTCTCGTTCCCGAGGCCTCGGCGCACCGAACCCAGTACGAATTGCATGGCGAAGGAATCGTAGACGGGGCTTTGGGGGGGGCCGCCGGGCATGTACTCCTCTTCGACGTCGTCGTAGAAGCGAGCCAAGCTGTCGAACGCTGGCGCGCCGAGGAGCTGGGCGGCGGCGCGCACGACGACGCAGTAATGGCCGAAGAACGGTTTGACCTCTTCCGGCAGCTCCGCTTCACCCGGCTCTTGCCCCTTCTCGCGATGGTCGCGCAGTACAGCCTCGATTGCCCCGCGCGGGAAGAGCGCATCCAGCGAGACGGAGCGCGCGAGCTGCGCTGCGCTGGGGGCCAAGCTGGTGACGGTCGCCATTTCTGCGGCCTACCACATCGGCCGGCCTGCGCCGATGGCAGGATGCGGCCCATCTGGCGAATCCGAAAGTCCCATCGAGCACAGGCTCATCCGTGACGCCTCGTTGCTCGACATTTCGGTCATCGAAAGCGACGTACACTCTTGGTCATGAGCAAAACCACCAGACCCTCGAGCGTGGCTGCTTGACGGAGAGCCGAGCGGCTCGTTGCAGAGCGACGCAAGGAGCTTGCTGCGTTGGACGACGGCTTCGTCGCACAGGTAGTCGGGGTGGCTCAGGCGATCGACGCGCTACGCAGGGCTTTGAGCAAAATCAGCCTGGCGCTTGATGCGCGTCAGTACGAGAAAGCCTCAGCGCTCGGGTACGAGGAGGTGGCGTCGGAGTTCGTGTTTCTTGCAGCGGACGCTCGGCGGCTTGCAGGGGGTAGAAAAGGAGAGGCTCGTCCAAGACCTCGCGTTCGCGCCGCGCTGTCCCTATGAGGACGTCCTGCCAAAAATCGACGCCCTGCTCGCATCCGCACGCCCAATCGAGCGAAAGCAACGCATGGCGAACGGGAAGAAGGCAGCCCCGCAGATGCGTGCCGCAATTGAGGCGCTGACCAAGAAGTTCGGCAACGACGCCGACACGCGGACAGTTCGCACACGACGGCTTTGAGGGCGCACGTGCCCAGTTGGTCGAGCAGCGGTCAAGGTTGGCTCAAGAGTGCGAGCTCGGTGCGGGAGCGGACCCCGAGCTTGGCGTAGGCGCGCGTCAGGTGGTTTTCGACGGTACGGAAAGAGAGTTTCAGCTGAGTTGCGATCTCGGTGTTCGTGAGGCCACGTTGGGCGAGGCCGACGACGCGGCGTTCGGACGGTGTGAGCGCCGACCACGGGTCCCACACCGCGCCGACGCGCGGCCCGGCGCCAGTGGCACCGGTGAACTCGAAGATGAGATCGAGCTGCTGGTCGATACTGGGGCTCACCCACGAGAAGTGATCGTCCCCGGTAAGCTCAACGTAGCGGGCGCGTTCGAGGCGATCGGCCAGCATGCGACCGAACGCAGCTGGGATCACGCGATCTCCCGCCAGGTGCAGGACGAGCGCGGGCTGTTTTACCTCAGACAGGGTCGGCGTTGCATCCAGGCGGAGCCCACTCGCCATCAATGCCCCGATCATCGCGGGGCTCGCTGCGGCGCGCTCATAGCGTGGGACCCAGCGCGTCATCGCTGGTATCGAGCGCAGTGAGGGCGCGAAGTCGCTCAGCGTGAGTGTCGACTCGGTTCCCCAATGAGCCACCACTTTCTCGAAGATGCCGCGGAATTCTCGCCGCGCAGGGACCGTTCCGTACGCAGCCGCTGCGCTCAGCGCGGAGCTTCCGGAGTAGGCCGAAATCAACACGAGACCAGCGACGCGTTCGGGCATGCGGGCGGCGGCGGCGAGCGCGATGACGCTGCCTTCCGAGAAGCCCCCGAGCCAGGTGCGCTCCACGCCCGCGGCATCGAGGACGGCGGTGAGCTCGTCGAGGCGTTGGTCGAGTGTCTCGCCACCATTGGAGGGATCCGAGAGTCCGGTACCGAGTTTGTCGTACTGGACGAAATGAAACGCCGACGCTAGCCGCTTGATGGGACGCCAGAATACCGGCTGCTCCCACATCATTTCGATATGCTGCGCCAGTGGCGGAACCAGCACGAACGGCGTTCGTGCGTCGCCGAGCGTTTGAAACGCCACCTTGCCCCGCGTCGTGCTGGCGAACCGAATGCCCGGGACGTCCACGACGTCGATGGTGCCACGATTCATTTTGGGGTCAACCGCAGCATGATTTCGGGCGCGAACAGCCTTCCGGGCGGGGCCAAGAACTGCATCACCTCGAGCAACGCGGTTGCGACGAGCACGTCCTCGTGCGCCCTGGCAATGACGAAGGGTAAGTAGGCGTTCGCGAGCCGCATCTTCAGCGTCGGACGGCCGACAACCCCGGGGTAAGAGAACGCGGGCCCCACTGACGCATTCCAAGCAACGTCGACGATCGGCGCGGCCTGCTCGAGAAAAATCTTACCGAGCTCTGGCAGCGCCACGCGCCTGCACAGGTCTCGCAGCAGGACCGCCTGGAGCGCGGCAGCGGTAATGCCTTGGCCGAATGTCGGATTGAAGCTCGCGAGCGCATCCGCGCACACCAAAAGTCCCTTGGGAAGCTCGCGCATCTTGTCGTAGCGACGGCGGGTGCTCGAGGGAAAGCGCAAGGTTACCGTATCGCTCAGCGGCTCGCTGTCCTCCAAGAGCTCGGCGAGCAAGGGGCTCGTCAGCGTGCGCGCGAAACGGACGAAGCCAGCATGGTCCCGGGGCGGGCGCGTTCCCCCCAACGCATGCTGAGAGACAATCCAGCGTTGCTGGTCGAGCGCGAGCGCGATGCCACCGCGGGGGACCTTGGGATTGGCAACGAGGGCCAACCCGATTCCTCCGCTCAGGTGGTCGGGACGCCGCGCATAAGTCCGGCTCGCATAGTGCGTCTCGAGCACGACCTCCTGGAGGCGCGGCGCTGCGAGCCCCAGCGCTGCGAGCCACTCGGGCAGCGCGGAATGCCGTCCCGAGGCATCGACGACGAGGTTGGCCGCGAGCCGCTCTTCAACCCCCGGCGCGGGCGCTACTCGCAGTCCTGTCACCCTGCCCCCGTCGTACTGCAAGCCTACCGCTCGTGTACCGCCACGAATGCTCAGGTTCGGGAGCCGTGCCACGCGGCTGCGGATCGCATGCTCGAGCAGCGGGCGAGCCACCGTCATGCCACGGACGCCGCTCTCGCCGCGCGCGAGCCGCCGGCCCGCGAGTACCCACGCCGCGTCGCGCAGGTTGTCGCCCGTGGGGCATCCGCTCTGCTCGAGTTCGCGGCCGAGACCGGGCAAAAGCTGCTCGAGCGCCGCCAGACCGCCCGCCAAGAGCCCGTGAGCGTGTTGCCCCTGAGGGACCCCGGAGCGCGGTACCGGCGAGTCCGGAAGTTGTCCGCGCTCGACCAAGACCACTTCGTCGCAGACTTCGGCGAGCACTAGGCCCGCCAATAGCCCGCCGATGCTGGCTCCGACTACCACTGCCAATTTCGACATGCGCCTAGCGTGACGACGCGTCCACCCCACGTCCTGAGTGGAACTACTCAGGCGGAACCGTCTGCCGGGACGCAAGCTGCCAATCGGACCTGACGAGAGGAAAAAACATGACTGCAATTTGTGTTCAGATCGAATTTGCCCTGCTTTGCTCGGCAGAACGCTATCGCGCTATCGCCGATGAAGCCGCCCCGCGAATGGCTCAAGTGCCTGGGCTCAAGGCCAAATGGTGGTGGATTGATCCGCAGGCGGAGCGAGCCGGCGGCGTGTACACGTTCGAAAGCCTTCAGGCGGCTGAGCAGTACCTGGCCGGGCCCATCGTCTCGGCGCTGCGCAAAGCGCCATTTTGCGAGGGGGTGCAGACCCGGATCATGGATCTGCTCGAGCCACTACCGACCGAAGCCGATGCCACCCAGCGTTTCGCGCAGCGAGTGCTCGGAGACGTGTCGGCGGCGATGACCGGCGTGATGGTGCGCCTGGGCCATGAGCTCGGGTTGTATCGCGCGCTCGGCGAACACGGAGCGCTGACGTCGCAAGAGCTGGCCAGGCATGCTTCGGTGCTCGAGCGCTACGCGCGCGAGTGGCTGCACCAGCAGCGGGCCGCGGGCTACCTCGACTACGACCCAGGCAGCGCGAAATTTCGCTTGGCGACGGGAGCCGTCGCGGTGCTGGCGGCCCAAGACAGCCCCGCGTTCTTGCTGCCCGCTTTCGAGATCGTCGCCTCGATGTGGGCGGACGAAACTCGCCTCGCGCGAGCCTTTGCTCGAGGCGAGGGCATCGCGTGGGGTGAGCATGATCAGCGCTTGTTCCACGGCTGCGCCCACTTTTTCGGCACCGTCTACGCCTCTTACCTGGCGCAGAGCTGGCTACCGGCGCTCGACGGCGTCACGAGCAAGCTGGCTCGAGGCGCTACCGTGGCCGACGTCGGCTGTGGCCATGGCATCTCGACGGTGCTGATGGCGCGGGCTTTCCCCAGCTCTCGTTTCGTCGGCTTCGACAGCCACGCGCCATCGATCGAGGAGGCCAGGCAGCACGCGGTGGCAAATCAGCTCGACGGCCGCGTTCGCTTCGAGCAGGCCACGGCCACCGACTACGGTGGCGAGCGTTACGATCTGATCTGCTTCATGGACTCGTTTCACGATCTCGGCGACGTGGTTGCTGCGGCGCGCCACGCGGCTCGCCGGCTAGCCGATGGCGGCATAGTGATGCTCGTCGAACCCCTGGCTGCCGTGCACCCCGAAGACAACCAAGGTCCGATCGCGGCGATGAACTACGCGGCGTCCACCGCGCTTTGCACCCCGAACGCCCTCTGCCACCACGGCAGCATCGCCCTCGGCGCGCAAGCGGGTCCGGAGGCGCTGAGGCGGGCCCTCGCCGAGGGCGGGCTCCGCCACTTTCGTGTCGCCGCTACGACTCCGTTCCACATGGTGATCGAGGCTTCAGCCAATGAGCGCTCGAGCTAATGCGATGATCCCGACATCGTTGACGTACCAGAGTCGCTGGAGCGATACTCGAACGGTGGGGTCGGGCGAGATTGGGAGATCGGGCGGCCAGTCTCGTCTTTGGGAAGCCGGTGGCCGACTCGTTGGTAGAGCATCAGGCGCCCTCCAGCCTGCCCGCAACTCGCAGGGCACGACAAATCCGAATACTTTGCCCTGAGGGGCGTCGTGTTCCGACGTGCATAGTACCCCCGCGCAACAACTGACCGCGGAAATCGAGAACGCCTCGATTCCGCGGTTCTCTTTGTGCAGTGATTTTCGCGGTATACGGGGTGAGTTGCGCGTCGACGGCGTCCTAAGCGATCGCCCGCCAGGCAACGTGTTCACCGATGCGCGCGGCCAGGTTGCAACCATACTACTATGGTAGTATGGTTTTGCTATGCCGAGAGGGAATCCAGCCGTAAAGCTTGCCGTCACCGTAGACGCTGATGTCCACTCCAAGGTGCTCGACGCAGCCGAAGCCGAGGGGAAGAGCGTTTCGGCGTGGATCACGGAGGCGGCTCGACGAGCTCTCCTGGTCCGGGACGGGCTGGCCGCCGTCGCGGAATGGGAGGCTGAGCACGGTGCCTTGACGCCCGCGGAGCTCTTAGCGGCTCGTGCCCGCATCGAGTCAAAGTCCATTCGGCGGAAGCGCTCCCTGCGATGAAGGCCGTTGTCTATGACGCGGGCGTCTTGATCGCGGCCGACCGTTCCAAGCGCCGGGTTTGGGCCGAACACCGCGTTCGGCTCGAGGCGGGCCTGGTGCCGCTGGTGCCGGCGCCCGTGGTCGCTCAGGCCAGTCGCTCTCCGGAGCAGGTACAGATGAGGCGTCTGCTTCGCGGCTGCGAAATCATCGCGTTCGACGAGGTGGCAGCCCACGCTGCAGGTGCCCTACTCGGTAAGACACGCACACGGGACATTGTCGACGCGTCAGTCGCCGAGCTGTCGATACGGAAGCAGGCCGACGTCCTCAGCGACGCCGCCGACGACATTCGGAAACTCTTGGGGGCGGCGAACGCGAAAACCTCGATCTTGGACCTCTGAAGGCGCAGCCAATCGGCGCATTGGCATCGCCCTAGGGAGAATCAAAGCGAGTATGCGGCGACTTCACGCAACCAGGCGCCGCTCAAAGCCCAATGATATCGCTGTATACAGCCCGCGTTGCGCCCCCGTTTTCCTTTGTACTTGCGACGCCGGGGAGCCACCAACGGAGGCGATGAGTCAGCTCGTCGGTGTGGCCGCCGCTTCGAATAGATGGAAGGTGATCGAGTCGGGGCTGACCTCGAATTTCAGGGTGTCCTTTTCTGCTGCGACGCCATCTCGTAGTGGCAGTTGGCGATGATCAACGGGCTCGCGGTCTCGATCTCCGCGAACTGAAGCGGATGGATTGTGTAGCCGCCGCCATCTTCGAATTCGTCCTTGAACACGAAGCCCTTGATCGACAGCGCTAACCCGTGACGCTCCAGCAGCACGCGGCAGAGCGCCACAAGGGCCTGGTCGACGCCTGGGTGCTGTACGACAATTCCGAGAGCGTCCCGGTCCTGCTGGACTGGGGCGAGAAGCGATGAACCCCAAGCCCATCGAGCAAGTCAGGAACCCGCTACTGGCGCGCACCCTCCCCGCGTTGCTCCGCGCACGAAAACGGGCCGAAGAGCTGGTGGCTGCGACCACCACCTCCCTCGTGGAGGTGGTCGGTGGCAAGGTCGTTCACGTGCGCCCGCCATCGCCAGTCGCCGGTCCAGCGAAGTAGGGGCTGGCTACGCCACGCACCTCCATCGGCACTTTTTCATTGTGGAGCATCGCGCGAATGGCCAAGCCATTCCCAACCAACGGCGACCTTCGCCAACACTCGAGGCGGCGAGACTTTCTCGGCGTTCAGGATCTTCGCGATCGCGGCAAACGAGTTACCTGCGACGTAGAGCACAAAAATTCGGGGTAAACCGCGGTGTGCTCATCGTTGATCTCGATCTCGGTTCCGATCGATCTGGGCCGGTCTCTTTGCTCAAACGATAGCCGAAAGGTACGCCGCCAGTTGCAAACCGAGATCGTTGATGTAGGTCGTCGACACCAAGCTCTGCAAGCCGAACGTGAGCGTTGAATGCTTGGCGAACGTGTTTGTGCCGTCCGCTATTCCGATGAGACGGATCCAAGAAGTCGAACAAGCGTTGAAACGGCGAACAAGTCTGCTGCGGCGCGCGAGAGACGCGATAGGTCTTCGATGAAGATGACGTCGATTTCACGCGGCTTGTTCGCGACCAGGCGCATCGTGCGCTCGTAGCCGGGTCGATCCACTCCCGGGTAGGCGTGCGTGGCTCCCCACGCAATGCCCGGGACAAGACACTAAACCAACCGCCACCCAGGGTGCCCTCTGTGTCGCCAGAGCCCACTCACTCGCCCGAAGTCTTGCCTTGCCATGCCGCTCGTCCCATTGAATGAGCGATTGTTCACATCGAGTTTCGAGACTGCCTACGCGGTCGGCTGATTGTCGGAAAGGTCGATTCCACGCAGCGAATCAGCCGAAACGGCCAGCATTTTGCGAGGGGCACAAAGCCACGCCACCAGGCCGTGCTTGGGCCAGGTCATCGAATGACAAGCCCGGGAGCCGTTTCCTTGATGCGCTCTCCCGTGGTCGCGAGCGGCTGAGCAAGCCGCGACGTTTCGAGACGAGCTCGTGGCGGCGGTAGGAGTGCTCGGTAGGTGGACGCGGGCGCTGTTTCGCTCGACCGCGCAGTGCGTTCGTGCCCATCACGACGAGCGCATTGTTCAAGCGCAAGACGGGCCACAGCCATGGCCTCGGCTCGCAATGGTGGGCGCGCTTCTTAGCGAGCACTCACCGACTCCCCCGCCACCGGTGGCCTCGTCAATCATACCCATCCGATGTCATGGGCCCCACCGCGCCATTGATGATGGATGCAGCTAGCGACGGCCGCTAATCCGGATCGCCTCACGTGCGCGGCCGTCCGACCTGCAGCACGACGGATCTCGACAGTGTCCAATTTCACCATTTCGTCCGTCGGCGCTCGCCGCATCAGTACTTGCCAAGCCACATGCGTGATGCGATGTTCAATGCCTAGGGGAGCGGCGAGTTGAGCGGGAGACATCAATCCATACCTGAAGAAAACACGGGCGATTCGGGCTTTTTTCCCGCTTCGCCGTTGCGCGAGCACATCGCGCGCTTCGGCTTACCCTTCGGACTTACAGCGACCGAGCTGCGTGTCGTGATGACGGCGGTTCAGGGGAGCTCGCGTTCCGAAGCTGCCGAAAGCATCGGCTGCTCGGAAGCAACGCTGTCATGGCATTGGCAAAATATTTTTCGTCGTACGCGCCTTCGGTCGCAGCGCGAACTCTTAGCGGCGATCATCCGTGACATCGCCAACGCTCAGCGCCCGCGCACATAGTCATTTTCGGATGGCGCAATGTGCGCGAAGAGACAATGGCGGGTTCTAGCTCACCTGAGCGCGGTGCGATTTTTCGCAGTGCTGCCCCTTCGTCGGGAGCACGAGCCGCGGGTCCGCGCATGGCGCTCGCGGCTGTGCCTATAAATTTGTTGGCTTGGCTAGACTCGCTGACGTTTGCTAAGCACGGGCGGACAACGCGTTAGGCGCCAACGGCGTTTCGTATGGTGGCGGAGCCGTCGAGACACGGGGGATATCGAGGCGTGCGTAAACGATTCGAACACCGAGGGTGAAGACATGAGTTTTTTAGCGGCGATCACGGGCATGGCATGCCGACTTCCGGGAGGGGTTTCGAGCCCAGAGGACTTTTGGCAGTTGCTCACCGAGAAGCGCGATCCAATCGGCAGCCCGCCGCGAGATCGCTGGGACGACCGGCGGGTCCTCGACCCGAATCCGGCCGCGCAAGGCCGCACCTACACGACCCAAGCTGGATTTTTGGCGGATTTATGGGCCGATTTCGATCCGCATTTCTTCGGAATTTCGGCGCGTGAAGCGGCAACGCTCGACCCTCAGCAACGCCTGCTGCTCACGGTGGCGTGGGAGGCGCTCGAAAATGCGGGGGTGCCGGCGGCTCGTATCGCGGGCTCGAGCACGGGGGTGTTCGTGGGCGGCTTCAGCCTAGATACCTATTTGGCGCGGCTCGACAGCCGTAGTCTGCATACCGTCGATACCCACACCGCGGCCTCTATGTCGATGACCATGCTCGCGGGCCGCGTCGCGCACAGCTTGGACTTGCGCGGCCCTGCGATCTCGATGGACACCGCGTGCTCATCCTCTTTGGTGGCCACGCACGTAGCGTATCGGAGCCTCGCGGCCGGGGACTGTGAGCTTGCGCTGGTCGGCGGCGTCAACGCTATCTTGTTGCCCGCGCTCACGATCGCCATCAGCAAGGGGCGCTTCTTGTCTCCGGAGGGCCGCTGCAAAACTTTCGACGAGCAGGCGAACGGATACGTCCGCTCCGAAGGCGCGGGCATGGTCGTGATGAAGCCGTTCGAGCAAGCGCGCGCCGACGGCGACCGCATCTACGCCGTCGTGCGAATGACGGGTGTCAATCAAGACGGCCGCACCGCCGGGATTAGCCTGCCCTCGCATCAGGCTCAGGCGGATTTGCTGCGCAAGGTGTACTCGATGGGCGGCGTATGCGGCGCCGACATCGACTACATCGAGGCCCACGGCACTGGAACCCAAGCCGGTGATCTCGCGGAGGTTACCGCTCTCGACGCGGTGCTCCGTGAAGGTCGACGTCCCGCTGACCGCTGCGCGGTCGGCTCGGTCAAGTCGAACATTGGCCATATGGAGGCCGCCGCCGGTGTCGTCGCCCTGATCAAGTCTTGCTTGGTGCTGCACAACGGTTGCGTCACGCCCAACCTGCACCTCAACACGCCGAACCCCAAGCTCAACTTGGAACAACGCTGTTTTTCGGTGACCACCGAAACTGCGCCGTTGCCGCCAAGGGACCGTCCGTGGCTGCTGGGGGTCAATTCATTTGGCTACGCGGGCACCAACGCGCACGTTCTTTTGGAACAATATCGAGAGCCCGTCGCTCGAGCTGGGGAAGCACCCGGCGAGAGTGAAACCCGCGAAGCGAGCCCTTGGCTGTTTCCCATTTCCACCCGCGACGAACAGCTCCTGCCCGCGCTCGCGGAGACCTATGCGGCATTCGTCGCCAACTCAGACGCCCCGCTCAGCGACATTTCGTTCTCGCTCGTCAATCGTCGCAGTCAGCACGAACGACGCGCCGTGATCCTGGCCCACGACGCGCCGAGCCTAGCCCGCAATCTATTTGATTTTGCCAAGGATCCTGGCTCCGATCGCGTGGTTCGGGGCAGGGTCGAAGAACCGCAGCCGCGGCTCGCTTTCGCCTTCAGCGGGATGGGTCCCCAATGGTGGGGGATGGGGCAGCAGCTCTATCGCTTCGAGGCGGTCTATCGCGCCGCGGTAGACGAATGTGACGCCATTTTTCGTGGCCTCGCCGGCTGGTCCATCCGTGACGCCATGCTCGCCGAAGAAGCCACGTCTCGCGTCGGCAAGACCATCGTCGCTCAACCCGCCAACTTCGTCTTGCAAGTCGCGTTAGCTCGGCTGCTCGCCTCGTGGGGCATCCGACCGGCGAGCGTCCTCGGCCACAGCAACGGAGAGATCGCGGCCTCCCACGTGAGCGGTGCGCTTTCGTTGGCAGACGCGCTGTTGGCCTGCTTTCATCGCGCGCGGCTCCTCGACACGCTGGCCGGGCAAGGGTCGATGTTGGCCGTCGGTCTCTCGGAAGAAGAAGCCCTCGGCCTGATTGAGGGGTCCGCGGGCGAGGTGTGCATCGCGGCCGTGAACTCGGCGGAATCGGTCACGCTTTCAGGCGCGACCGAGGCGCTGCAACGCCTGCGCGTCGTGCTCGACCAGAACGAGGTATTTGCGCGGCCCCTGCAGGTAGAAGTCGCCTACCACAGCCATTTCATGGACCCGCTCGAGCAGGGCTTACGGAGCGCCTTGCGCGAGCTCCAACCCCGCGCGGCCGACATCCCCATGTATTCGACCGTCAGTGGAGAACGGCTCGAAGGCCCGGAGCTGAACGCCGATTATTGGTGGCGAAACATGCGCGGCACGGTGCGTTTCGCAGCCGCCGCCGACGCAATGCTGCACGACAACACACAGGTCACGCTCGAGATCGGGGCGCATCCCGTGCTTTCGGCTTACCTGCGCGACGCGGTCAAACGCGCTCGCTCGTCGGCTTCGGTGCTGGCGACTCTATCGCGCAAAAAGCCGGAAGAGCGGGCACTTCGCGAGGCGGCAGCCGCGGTGTGGTGTGCCGGGATCGATCTCGTTTGGCAGGCATTGTCGCCGAAAGGCGGTCGCCATGTGCCGCTGCCGGCGAGCCCCTGGCAACGGTTCGATCACTGGACCACCCCGCCCGTCTGCGCCTGGTACGGCGTCGCGGACCGCAGCAGCTGGTTGACGGAACGCACCGACGACTTGGATCCGGGCTGGCGCATTCCGCTCACGGTCGGGCAAATGCCGTGGCTGAACGATCACCGCCTCGGCAGCGCGGTGGTGTTTCCTGGAGCCGGCTACGTCGCGGCGGCGCTAATGCTGGCGAATGAGTTGGCAGAGGGCGGCGGCCTAGGTCTGTCCGGAGTGCGCTTCTCTCAGATGCTCACGGTGCAGCCAGATCGCGCTCGCGCCCTTCACGTGAAGCATGCCCCGAAATCGAGCAGCTTCCAGATCTTCAGCCGTGATGCGGAGGGCTCGAGTCAGTTGCACTGCGAGGGCCGCGTTGCTCATGGGTTCGCGCAGCCTCCGCTGAAGGTCGACCTCGAGCAAGCAACGGCCGATCTGCGCGAAGTGGACGCGCCCGCGATGTACGCGGAGCTCGAGACCGCGGGCCTTTGCTACGGCCCCTGTTTTCGGCCAATCGAGCGGCTCTTCAAGGGAGAAGCACGAGTCATGGCCGAGCTCCGGCTGCCGCCCGCCGCCGCGGAGCCGGAGACTCAGCACGTACTCCACCCCGTACTGCTCGACGGCGCGTTGCAGTCGCTGGCCTGCGCGGTAGCGTTCGACGGCCTCGCGTACGTGCCGACGCAAATCGAGCGCATGGTGTCGTGGGGTCCCGCTTTCGACCACGTTTGGTCAGAGGTGCTCGTCTCGAGCGCCGACCGAGACCACCTCGTCGCGCAGATACGCATCTGCCAACCCGACGGTCAGGTCGTTGCGGAGCTGGAGAACGTCACTTGCTCGGCCGTCAGCCTCGCCGAGCAAGCGTCGACCCCCACCAGCGCGTTGATGTTCGAATCCACTTGGAGTGAAGTGCCCGAGCTGCAGCCCGAGCTCGGGAGCGAGCACGCCGCGGGCGAATATGCGCTAGTCGGCGGATCTCCGGTGCTAGCCGAGCTGCGCTTCGCGTTGCAAGCGAATGGAGCGCTCACTTACGTCTTCGATGACGTCGAGCAATTGCTGATGAGCGACGTTTGCAACGAGCAAACCTCGGTCGTGCTGGCCAATTTCGACGTAACTCACGGCGTTGGGGCCGCCGACGCGCCGCGAATACTCAGCGAGGTGACCTCCTGTGCGGGCGCGCTCGCGCTCCTCGCCGGCCGCGATCGAGATCTCCGCGTGTGGGTATTGACACGCGGCGCGCTCCGCGTCGGCCTCGAAGACCCGAAGACAGAAGCGGGGTTGGTGGGTGCGGCGCTGTGGTCACTGACGCGGGTCGCGCGCAACGAGCATCCGCGGCTCTCGCTCGCGACGCTCGACCTGGATCCAGAGTCGGTCGTGAACTGGCCCGAGCTGGCGAGCTTGCTCGCCTCCAGCGGGGAGCGTGAGCTGGCGCTGCGCGGAGGAAAGTGCTTCGAACAGCGGTTGAAGCCGCACACATCGGGTGCGGCCGTGCCGTCGCAGGTCTTGTCTACCCGCACGCTGGGCGTGGCGCTCGCGCAGCGAACGCCAGGCTCCGTCGAATCCCTATACTTCCGAGAAGAAGACCGCCGGGCGCCCAGCGAGACGGAAGTGGAGGTGCAAACCTACGAAACCGGCCTCGGCTTCAAAGATTTACTGAAGCTCGCGGGCCGTATCGATCCGCGCTCTTTGGAGGGCACGTATTTCGGTCGCAACATCGGCATGTCGGCGACGGGGACCATCGTTCGCGTCGGCTCGAAGGTGCACGATCGGAAACCCGGAGACCGCGTCCTGTTCCTGTCTCAGAGTGGCGGCTTCCGATCGTTCGCGACCGTGTCGAGCCGCATTACCCTACCTTTGCCCGACCGGCTCCCCCTGGAGGAAGTCGGACACGTGACGGCCTGGACTGCGCACCGTGCCTTGATCGAAATGGCGCGCCTGCAGGTCGGAGAGAGCGTATTGATTCACAATGCAGCGGGCGGTGTGGGCCTGTACGCCGTGCAGATCGCCCGAAAGCGGGGCGCGCGGGTCTTCGCGACCGTGAGCACCGACGAGAAGCGGGAGCATTTACTCGCCCTAGGGGCGGACGCCGTTTTCAACTCACGCCACCTCGATTTTGCGAGAATGATTCGCACCCTGACTGATTCGAAGGGAGTCGATGTCGTGCTTGGCGCCGTGCATGGCGACGTTATGCGTGAGAGCCTCGAAGCGCTAGCAATTGGTGGGCGCTACGTCGAGATCGGCAAGCGCGACATCGCCGAGAACAACGCTTTGCCCCTCGCGCCGTTCCACAAGAACCTGAGTTACGCCGCGCTCGACATCGACGGTCTCATGGCGAACAATTGCGAGCTGTTGCTCAGCACGGGCCACGCCGTGATGAAGTGCTTCGAGAGCGGCGAATATCAGCCGATCCAAGCCACCAGCTACCCGGCAAGCGCGGCCGTTGCTGCGTTCCGCGCGCTGGCCGACCGTTCGCGCATTGGTCCACTCGCCATCCGTTTCGCCGACCAGGAGGTGGAGGTTGCCCGCGAACCTCGCGTCAGGCGCGACGGAACTTACTTGATCACGGGAGGCCTGTCCGGCTTTGGCTTGGAGATCGCCGCTCGCCTTGCGGAGCAAGGTGCCGGTGCTCTAGTCCTGATTGGCCGCCGCGGCGCAGTCGATCGTGCAACCCAAGAGCGATTGAACAAAATCAGACATTCGGGAACGGTCGTGCGAGACGCCGCGCTCGACGTCACGGACCAAGCCGGCCTGAGTCGACTGCTCGCCTCGTGCGCGGAGTCCATGCCGCCACTGAGGGGCATCTTTCACGGCGCAATGGTGCTGGACGATCGCCCATTGCTGGACATGGATCCTGAAGCTTTCGCCAAGGTTTTCCGACCTAAAGTCGAAGGCGCTCTGATTCTTCATCAGCTCTCGCTTGGCCACCCTATCGACTACTTCGTGCTCTTGTCCTCGGTGGCGGCCCAGGTCGGCAACCCGCATCAGGCCAACTACGCCGCCGCCAACGCTGCACTCGACGCGCTTGCGGCGGAACGTACGGCGGCGGGCCTGCCCTCGACCGTCATCAACTGGGGTGCGCTCGGCGAAAGTGGCGTAATCGCCCGTAACGAGTCGCTGGCAAAATTGCTGAGAGCCAGCGGAATTCGGGCGATGAAGAACAGTGCCGCGCTCGATGCCCTGGACATTGCTCTGAAGCGCCGCCTGCCCCAAGTCAGCGTGTTGGATTTGGACTGGAGCGTCTGGGCGCAGCTATACCCGCGAACCGCCGCCATGCCTGCGTTTGCGGCGCTCGCGAACGAGTCCGAAGCGAGTGATTTTCGCGGCGTGGGCGCGGCCAAGCGCCTCTCTTCGGTGCCGGAAGCCGCTCGCGCAGACACGATGTTGGATTTGCTCATGGACCCGATAGCGCGGATCTTACGAGCCCCGCGCGAGCGCATCGATTCGGGTAGCAGCCTCACCGATCTCGGGCTCGACTCGCTGATGGCGACGGAGGCGACGATTGCTCTCGAACAGGAGCTGGGCGTGAAAGTAAGCGTTGCCTTACTCTTGGACGGGCAACCGCTCAAGAACGTGTCGAGCCGAATCCTCGACCAGTTCGGGGCTCACGTATTGAAGAACGAACAGCACTTCGCGAAAGCGTGCGCCGAGACGGACGGCGGGCTCGAAAACTTGCAGCGCTGGCTCAGCGCTATCCGCCCCGAAAGTATCGAATCATGAAAGAATCGACCAGCAGCGTCGACCGCACCGACAAGCGCTCATTTCGCGAACGTCTGCGCGAGGTGGGCTCGGCCGCAAAGGCCGCCACCGACGCCAGCGCTGGCGCGGCGGAGAACTTCGATCTGACCGCTGGCCTGTCGGGCGCACCGCACCTGCGCTTGCGGGAGCGCGCGACCGCCTTCTCTTCGCTAATCGAGGCGCGTTCTCGGCGCAGCGGTCGCGCCATCGAGCGGCAAGCGGTCTCCGCCGCCGACCGTGAGGTCGAGGTATTGATCGACCGTCAGGGGGAGCCAAGCCGCGCCCTGATGTTTGCCTCGAACAACTACCTAGGCTTTGCCAATGATCCTTACGTCAAGGCTCAAGTGCAACGCGCCGTGGATAAATGGGGGGTTGGCGCGGGGGGCCCGCCCCAGCTCAACGGCTACAGCGGGCTGTTGGCGGAGGTCGAGGGCCGACTCGCCCGACTCAAGGGTACGGAAGATTGCCTGATTTTTAGCAGCGGTTACGGGGCCAACGTGGCCCTGATGAATGCCTTGGCGCGCAGCAAGGACCGCATTTTTTTCGACGCTCTTTCTCACGCCTCGTTCATCGATGGCTTGCGCATGACCGAAGCTCAAGCTCGGCCGTTCGGACACAACGATCTGGAGCGTTTGGAGGCTTTGCTCGCGCAGAACGGCATGGAGGGAAGCGACACGTTCGTGGCGGTCGAGGGCGTGTACTCCATGGAGGGCGACATCGCGCCGTTGCGCGAGGTGGCGGCACTCACGCGCAAGTATGACGCCTTTTTGATCGTCGATGACGCGCACGGCACGGGTGTTCTCGGTGCGGGCGGAAGTGGCACGGGCGAGCACTGCGGCGTACACGGCGAGATCGACCTCGTCATGGGCACCTTCAGCAAGGTCTTTGCCGTCACCGGCGGCTTTCTGGCGGGGAGCCGTGAGCTGATCCGTTATCTCCGGTTCACGGCCCGCAGCTACGTCTTCTCGGCCGCCCCGGCCCCGAGCGTGCTTGCGGCCGTGAACGCGGGGCTGGATCTGCTCGAGCAACAGCCGGAGCGGCGTGATCGCTTATTCGAAAATGTCGAATATGTCGCGAGTCGATTGCGCAGCCGCGGCTTCGACGTGCCGGGTCACACCCCGATCTTGGCCGTGCTCGCCCCGCGCGAGATGGACGTAGACCGCGCGTGCGCTCGCTTCCAAAAGCTCGGAATCTTCGTCTCCGCAATCGAATACCCGGCCGTGCCTCGCAGCTCACAGCGTTTCCGGATCAGCATCATGGCAACCCATCGGAGAGAGGACCTCGACCGCTTGTTGGCCGCATTCGACGACGTCTTTGGTCTGCCGGGAAGGTCGGTGTAGTCAATGGAACGCGCAAACGAATCCCGAGGCTGGGCGGTTCCGTACCCGGTGTTTAGTTGGGGGTTTTGGCCCCGCTATTTGGTGCACATGCGCCCGTACCTGTTGTTCGTCTCGGGCATCGCGGCGTTCACGGGAATGGCGCTCTCGCCACGCCCGGACTGGAGCAAAGTGCTGCTTGCCGGCATCCCGTTCTTCCTCTCCTACGGTTTTGGACAGGCGTTGACGGACGTCTTTCAAACCGACACCGACTCCATTTCTTCGGGCTATCGCCCACTCGTCCGCGGTGAAATCTCGAAGGTCGGTGTTTTCGGGGTCAGCCTCGCCGGCTTCGCTCTCGGTGTTTCGATCATCATCACGCTAAGTCCGTTGGTCGCCGTCCTCGGCGCAATTACGGTGCTCGGCTTGCTCTTGTACACGCCCTTGAAGCGGACCTGGTGGGGCGGTCCACCGTGGAATTCGTGGATTGTCGCGCTTCTGGTCACGATGGGTTTCTTATCCGTCGGCGGCACTTGGAGTGAGCTGCGAAGTCTGCCTCGGCACGTGCTGCTCGCGACGTTGAGCGTCTTTTTCGCGTATGCAAATTTCGTGGTCGGCGGTTATTTCAAGGACATATCCGCCGATCGCGTCACGGGCTACCACACTTTCCCGGTTCGTTTCGGCTGGTTCGCGGGCGCCGTCTACAGCGACGTAGTCTCGCTGCTCGCGGCGCTGTTCTCCGCGCTGTGCATTGCACCGCAAGCCGCCCATGCCACGGGTCCCGCGGCGCTGGTCGGTTGGGGCATCTGGGCGCTAGCCGTGCTCGTGAACCTACGCGCGCAAGTCGGCCTGCATGGCACGCGCGACGAGCAAGCGGTGGGCGCACCCATCGCCGCCATCGTGCGCTCGATGCTCCTCTACTGCATGGCGATGATCGTTACCTTTCAGCCGGGTTGGCTCATCCCGGTCGCGATTTTTCAAATGCTGTTCGAGCTCACGCTCCGCGTTCGCCCGCAGCACTCTCAGGTGTGATCATGCTCATCTGTCTCAATCCTCGAGCCGGTTTCGGCCGCTCGGCGCGGCGTTGGTCTCGATTGCAGCCGCAGCTATCGAACCTGGCTGAATACGTCGTCGAAGAGACGGGGCAGGGCTTCGACGCCGCGCTGTCCCAGCACTTGCGGCGCGGGGAGCGCTTCATCGTTGCCGCGGGCGGGGACGGCACGGTCCACCAAGTCGTCAATTGCTTGCTCGCATTACCGGAGCGGGAACGCGAGAGCGTATGCTTGGGCGCGCTGGCGTTGGGCTCGAGTAACGATTTTCATCAACCTCGGAACACGAGCCGCATGTTGGCCGGTGTCTACTCGCGCATCGAGCGCCGGCTCGCGATTGCGCACAACGTGGTCCAATGCGTGTGGGAGAATGCGGGCCACGCCCGCACCGAGCATTTCATCGCCAACGCGAGCCTCGGTGTCGTCGCGGACGCGAACCGCGTCTACGACCGAAGTCGCGGCTTGGTCGCCCTGCTCAAGCGGCTCTCAATCGATCTCGCAATTGGCTATTGTGCCGTGAGCACGCTCTTTCGCGCGCCCAACCGCCGGCTGCGCATCGCGGTCGACGGCGCGTGGTCGGAGCACGTGGTTTCGAACCTCGGGGTCTTGCTCAATCCCTATTTTGCGGGCGGCCTGCGCTACGACACTCCGATCGACGTCACGGGGCCGCAGATGTGCGTCCAGCTTTGCGAGAACATGAGTCGTTGGAGAAAGCTCAGAACCTTCGCCGCATTGGCGCGAGGCAAATTTCGGGGCCTACCCGGCACACGCAATTGGTGGTGCCAATCACTCCGAGTGGAGGCCGACGAACCCTTCGTGCTCGAGATGGACGGTGAGCTGCGCGAAATGACGAGCGTGGAAATGACGCTCAGGAAAGGGGCACTGCTGGTATGTCAATAGCGGCACTGGGCGTTCGCGCCCTCGACCAAATTCGTGAAAATCAACTCGTGCGTCGCATCAGCGAGCGGCTGCCGCGAGCAGAGTCTTCACGCAATGGGCACCAAGAGACAGACGCCGAGCTGATCGAGGTTGGCCTTGTCGGTCAACTGCTGGCCGTAACCACCGACTCCGTCAGCGACGAGATTGCGCTCGGCTTGTACGACGATCCCTACGAAATCGGCTGGGTCGCCGTTGTCGCCTCGCTCAGCGACCTCGCCGCTGTCGCCGCGACTCCGTTGGGCGTGCTCAATTCGCTGAGCCTCGCGTCCAATTGGTCGCAGTCGCAGTGCGACGCATTGCTCGAAGGAATGGCGGACGCGCTGCGTGCGCACGACACCGGCGTCGTCGGAGGCGACACTAATTGGGGAACTGCATCCATCAACGTCACGGCGCTGGGTCTGGTTTCACGAGATCGGGTGGTGCGTCGTATCGGCGCGCAGCTCGGTGACCACGTGTTCGTGTCCGGGCCATGCGGCGCGGGCTCGCTGCTGGCCCTGCAGCGATTTGCAGTTCCGGGTGCGCTGGTCACTCCGTTTCGTCCCGCCGCGCGTCTCGAGTTTGCCCGTGCCATCAGCGGCGATGTCCACTGCTGTATGGATACCAGCGACGGCTTGGTTGCTGCATTGGACCAACTGCAGCGGAGCAATCGCATCCTCATTCAGTGTGAGGATCTGAGCCGAGCAATCGCTGCCCCCGTGCAGCAGGCCTTCGAACGCGCCGCGCTTCCGGAGCTTGCCAGTCTGTGCGGCCTCCACGGCGAGTTCGAATTGTGCTACGCGATCCCGAGCGACCGCGTGGGGCGAATGTTGGCGGCCGCGGAGCGGCTCGGGCAATGTCCCGTTCTCGTCGGGCACGTCGTGGCCGCCGATACCGACGCGAGCGGTCTACGCCTTCCCAGCGGTTGGCTGGATAGCGGACGCATCCGCAATCTCTGGCAAGAATCCTCTTCTCCGAGAGAATACATCGCGAGCTTGGTCGGCTGTGTACGTGAAGCGCCCACGAACGACCCGAGCCGAGACGAGTCCATGCGCGGCAGCGCGGCGGCGTGCCCATGAGCCAGGTCGTCGCCAGCATCGGCCCGCGGTTTACCCGCATTCCACGGCTCGCAGCGGCCGTCGTTCGGCCTTTCGCACGGGCGCTGGTCGGTCGCCTCGGAATGCATTCCTTCGACAGCCGAGTAGGTTCCGAGGTCGGAACGACTTTTCGGACGCGGCTCGCTCGGGGCGAAACGGTTTACCTGCTGGGGCTGACCGCCGCTTCTCACAACACGGGCGTGGCGTTGATTCAATGTCACCCCACCCAGGGCGCCAGCGTGGTCGCGAATTTGGAGGAGGAGCGCTTCAGCGGCGAGAAGCACAGCGACAAATTCCCAGATTTGTCGCTGGGGCAGCTCTCGGGCTACTTCGATCGCCTCGGGTGCACGGCGGACGACATCCATTGCGTGCTAACGACCTGGGACTACGTCGACCTGATCAGCAACGGCGTTCGTGCCTTGCTGGAGCACGCACCGGCAAGCTTCGGGTTGGCTCGCCAAGGAGCAAGCATCGGTGGTGAGTTCGCAACACTGATGCAGGCCCTGAGCACCCCGAAGCGGCTCCTTCGAAGCGCGCCATTTCGCAATCGGCGCGTGCCGATCATCATGATGTCCCATCATGAAAATCACGCCTATCACGCGCTCGCCAGCTCGCCCTTTGCTCACAGCGAGAAACCCACGCTGATCATGGTTTTGGATGGCTACGGCGACACCGGCTCCGTGTCTGTCTACCTGGCACGCGGCGGTGCGCTGGAGCGGCTCTATTGCAATCATAGCCTGACCGATTCGCTCGGGATCATGTACGGCGTGATCAGCTCCACTCAAGGCGGCTGGACGCTGAATAGCTCCGAGGGGCGCTACATGGGCGCCGCCGCATGGGGAGACCAAAACCGGCTACGCAATCATTATTATCGTCCGTTGCGGCAACTGCTCCACTTGTCGCCGCAAGGTGAGGTGTTCATCAATCGAAAAATGGCGGGCTGGCACCTCGCCGGGCAGAACACTCCTTACCTCGAACCTCTCGCGGCCGTGCTCGGGCCGCCCATCGCGCGTGAAAGAATGTGGAACCCCGACGTGATCCTCAACGTCGACGACGTCGTGCACGCCGAGATCACCCGCGAGCGGGTGGATAAGGCGGCGGCTCTGCAGATGGTGTTCGAAGACGGCTTGTTCCACGCCGTGGAGCACTGGTTGCGCAGAACCGGAGCCGAGGAGCTGTTGCTCACCGGAGGCACGGCGCTGAATTGTGTCGCCAATATGCGGCTCATTGAACAGTTCGACGACGAGTACTACCTGCAGCAACTCGGGAAAAAAGGGCGGCTCTCGTTGTGGGTCTCGCCCACTCCCGGCGATGCCGGCATCCCCATGGGCGCAGCCCTCCAGTTTGCGATGCGCAACGGTGTTTCGGCCGCTCAGCACTGCCTCGAGACGCCGTACCTCTGCGGCAGCGCCGCGACCGGCGACGCGATTCGGCAGGCATTGGCCGAAGCCACCACAGAGGTCGCCGACAGCGGTGGTCGTCTCGAGCACGCCGAGCTCGGCGATTGCGATGAGCTCGACGGGCGGCGCAGGGTGGCGCGTCTGATGGCTACGGCGGTCGCGGCCGGCGGAGTCATCGGCATCTATCAGGGTTCAGCGGAGACGGGCCCGCGAGCATTGGGTAATCGCAGTATCTTGGCCAATCCGTGTGACCCGAACACCCTTGCCGTTCTGAACGCGAAGGTAAAGTTCCGCGAACGAGTGCGCCCTCTCGCACCCATGCTCACGGCAGAAGCCGCGCGCGACCTATTCGAGCTCGCGCCGGGCATCGAGGATTATGGACTCAAGGCCTATGAGTACATGGTGCTTACGGTGCGCGCTCGCCAGAAGGCGCGCGAAAAAACACCCGCCGTCGTGCACCAGGACGGAACTTCGCGCATTCAAGTGGTTCGTCCCGAGCAAAATCCGCTGATCTACGAGTATCTGAAGCAAATGGGGAAGCTCGTCGGGGTCGAGGTTTCGGTCAACACCTCGCTAAACGTGGGCTCGCCGATCGTGCAAACTCCCGCTCAAGCCATCCAGGTCTTGCTCAAAGCAAAAGCGATGGACGGCGTGTTCATGATCGCAGACGACGGCCGAGCGCTGGTGGCGTGGGTCGCGGGAGTTCGAGCGAGCGGGGATGTTTCGCGCATGCCGGAGTGGCTCGCGCGAACGCAGCGGCGTCCGGCCGAAATGCCATGCGTCGTGCAGGTGTGACATGTGGTTGCTGGCCGCCCTAGCGCTCCTTCCTGCCGTCGTGCTGCTGGTGTTGAAGTTTCCGCCGATCGGGCTGATCGAAATGGTGCCCTTCATCCAGCCGTCGCGACCGTTCGAGGCTTTTTCGGCACCCGAGGCTCCCAACTACGAGAGCGCATCGGCCTGGTTCTTTCGCGCTGAGGATGCGCCCGGTGCGGAAGAGGCCGACGTCTTCTTCGTACACCGCACCACGTTCGCTAGCCGCAGGGGTTGGAACGCGCCGATCCGGCGTGGTCGTATCCCGGACTTTCTCACCTTCGAAGGCTCGGTGCGTGTGCAAGCCGAGACGTTTGCAGGCGTTGCCCGCATCTTCGCGCCAAAGTATCGGCAAGCGACCCTGTTCTCCTTCTATGACGAAGGAACCTCGGGCGAACGCGCGCTCGATTTGGCCTATCAGGACGTCAAGCGTGCCTTCGAATGGTACCTGGCCAACCGAAACGAGGGGCGCCCGATCATTTTGGCGGGGCATAGCCAAGGGACCCATCATCTCGAACGATTGCTCAAGGAGCTATTCGATCTCGAGCCGGCTCGGCGACAGCAGCTGGTTTGCGCCTATTTGGTCGCGATGCCGATCGCCCAAGGCACGTTCCGCAACATTCCCGCTTCCCGGTTGCCAGGCGAGGTCTGCTGCTACGTTTGCTTCAGCACGTTCGGCCAAGGCGCAAGCCCGCGCTACTTCCGCGAACGATACGCGAGCTGCGAGTGCGCCAACCCGTTGACGTTCAGTCATGGCCGGGGAGAGGTCGTGCGCCGCACCGAGCACGCGGGAGGCGTCAGCTACTTGTTGCATCGGCGCCACAAGCAGCTGGTGGCGGCAACCGTCGGTGAGGGCGTGGTTCACGTGACCGATCCCGGGCTCGGCTTCCTGCGGCTGCGTCAGCGTGACTACGTCGTGGTCGACTATCACCTCTTCCAAGAAAATATCAGGAACAACGCGCGGCTCCGAGTTCTAAACCATCTAAAGCGGTCTGATCGCCGTGTCGCATCCTCGAAAATGGTGTAAAAGTGCCCGAGTCGGGCGCGGGGTGAGCTCCGCACATTGCCCGAACGGAGGATCATGACCCAGCTCAGCGTCGCAGAACCATTCGTGGAGCCGGCAGTGGCCAATGGTTTTCCGCTCTCCCTCGCGCGTGCGCTCGGGGCCAGCGTACTCAGCGGCATGTTTTACTTTCTAGCCTTTCCGGGCATGGATCTTTGGCCACTCGGATTCATCGCCTTGGTGCCCCTGCGTCTCGCGTTGGTGGGTCAAAGCAGCAAACGAGCCTTTTGGCTCGGCTGGCTCAGCGGCTTCACGATGATCTCGCTCGGGTTTTATTGGATGGTCGCGATGCTGCAGAAATTCAGCGGCTTTCCGATCGCGGTGTGTCTGTTCTTCGTGCTGGTGGTCAACGCCTTCATGGCCGGTAGATCGGGCCTGTTTGCCTGGTTGTTCGTTCGGTCCGAACAGCGCGGTTGGGCTCCTGGTTGGTGTTGGCTATGCGCGCTCGCCAGCAGCGAGTTGCTCTATCCGGTGCTCTTCAAATGGTCGTTCGGCGCGGTCGTGCATCAGGTCCCCGCGCTCACTCAAGTGGCGGAGCTGGGCGGTGTGATGGGCGTCGCCCTCACCGTTGCAGCTGGCAACTGGGGCCTGGCCGAGCTCCTGCGTCGATTGCTCGAGCGGCGGAAGCTGGCGCCGCTGGCTTGGGCACCTTGGGTCGCGGTGCCGGTAATCGCGGCCTTGTACGGCGCAATTCGTATCCCCCAAGAAGACGCGCGCGCGGCAGCGGCCCCGCATTCCACGATTGGGCTCGTTCAAGCGAACATGAGCTTGATGGGCAAGCGCCATGATGTCAGAGAGGGCATGCGCCGTCACCTGAACGGCACGGCCAAGCTCGTCGAAACGGCTCATCCCGCGTTGGTGCTGTGGAGCGAGACCTCGGTGGCACGCCCGATCAGTGTCGCCGACGCCGTGAACTCGGCGCCCGTCCCGTTCGCAGCCCAGCTCTCCGTCCCTCTTTTGTTCGGCACGGTCTTGTACGAACGGGTCTCGGACGCTCGCGAATACGCCTTGTTCAATTCCGTTCTCATCACCGACGCCGCGGGCGCCGTGCGCGGTCGCTACGACAAGCAAGAGCTCGTCCCGTTCAGCGAGCACATGCCGTTCGGGCGCGAGCTGCCGGTGCTGTACGATATTTCGCCCAATTCCGGCAAATTCGACGCCGGAACGAGCGTCGAGCCCTTGCCGCTTGCCGGTCACAAGGTCGCGGTCATGGTCTGCAACGATGACGTGACGACCGTGCTCGCGAACAAGCTGACTCGCGATACCAACACTGATTTGCTGGCAAACCTGACCAACGACGCCTGGTTCGGTGACACCACCGAGCCCTGGATCCATCTGGCGCTGGCGAAATTTCGCGCCATCGAACATCGTCGCTACTTCGTCCGATCCACGAACAGCGGGGTCAGTGCCTTCATCGATCCGGTGGGGCGAGTAGTCGCGCATAGCGATACTTTTCACGAGCAGACGTTGGCCGTGCCCGTCGCATGGCTGCGCGGCAGAACTCTGTTCGAGTGGCTGCAGAACTACCCGTTCCTGGTGGGCGCGGCGTTGGTGATCGGCGCCGCATTTTTCAATAGGCCCAAGCGAGCGAAGCCGGCGCGCCGTGCTTCCGGAGTGGGTGCGTGATCGCGAGTCAACGTATAGAATTCGACGTCAGCCCGGCGGCGAGCGAGTCCGAAAGTGAGCTCGTTGCTCGCACGGTGGACCTCTTCTGCCAGCGCAGCTTGGGCCCCCTCTGCGCGCGCGCCGAGCTGACCATGAGCGAAGCCGATCTGCTGCGCTTGACCGTACAGGCCGAACAGGTGGGCATCTTGAACGTCGAGCAAGAGCCGGGGCTGGGCCTTTGGGAAAATGCCGACGACGAAGCGGGCCGCGTCGCTTCCGTCACCACCCTCGGCAAGATTGCGCGTGTCAATGCCGGCGTCGCCTATCACTGGCACATGCTGGGGCTTGGCCAGTGGCTCGCTCGCCACTTGTCGCTATGCAGCGCCCAACGCGTCATTCCGTGCCTGCAAGGGAGTTGGGGCATGGGGCGCGCGTCACTCGCGCGCTTGCTGCTCTCTCGCCCTCTCGTTGAAGAAGACATCGCCATTCTGAGTGACTACTTCGTCGCAACGGCGGAACGCCCCCTGATGTTCCAAGCCGGCAGCGGCTGGGAAAATTTGCTGGTGCCGAGGTTCAGCGTGAAGCATTCCGAGCTCTCGATCGAGCTGTGGCCCCGCTCCGCACTCGAGCTCGAGCTCGTGCCCGGCTCGCACGGCCTCGACGAAACGGCGACCCACTGCTTCTGGCCGGCCTTGCAAGCGCGTGGCGTGACGGTCAGCGCGCTTCCCGCGCCGCAAGTTCACGAGCTGTACGCGAGCGCTTTGTGTCTGAACGCGCTCGGGTTGCTTGCCATTGGCGCAGGCGCTCTTCAGCACGCGCTCGGCAATGCCGTCAGCTACGCGCAGGTCCGCGTTCAGGGCGGGATCGCCATCTCGGCGCACGCCGCGGTTCAGGAATTGTTGGGGAATGTGGCCAGCGTCGAGCAGTTGGTGTCGGTGGCGCTCGCGGGACTGTGCCGGCGGCAGCCCTGCGTTGCGCAGCTGAGCGCGGTATTCGGAGCACGCGCTCAGCTGCAACCGCTACTGTGCACGGCCGCGAACGACGCGCTCCAGGTCTTCGGAGGCCTCGGCTACATGCGTGATGCCGGCGTCGAAAAACTAGTGCGGGACCAGAATTGCCTGCGCGTGATGCACGGGACGAGCAGCGAGCTGCGCCGCTTCGTGGCCGTCATGAGCTTGGGGCCCTCGAATGGCTAAGTCGATCGCCCTCGCGGCCGATGCATCCCGGCTAGCTTCGTTGCTCCTCAGTTACATACGAGCAGTATGCGCCTTCGTCGCGCCTCGCCATCCGGGCGCCTCGACCGCGATCATCGACCGACTTACCCATTCGAGGGCCCTGCCATGACCGAAAGCCTGCTCGGGCACCTGCCGGCGGCGCACCCGTTGTCGATTCGACAAGCGGCGCGGGGAGCCATTTTCCTCGGCCGCTACGAACCCCTGTCGATGTGGGAGCAGGACACCCTGGCCTTGCCTCGGTCGCTTCGCGGATACCGGCGCAAGCTGCGCTCGTTCGCCCGTGAGCACTTGCAGCCCAGGGCCCGTGCCGGCGATTCGTTGACGCCTGACAAAGCGGAGTTGGAGACCCTACTTTCGATAGCGGCGAGAGCGGGTCTGCTCAGTGACTCGCTGCCTCGTCCCTTGGGCAGTGCGAGCTTGCGGCTGATCGCGCAACCGCTGCAGTTCACCACCTGCATCAAGATGGAGGAGCTGTGCACGGCCTGCGGTGGGCTCGGCCTAGCCATTGGCGCCCATTCCCTCGGCACGGCCCCGCTCGTGCTGTCCGGCCGTTTCAAGGATATCTGGCGCCTGCTCCTGCCCGCGTATCGCCGCTCTCGGTCTGGCCAACCAACGCTCTTCGCATTCGCACTCACCGAGCCGAGCGCGGGCTCGGACATGGAAGACGGCCACGGCGCAGCCAAGCTGCGACCTGGCACGGTCGCGCGGCGAGTGGAGGGCGGCTATTTGCTCACGGGCCGCAAAGTCTTCATCTCCGGCGGAGATCGCGCGGATGCGATTTCTGTGTTCTCCGCGCTCGAAGGCGAAGGCATGCCATCGTGGACCTGCTTCTATGTGGAGGCCCGAAGTCCGGGGTTTAGGGTCGTCCGCTCCGAGCTCAAAATGGGTCAGCGCGCATCCTCGGCCGCCGAGCTCCAGTTCGACGGCGTATTCGTGCCCGATCGCCACGTCATCGGTGAGCTACGCAAAGGCTGGGCGTTGAACCGCGTGACGCTCAATTTCTCCAGATTGCCGACCGCCGCCGTCGCCCTCGGCATTGCGCGCGGAGCGCTGGAAGCAGCCGTGGATTTCGCGTGCCAGCAGCGGCTCGGAGGTCGCCCGTTGATTGACTACCAGGAGGTACAGCTGGCGGTGGTTCAGATGATCGCCGAGACCTCGGCGATGCGCGCGCTGATTTGGCAATCGGCGGCTCGCTTCACGCCCACTCAGGCGAAAGCTTCGCTCGCAAAGTTTCATTGTTCCGACCGCGCCGTCGAGGTTTGCAACCTGGCCATGAATCTACTCGGCAATCACGGAATTTTGCCGGGCAATCGCGTGGAGAAAGATTTTCGCGACGCGCGCCTGACGCAAATCTACGAGGGCACGAACGACATCAATCGCCTTGCCGTGATGGAAGATCTGCAAGAGCAATTCCTCGAGAGAGTGACGCCATGAATGCTGGCTTTTCACGCCTGAAATTGGCCATCATCGTGACCGTCGCTTGCTCGGTCTTTAGCGGTTGCGCGGGCCCGGATACCGCGCACGCGGCCGAAGCAGAGCGAGTGAGCACGGTGAGCGTCTCCCTTGCTCCCGTCGAGCACGGTGAGGTCGTTCGCGTGCTGCACGCGGGTGGCACGCTGCGGATGAAGGCGGAGACCGAGCTTTCGTTCAAGACGGGCGGGGTGATCACTCGGGTCGCGGCCGACGTCGGAGCGAGTGTCCGTAAGGGTCAGCCGTTGGCGTGGATCAATCCCACGGAAGCGCGAGCGATGCGCAGCCAGGCCGAACAACTGCTCGACAAGGCCAAGCGTGATTTTTCTCGCGCTCGTGGCTTGCTGGCCAATGGCGCATTGACCACGGTGGATGTTCAAAATAGCGAAACCGAGCTGGCCATCGCGCGCGCCACCGTCGAAGCGGCCGCGTTCAACGAACAGCACACGGTCTTGCTCGCGCCCGACGACGGCGTCATCGACCAACGCATGTGCGAGGTTGGCGAGATCGCCGCCCCCGGCCAACCGGTATTTCACCTGAACGGACGCGCGCGCGGTGTCGTCGTGCGCGCTGCGCTCACGGATCGTGACGCTCTGGCGCTGCATCTGGGGGACCGAGCCCAGATCCGGATCGACGCCAGGCCCGAGCCAGCTTTGCTGGCATCCGTTTCCCAGATTGCATCAGTGGCGCGGCCGGCCACCGGCACCATCGACGTCGAATTGAAAATCGACGATTCCGCTGCCGCCGCCTTGCTGCCCTCGGGGCTCACCGCAAAGGTCGAAATCTCGCGGACCGAGCACCCCGCCGCCAGCGTCCCCGTCAGCGCCCTGGTCGACGGAGACGGCGAGAATGCGGCCGTATTCGTCGTTGATGGAGAGCGCGCTCATCGCGTAGCGGTTCGGGTGGGCTTTTGGAGTGGCGATCGCGTGGCGCTGGCAACCGGTCTCGAAGGTGAAGCCACCGTCGTTGCTCGGGGGGCTGGGCAGTTGAGCGAAGGGGTGCGCGTACGTGTCGTGCCGTAGCGCGTCAGTCGCGAGCACCGAGTATCAATAGGGAGACACGACCGTGCTCGCTCATTTTGCCGTCCATCGTTGGCAAGCAACCTTGGTGATATTCATCGCCCTGATTGCGCTCGGCGCGCGAGCGCTCTTCGCCATACCGAAGACCCAAGACCCGATGTTTCCGCTTCCGAGCTTCGCGGTTGCGGCCGTCCTACCTGGCGCCACCCCGAGTGATCTGGAGCGTCTCGTCGTCGATCCGGTAGAGGCCAAGCTCAAGACCCTCGACGATCTCAAGACCATCAAGACCGAGATCGCCGACGGGCTTGCCGTCTTCGAGCTGGAATTTCGCAGCGATATCGACACCAACCGCAAGCACGACGAGCTGCTCCGCGAGCTGAGCGCGCTACGCCCGCAGCTGCCGAGCGAGCTGGCCCGGCTCGACGTCACGCACTTCAACGCGGCCATGGTGAACATTCAGACGGTGGCGCTCGTGTCGGACAGCGCCACATACAAGACATTGAGTGACCTTTCGCACGCCCTCAAACGTCGGTTGGAGAATTTGCCCGGCGTCGGCAAGGTGGAGATTGCGGGGCTACCGGACCAAGAAATCTTGGTAACGCTCGACTTGCCTCGGCTCGTCGAGCTCCGCCTTTCCCCCGTACAAGTGATCGATGCGCTCGGGGCCGGCAGCATCAACCTGGCCGGCGGCGCGATCGAGGCCGGAGCAAGGCGCTTCAACGTCAAGACCAGCGGTGACTATCGGTCGGTTGCAGAGGTGCGCGCGACCGTCGTAGAAACCGATGGCTCGCGGACAGTCCGCCTGTCGGATGTCGCCGAGGTGAAGACGAGTGATGCGGAGGCGGTTCAGCTCACTCGCTTCAACGGCCACCGCGCCGTCCTCATCGGGGCAGCCCAGCGTGAGGGCCAAAATATCCTCGATGTCAGCCAAGCGCTCGAGCGGGAGGTCGAAGCCTTTTCCAAGTCGCTGCCCGGCGACATTCGACTGCAAACCGGCTTTCAGCAGGTGAAGAACGTGCAGCACACGCTCGATGGCTTCGTGCGCGACTTTGCTTTGGCGATCTTGTTCGTGCTGGTCACGCTCCTGCCGCTCGGTACGCGCGCCTCCGTGGTGGTGATGATTTCGATTCCGCTCAGTTTGTCGATGGGCTTGTTGGTGCTGCAGCTGAGTGGCTTCACCATCAACCAAGTGAGCGTCGTCGGCTTCGTGATATCGCTCGGTCTGTTGGTCGACGACTCGGTGGTCGTCGTGGAGAACATCGCGCGCCACATTCGCGACGGGCTCGCCCCACGTGAGGCGGCGGTACGGGCCACCCGGCAGATCTCGACGAGCGTGCTCGGCTGCACGGCCACGCTCGTTTTTGCCTTCGTCCCCCTGTTGGCGCTCCCCGGCACGGCCGGGCAGTTCATTCGGGGGTTGCCGGTCGCAATCGTGGCGACGATTGTGGCCTCGCTCCTCGTGTCATTGACGGTGATTCCGTTCTTGTCCAGCGTGCTACTCAAGCGCGAAAGTCAGCACGGCAACGTGTTCCTACGCGCGTTACACGTCGGAATCGACGCCACGTATCGTCCGATTCTAAAGCGAGCGATAGCGCACCCCGTCCTGACCTTGAGCCTAGCGAGCGCGCTGTTCATAGGCAGCATTGCCCTGATTCCGCGCATTGGCTTCAGCCTGTTTCCGACCGCGGGGATGCCCCAGTTCCTGGTCCATGTCGAAGCCGAGGACGGCGCGAGTCTCGCGGAAACGGATCGAGCCGCACGCTTCGTGGAGAGCGAGCTTCGGCGGCACCCCGAAGTGATCAAGGTGGCGACGAGCATCGGCAAAGGCCACCCGATGGTCTACTACAACGTGGTTTCGGGCGACGAGCGCGCCGACCGAGCCGACGTGTTCGTGGAGATCTCCACGCGCGCGCCAGCGGCTCAGGCAAGGCTGTATGAGGAACTACGAAGCGCCTTCGCCAACTATCCGGGAGCCAAGCTGGAGCTGACGGAATTCCAGAATGGTCCGCCGGTCGAGGCCCCCATCGTTATGCGTTTGCTCGGCAGCGATCAACAGGGCCTGCAGCTCGCGGCTCTCGCGGTAGAGAAGGTGATCGCCGAAACGCCCGGCACGCGAGACGTGAGAAATCCGAGCCGCGAGCGCAAGACGGATTTACACGTGCTCGTGGAGCGCGAGAAGGCCGCGCTCTTGGGCGTGCAGCTGCGGGACGTCGATCGCGCGGTTCGGCTCGCGGTATCCGGGTTCGTCGCCGGACACTATCGTGAAGACAGCGCGGACTCCGCGTATGACATTCGCGTCACCGTGCCTCGCACGGCGGCAGGCGCCCTCGCGGGAGGCGCGCGCCCAGGGGTGGAAGTGCTCGACGCGCTTTACGTGGCCGGCACAGAAGGGGCAATGCCCTTGTCGCAGATCGCGCGTCTGACCATGGACCCATCGGCCGCGAAGTTGCGACACTACAACAAAGAGCGCAGCGCCATCGTGACTGCCTTCGTCCGCGATGGGTTCAACACGGACCGCGTGACCAAACAGGTGCTTACGCGCCTTCAGGAACTTCGACTGCCGCCTGGCATTCGTGTGGTCGCCGCAGGCGAGATCGAGAGTCGGGAGGAGAGCTTCGGGGGCATGGGCATGGCGCTGCTCGTGGCCGCGTTCGGCGTGCTCGCTGTCCTCGTGCTCGAGTTTCGCACGTTCAGAAGCGTTTGGATCGTCGCCTCGGTGATCCCGCTCGGAGTGATTGGCGGGCTGCTTGCGCTCTACTTGAGTGGCAACAGTCTCTCGTTCACCGCGACGATCGGGTTTATCGCGTTGATGGGCATCGAGGTCAAAAATTCGATCCTACTCGTCGACTTCAGCAATGAGCTGCGGGCCGAAGGGATGTCGCTCGAGGACGCCATTCAAGAAGCCGGACAAAAACGGTTCGTGCCGATCCTGCTCACGACGCTCACGGCAATCGGCGGGCTCGTGCCGCTGGTTCTCGAAAACTCGAGCTTGTATTCACCGCTGGCGCTGGTGATTCTCGGGGGGCTCATCAGCTCGACGCTGCTGACCCGCGTCGTCACGCCCGTGTTGTACAAGCTGCTGGCGCCAGAGGTGCAAGTGCGGCCCCTGGCGCGCCCCCTCATTCCTGCCGAGAGCATGCTGCACGACGACTCCCGGTGCATCGCCATTTGAACGCGAAATAACGGATCTTTTTGGGGATTGACTCAGGACGAGCGCGAAATGCTGAACGCCAAAGAATCGAAGGTGTGCGTGGTCGGCGCGGGAATGAGCGGTTTGACCGCAATGAAGGCACTGATCGATCAGGGAATCGACTTCGAAGCCTTCGAGCGGCGAAGTGACGTGGGCGGTCTTTGGCGATACAGCTCGAACCCGGATGAGTTCTCCGTGTACGACTGTTGCTACACGATTTCGTGCAAGCACTGGACTGGCTACGTCGATTTTCCGATGCCCGATGCCTATCCGGAATACCTGCACCATACGAAGATGCTCGAGTACTTCCGCAACTACGCGCAGGCCCACCGGCTACTTCGGCACATTACCTTCGGGGTCTCGGTCGAGAACATCGCGCGGCACGGGGACGATTGGCACGTGCGCCTGTCCAACGGCGAAATTCGGCACTACAGTCACGTGATCGTCGCAACTGGGCAGTTTGGGTACCCCGTAACGCCGCACTACCCCGGGACCTTTCACGGCAAATCTTGCCATTCCGGCGCCTACAAGCGCGCCGAGGATTTCACGGGGCTTCGCACCTTAGTCGTCGGCTTGGGCAATTCGGGGTGTGACATTGCCGCAGACATCTCGCGAGTCGCGAGCCGAACCTACTTATCGACTCGCGAAAGTGCGCACGTGATCCCCAAATACGTGTTCGGCCTGCCGTTTTTGCATTTCGGCTATGCGTTGCGCCTGCCCATCGTCTTGCTCCAAGTGATGTTGCAAATCGTGGCTTGGCTGGGGCGCGGCTCACTCAGCGGCTACCGCTTTCCCGCTCCCACGCGCCGCCCACTCCTCAAAAATCCCACCATTTCTTCGCAGCTTCTCGACCGAGTCGGCCACGGCGCGATCATCATGAAGCCTGCCGTCGAGCGCTTCACGACCGGGGGAGCCGTGCTGGCCGACGGAACGGAGCTAGAGCTCGATGCGGTCGTCTTCTGCACCGGCTTCGAGATTCGATTTCCGTTCTTCGATGAATCGATGATCTCGTACCGGCGAGAGAAGTTCCGAAACTACGGGTTGATGGTCAACCTCGATCACCCGAACCTGTTCTTCATCGGCCTATTCAACCCGCTCGGCACCTATGCGCCTATCGCGGAACGGCAGGCGCGTTGGGCGGCTCGGTTGATCTCGGGTGCTCTGCGCTTGCCCTCTCGCGCCAAGATGGAGCGCTGGTACGAGCGGCACCAGCGGAAGATGAGTCGCAGATTCAATGACTACGAAAATCCACTGATCAACGTGGATTTCTTCGCCTTTGCGCGTGAGCTCGACGGCTGGCTGAAATGACGGCCAGGCGCCGCGCGCACACGCGAGCCCATTCGCTCGCCGAGCTTCACGCCTCGGGCGGCGGAATTGCGGCCGCGCGCGTCGATATTTCATTCGCTCTCGCCTAAAACACGCTTGAGCCGGTCGAGCATCATCGACCAGAGTTGCTCGGCGTCGGGAGGGCCTGCGCCGCGTAGCACGAGAGTCAGAACACACCCGGTCCCCTTCGGCGTCAGCGTCATCTCGAGTCGGGCCGTTCCGGAAAAGTGTTGGGGCACGCGGAGCGCGAATATGAGGCGAGAGGGCCGCTCGAGCACCAAGTACTCGCCCCAATGCTCGATCGTCCTAGCGCCTTCCCTTTCGAGAACTGAAAATCTGCCGCCAACGCTGGCGTCGCTCGCGGCATGCAGGTCGTTCGAGTCGCTTTTGAAGAGCCATTGTTGCATCAACTCCGGCTCGATCCACGCGGCGAAGACGGCCTCGGCCGGCGCCTGGAAAGACGTCGATACTCGTCCCACTACATCATCGGACCGTGAGCTCGTCATTGCGATGGCCGGCAGAACGTTAGCATCGGGAACACAAACCTCACAGGCTCGCGAAGAGTAGTGTGCCGCTTCTCCCCCACGCGCAGCCTCGACGTGGCCTAAGTGCAGGTTGTACAAATCGGCCTCTTTGTGTGACCGATTCGCTGCGCGCGCTGGCACATGCATTGCAACATTTGACACGGACTGGACGCAAATGTCCTGAGTCCCAGGAGGTACATCATGCACACGCACCGATCGACGATTTCGAGATCGCAGTTGGCGCAGGTTAGCTTGAGCGCATTGGCGATGCTGTGTTTAGCAGGCTGCGGTGGGGCGGATGCTGGTTCCCAAGCTGGAGATGAGGCATTCGTCGACACTGACGCGCAGGCATTGCGTGCGCGGCGGCCCGCGAGCAACAGCACCGCAACCGACACCGTGAGCAGCCCTAGCTACCGCATCGATCCCGTCACGGGCGCCTTCATCGTTCACGGGCTGGATCCCAATGTCGATCCCAATTCGGGCGTGCGCTACAACGACCTTAGCAACACTTCAGTCGACAACGGCGGACCATGCGCCGACAATCGCGCGATGTCGGGTTCGTGCCCAAGCTACGGCGTGCAGTGCGTCTATGACGAAGCCAACGTGACCCACTACTGTACGTGCCTGTTCTCCAATTCGTCGGGTATTCAGGGTTGGGAGTGCCGCTAAGAGGCGATCCTGAGCGATAATATTGCGATATCCAGCCCGCGTTGCGCCCCCGCGCAAGCAAAGCACGCGGGATGCGGCGCGAGTAGCGGGTCTGTCGACGTCCTGACGACGCTCAACGAGTCAATGTGTGCGACCCGATGCGATGCGCGTCAGATCGTCAACGTGTCTGCTTTTCAAACGCGGCAGTCGCGAGGGTGACGAGCTCAGCTTTGCGCTCCTCAGGGCCCAGTATACGAGGGCGGGCTGAAAGAACAGTCGTGCGAATCGCTTTGCATCCGTGTCTAGGCCGAACGCGGTCCGTCGGTTTACGTATTGAGATACGTTGCCGGGAAAGACTGCGACGAAAAACGCCGCTGCGATCTTGCCGATCATGGGGCGCCGCGCCTCATCCGCGAAAACGAGGCTGGCTCCCAACGCGATCTCGGCGACGCCGGACGCGAGCACGGTGTCATCTTTGCCGAGGGGCACCCAATCGGGCACCTGTGCCCGGAAGTCTCGCCGGGCAAAAGTCAGATGGCTGATACCTGCGAAGATCAACATGCCGCCGAGTGCTCTTTGAGCCGCTTTCGCTACGTCCATCGCCAGGGCACAAGCAGGTTGCATGCCAATCGACCTGCCATGAGCGTCTCTGCTTGCGTAACGCACAACTGTCGGAAGACAGAGACTGGTTTGCGCTCATGCGATTGGCCACGGTTCCAGGCCACGCTAGCTGACAAGCTGAGCTGCGAGCGCGCCGGAGTCGAGCGAGCTGAGACTGGCCCCGCTAGTAGCGCTCGCAAACAGTCGCCCGTAGAGCGCGACCTCCTCGGGTGAGCCCAAGACCAGCGCGCCGACAAGACGGCCGTCACGCACGACTAGCTTCTTGTACTCGCCTCGCGCGCTTGGAAATCGAAACACCTGGTCCGTGGGCCTCTCGGCCTCGATCATACCGAGCGACGCGAGGTCGACGCCGAGCAGTCGTAGCCGAGTCGCGCGAGTCGCGCCGTGAAACGCGGCCTCAGGGTCACTTCCCGTCAGGTGGCTCGCCAGAATTCGTGCCTGGTTCCAGATTGGCTCGAGCAGGCTGCTCACCTCGCCACGGTGCTCGGCGCACTCTCCGAGCGCGTAGATGTCGCCGTCGTCTACGGAACGCATCTGGTCGTCGACCACGATCGCCCGCGACACGGTGAGCCCACATTGCGCCGCTATCCACGAGTTCGGCTGCAGCCCCATGGCCAAAACGACCAATCGACAGTCAAGCCGCGAGCCGTCGCGGAACTCGACCCCGCTGACCGCTGTCTCGCCCAAGACGGCACTGATCGATTTACCGAGATGAACCTCGACGCCGGCCTGCTCGAGCACGGCGCGCAAGGTCGCGGCGCCCCCCTCATCGAGATGATCGCCCAACAGGCGCGAGCCGCGGTGGACCAACTGGACGTGGCAACCTCGTGCAAGCAATCCGCGCGCGGCCTCGATCGCAAGATGCCCACCGCCGAGCACTGCAACACGCGCGGAGCCGTGCGCCAGCGAAACGATCCTGGAGCAGTCGTTCAACGAACGAAACGCGGAGACTCCGTCCCGCAACGCGCGCGCAGGACCAATCATATTGCGAATCAGCGGCACGTACGGATCACTGCCAACAGCCAGAATGAGCTTATCGTAGTGCTCCATCGTGCCATCGGCTCCGTAAACGCGCCGCGCCTCACGGCTGATGACCGCCGCGCGTTCGCCGACGTGAAGACGGATCCCGTTGTCGGCGTACCACTCAGGCGAGTTGACCAAGATGTCTTCGGCTGACTGCCAGCCAGCCACCACCTCCGGCAGCTTCATACGGTCGTAGGTCCCGTAGGGCTCTTCGCCGAATACTGCAATTTGGAACGAGTCCGCGCCGCCGCACCTCAACACCTCCTCGATTGCTCGCGCGCCGGCCATGCCGTTGCCGATGACTACCAAGCGTTGCTTGTGGTTCATGGGGCTCCTTGCAGCGATACGGTCAATCGATCTCCACCAGCCCAATGTCCAGGATGATCACGCCTTTGGCGCGGTCAGGCGCGGCCAGGTGGACCTCTAAGAGACTTTCGGGCTCCAAGTCCTCGATCACAGCGAGCGGGATATGCACACTGGCTTGTGCGCCAATCGGGAAATACCGGAGCAGATGACCATCCCGCAGCAGTGACACGCAAACGAGAGCGTCTAGCGAGTTCCCTGCGCGAAAGTAGATCAACTGCGCACGCCGATCCGCGGGCACGCGATACGTGGCGGCATCGCCCAGCGCGCTGGGTTGAAGCAGGCCCTTCCCAGTGAAGGCCAAAGCCGCTTGGAGCAATCGTGGCGTGGGGCGCATTGGTGACGTGCCAACGTGTTCACTGGGCTGGAAACGGTTCGGCTTCGGGGACCAGCAACTCTCGGTCGCGCACCGCCTGCTCATACAGGACTTGCTCGCGCAATTTGTGCGCGGCGCTGAAGCGGACCGCGATCGCGCACAGAGACGACCCGAGCACACAAATCCCAAGTGTGGTGAAGCAGGCTTGCACGCTGCCGAGGCCCTTGAGCAAGAAGCCGGCTGCCACCGCACCGACGTTACCTCCGGCTCCGATGATACCCGCCACGCCGCCCAGCGCCTTCCTATCGACGAACGGCACGAGCGCGTACGTCGCGCCGCAAGCCATGTGCGTGAATAGGCCGAAGGTGATCATCGCGACAATGGCCATCGTTGCGGTGCGCGTGGTCGAGAACCACAAGAGACCGAGCCCCTCCCCGACCATGAGCGCAAACAGTAGGAAGGTCCGCGCGTCTAGGCCCCGCGCACGCGCGAAGCGGTCGGAGACGATGCCACCCAGCGCGCGCGCAAAGAGCGCGAGCAACCCGAAGGATCCAGCCGCCATGCCGGCCGACTGCAAGTCGAGCTTGTAGTGATCCACGTAGTAGCTGGCAGCCACATTGTGCACGAACAACTCGATCCCGAAGCACGCCCCGTAGGTGACGAACAGCATCCAAACTCGATAGTTGGCCATCGCCGCTTTGAAGACTTCGAGTCCTCCCTTCTTGCCGCTCTCTAGCGGAATGCCGGCCTTCCTGAGCTCGACGTAGTCGCCCTGGGGGCAGTCTTGGGTGTACCTCCAGTACATCACGCCCACGATCACCATCAACGCCGCGGGCAGCACCATGGCCACGCGCCAACCGTAGCCGTGCCCGACTCCCAGGCTCATGAGGCCCGCAAGCACCCAAGGCATCACCGATTGCGTGACACCACCACCCGCGTTGCCCCAGCCAGCACTGGCAGCGTTGGCTGTGCCCACGACGTTCGGGGCGAACATCACCGAGGTGTGATACTGAGTGATCACGAAGCTTGCTCCCACGGCGCCGATCAGGAGTCGGAAGAGCAGGAACACGCCGTAGCTCTTGGCGAACGCAATACCCAAGACCGGGATTGCACCCAAGACGAGCAGCGCCGCGTAAGTACGGCGCGGACCGTACTTGTCAGCAAGGGGGCCGACCGCCAATCGAACCAAGATCGTGATTCCGACTGCCGCGATGCCGATGTTCGCGAGTTGATCCTTGGTCAGGCCAAATTCTTTCTTGATCACCGGCATCAACGGAGCGATCGAGAACCAGGCGAAGAACGAGACGAAGAACGCCAGCCAGCTCATATGGAAGGCGCGCATCGCGGGCGTCGAGAAGGAGAACAGCCGAATCCGCGTGGCCTTGGCGGCTCCGGGTGTCATGCGCCCTCGCTCATCTCGATCAAGATCTGGCCGGCGTCACTCTGGCGCGCCGGGTACGTCTTGAGCGTGCATTCACCGTTCTGGGCTTGCCCGGTGTGCAGATCGAACTTCATGGAGTGGAGTGGGCAGATCAGTGTGCTGTCGCCGACGAGACCATCGGCGAGCGGCCCTTGGCGATGCGGGCACGCAGCCTGAGTGGCGAACAGCTCGCCTTTGCGGCTCCTGAACACCGCGACCCGCGCCGAGCCGATCTGAAAATTGCGTCCTTCTCCCGGCGGAACGGCGGTGATGGGACCGAGCGTGACTTCCATGACGGCTCTCCTTTCACTGGACGATGGGCAGCATCGACGCGAATTGGTTTGCGGTCGCGGGCGCGTTGGCTTCTTGCCAAGGGTCGCGATAGGAATCGACGGAGCGCTGCAGCGCGGAATCCAAGCGCTCAGCGATGCCCTCGCTATCGTCGACCACGACAGCGCGGATCTTGTCGATCCCGAGGCGTGGTACGAACGCGTACGTGCGTTCGAGGTAGCGGGCATTTTCTCGGTAATATTGCAGGAAGCGGCCCGCTATTTTGAGCACGTCCGCCTGGCTCGTGACGGTGCACAGTAGATCGCCCTTGCGCACGTGCGCGCCGGCCGCACCGCCCACGTAGATCTCCCACTTACCACCCTCGACAGCCACCGCCCCAACGTCCTTGACCATGGCTTCCGAACAGTTGCGCGGGCAACCCGCAGTCGCGAGCTTCAACTTCCCGGGCGACTCGAGGCCTTGAAAACGGGCTTCGACCTGCTGCGCAAGCTCGATACTGTTGCCCAAGCCGAAGCGACAGAAGTCGGTTCCGACGCAGCTTTTACAGGTTCGGTAGCGTTTCGCGTACGCGTAGCCCGACGGCATGTCCAAGTCGCGCCAGACGTCGGGCAGGTCTTCGCGTTTGACACCGATCAAATCGATGCGCTGGCCGCCGGTCAGTTTGAGCAGCGGCACGTGATATTTCTCTGCGACGTCTGCAATTCGCCGCAGCTCTGCGGGGGAGGTCACTCCGCCCGGTATTTGCGGGATCACGCTAAAAGTCCCGTCTTTTTGGATGTTGGCGTGCACTCGATCGTTGATGAAACGCGCGTCACGCTCGTCTTCGTATTGATCCGCCCAGATCGTGTTGAGCAGTGACGCCAGACCCGGCTTGCTCAGCGCGTCCTCGACCCCACCAGCGAGCTCCGCAAACACGCTCGAGACCGACTTAAGACCCAGCGAGCGGATCGCCTCGACCAGCTCCGGCTTCGATAATGACACACCGGGGACGTAGTAATTCGCCGAAGGGTCCTCCTCTGTCGCGCCGCCAGCTGCCCAGTCGATGACTTGTGAAACGAGTGCCTTGCATGCACCGCAGCCCATGCCCGCGCGGGTAGCTTCCATCACGGACTTGGAGCTGCGCTTGCCCTGCTTGACGCAGCCCATGATGGCCCCCTTGGTGACGCCGTTGCAGTTGCACACCTGCATCTCGACCGGCATGCTTTCGACTGTGGCTTGCTCGGAGGGAGCGCCGATGTCGAACAGCAGCGACAGCCGCTCGTCGGGCACTGGAGTATTGCGCTCGTAGGCTTGTGCCAGGTAGGGCGCCTTGCTGATGTCCCCGAGCAGAATCCCGCCGACCAAGCGCCCCTTGCGAATGATCAGCTTCTTGTAAGTGCCCTTCTTGGCCTCGGTGAACTGTACGACCTCGTCACCCTCCTCGGTCGGCTCGGTGATGCCCATCGACGCCACTTCGACGCCCATCACCTTCAACTTCGTCGCCACTCTCGAGCCGTGATAGGCCGAGTCCGGATCCATACCGGTCAAATGCGCCGCCAGCACCTTTGCTTGTTCCCAGAGCGGTGCGACGAGCCCGTAGACCTGACCGCGATGTTGCGCACACTCGCCGACGGCGAAGACGTGCGGGTCGTCGGTGCACAACTGATTGTCCACGACGATCCCACGTTCTACCGCCAACCCAGCGCGCAAAGCCAGGCCAGTGTTGGCCTTGATGCCGGCCGCTATCACCACCAAGTCACAACCGAGTCGCCTACCGTTCGAGAATTCGAGGCCCGTCACATAGTCGTGACCGCGGATTGCGCGCGTGTCGACGTTGACGTGGACGGTGATGCCCAAGGTCTCGAGCGTCTTCTTGAGGATGTCTGCGGCGGGCTCGTCGAGCTGCTGGCCCATCAGAGAATTGCCGCGTTGGATGACGTGCACGTCGAGCGAGAAGTTCTGTAAGCCACGGGCCGCTTCCAACCCGAGCAAGCCACCGCCAATTACCGCTCCAACACGCTTGCCCATCGCATATTTCGTGATGCGGTGGCAGTCATCCAAGTTGCGAAACGCGAAGACGCCCGGCTTGTCTGTGCCATCGGGCAACTTCAGGCCGACAATCTGAGGCATGAAGGGCAAGCTGCCGGTCGCAATGATCAGGCGATCGTACGGCTCGACGATGCCTCCTTCGGCCACGACCTCCTGCGAATGGCGCAAGATCTTGGAAACGCGAACCCCGGCATGCAATCTGATGCCATTGTCTGCATACCAAGCGAGCGGATTCAGGAAGATATCGCTGGCTTCATGCGACCCGTTCAGCACATCCGAGAGCAGGATTCGGTTGTAGTTTCCGTACGGCTCTTCGCCGAACATGGTGATCTCGAATTGGTCCGCGCCGCCGCGTGCCAAAATTTCTTCGACCGTACGAGCACCGGCCATGCCGTTGCCAATGACCACCAACTTCTGCTTGGCGGTCATGAGTCAGATCTCCAGTAGCCCCATGTCGATGACGATCGAGCCATCCATGCCTTCAGGCGCGCCGACGCACAGCTCCAGCTCGCACTCCGGGTCGATATCTTCGACGATGGACAGCGGCACGTGAATCGCCTCCTTCGCTCCGACGGGGAACAGTCGGATCGCCTTCTTGTCTCGATTGAGCGCGAGGTAGATCAGCTCCGAAGTCGAGTTGCCGGCGCGCAGGTAGATCAGCTGCGCGCGCTTGTCGAACGGGGCTTTGTACGTCGCCGCGGGTCGAACTGGGACCGCCTGAGCGAGGCCTGCGCCTCGAAACGTGAATACGCCCTGAATGAACTTGGGACATTCGCTCATGCGCGAGAAGCTTCGCTCGCCGTTCGTTTCAGTCAGGTGTTGGCTTTCGATCCAATTCGATCCGACAGATTGCCGATTTCCGACAAACGCTCGAGCCGAGCTGCTGCGATCTTGAACTCGGGGATTTTCGACACAGGATCCACCGCGTTGCCGGTCAGGGTGTTGGCCCGACCCTTGCCCGCGAAGTGAAAAGGCATGAACAAGGTGTCGCAGCGGATCGCTCGACTGAAGCGCGCTTTGCAGGTGACTTCGCCGCGGCGCGTGATGACTCGGATTAGCTCGCCATCGGCGATATTCAGACCCGAGGCCGTATCCGGGTGGAGCTCGACGAATGCTTCGGGCTCTACATCATTCAAGCTCCGGATGCGTCGCGTTTGGGCGCCTGATTGGTTCTGAACGAGCAATCGCCCGGTGGTCAGGTAGAGTGGGAATTTCTCGTCGACCGGCCGGCGTAGCGCGTCCAGGTTTTCCCACCCCGGCATTGGCGAATACGATGTCGAGGGTTCCGCGCTCGGCTTCTTATTGGCTTGCATCTAACCATTCGGTTAGGTAACCATCTGGTGAGATGCAAGCCGACGCTTTGAGCCAGACGTTCGCCGCGCTCGCCGATCCGACCCGCCGCGCTATCTTGAAGCGGCTGACGGCGGGACCCGCGAACGTGAAGGAGCTGTCGCGACCGTTCGACATGAGCGGTCCGGCGGTGTGCAAGCACCTGCGCGTCCTCGAGCGCGCGGGCCTAGTCCGGCGCCGTCGAGAAGCGCAGTCGCGCCCGTGCGAGCTCGATCCCGCACCGCTCAAGGAGATCGCCGCGTGGACCGACGCGTATCGCGAGTTCTGGGACGCGAACTTCGATCGGCTGGGTGCGTATCTGAAACAGCTGCAGCAACCCACCGGAGGCCGCCATGTGCGTCGCCGCAAGCGCTGATCTGATCGACGACCGCGAGTATGAGGCGCCGCCCGAGCTGGTCTTCGAGGCGTGGACCAAGGCCGAGCACTTCGCGCGCTGGTTCGCGCCCGACGACGTCGAGGTGCCGCTCTGCGAGATCGACGCGCGCCCTGGTGGCGTGATCCGATTCCAGCATCGCTGGCCCGAGGGACAGCTCGTCTCGATCCGCGGCGTATTCGACGAGGTCGTGGCACCGACGCGCCTGTCGTTCACGTTCACGTTCGTCGATTCGAACGATCGCCCGACGGTCAACGCGATGATGCCCGAATGGCCCGTCGGGGCACACATCGTGATGACGGTTGAGCTGACTGCCACCGCGCGCGGGACTCGCATGACGGTGGCGCAGCGAGTCGCCGAACCAGAGCTCGCCGATTCGCCACCGATCGCGCGCCATCGGAAACTCGCAGCGATCGGTTGGAGCCAGACGGCAGCGCGTCTCGTCACCTATCTCGAACGGAGGACAGCATGGGACTCTTGACCTTCAGCATCAACGTCACGCTGGACGGCTGCGTCGACCATCAGGAGGGAATCGCCGACGACGAGACACACGCCTTCTTCACCCGCCTCATGAGCGAGGGCGGTGCGATGCTGTGGGGTCGCGTCACCTACGAGATGATGGAGAGCTCTTGGCCGGCGGTCGCCCGGGGCGACGAGCAAGCGCCGCCGGCAATGCGCGAGTGGGCGGTCCAGCTGGAGGCCAAGCCGAAGTACGTGGTGTCGTCGACGCGAAAGGACTTCCCATGGACCAACAGCCACCACGTCGCCGGCGACCTGCGAACGGGCGTGCAGCAGCTCAAAGACGCGACCCCAGCCGGCGTGCTCCTCGGTAGCGGCAAGCTCGCGACCGAGCTGGACCGGCTGGATCTGATCGATGAGTACAAGTTCCTCGTCCATCCCAGGATCGCCGGCCACGGGCCGACCCTGTATCAGAGCGGGCTGCCGAGCACGCGACGGCTCGAGCTGGTCTCGGCAAAGCCGCTCCGCAATGGCGCGGTCGCCATGCACTACCGGCGCGCGCGCTGACTCGAGCAGCCCGATCGCGGCCTGCTCGCGGGCCAGGACCACGCCATCGCCGAGCGCCGCTAGGTCAATCCAACGCTCACCTAACTTCTTAGCCGGGGTGATCTCGCAAGGCATGCTCGCGGTCCTGGGCTTCCAGCGCGTATGGTCTTCGACCATGAAGACCAGGCCGGCGTCGTGGGACGATCTTCGCTTCTTGCTGGCGGTCCACCGCGACAGGAGCTTCTTCGCGGCGGGAAAGTCGCTCGGAGTTGCCGCCTCGACGGTAGCTCGCCGTGTGGAGGCCGTCGAACGGAGTCTGGGCCGCGTTCTCGTGCACCGGACCAACGACGGCGCGCAGCTCGACAGCGACGCGCTCCGACTGGTGGCGCTGGCCGAGGAGCTCGAACTCGGGCTCGGCTCCCTCATCCGTGACGGGCGCGACGCAGAGGTTTCCGGTACGGTGCGCGTTTCGCTCAGCGAGGGCTTCGTGCGCCCACTAGTGCCATTGCTCGCGCGCTTGCAAACCAAACACCCCGCGCTTCGCCTGGAGGTCATCTCCGAGTCGCGCATCGCAAATCTCGCCCGGGGTGAGGCCGACATCGGCATTCGCATCGTGCGCTCCGCGTCGGCTCCGATAGTTTCCAAGTTGCTGGGCCGAGCCAGCACCGGACTTTTCGCCTCACGCGACTACGTCGAGCGGCGCCTGCCGAGCGCGAGGCTCCCGCGCGACGCTGCGGGGACGCACGACTGGGTGGGCCTCGATGCCTCGCTCGAACGCTTGCCGCAGGAACAGTGGATGCGCGCATACGGCGCGAGCCGCTTCACGTTTCGCTCGAATTCGATCATCGCCATCGAGCAAGCGGTCGTGTCAGGCATGGGGATAGGCGTCCTCGGCGTCGTGCAGGCGACCTCGCTCGCCGGCCTGGTGAAACTCGACCTCGAAACCATACCGCCGCCGGTCGAGGTGTTCCTGGCGTTTCGCCGCGACGCCCGCAAGACGCCTCGCGTTCGCGTCGTCGCGAGGGAGATCGAAGCGGACGCCGGACGCCTGCTCAGGTAGTCCACGGGAATCTCCGCGCTCACGCCACGGCTCGCAGTCTCGATCTCCGTATATGCACATCGAGGCAAAGCGGATTTGCATTTTTGCAAAACGATCTTCCTGGCACCGGGCGCTCGCCTTCTGATAACGAACGCTCTCGTGGACTTGCGTCGGACCTCCTAGGCCGACGCGCCGCTAGGAGGCGGCGCGCATGCTCGAAAGCGCTCTCACCACCGTAGTTGCCGACAGGATCTGGAGCCTCGAACGCCCGGTGTGGTTCAGCGGGGCGCGACTGCGCGCGCGCACCACCGTAGTGCGCCTCGACGACGGCAGCTTGCTCCTCCACACCCCCGCCCCGCCCGGCGATGCCTTGGCCGAAGAACTACGCGCGTTGGGTCCGGTGCGCTGGCTGGTCGTTCCGAACTGTTGGCATCATCTCGGAGCGCCCGCGGCGGCGGCCCACTTTCGTGAGGCGACACTCGTGGGTCCGACCTCGGCGCTCCGCAGGAACCCGCGGCTCAGACTCGACCTCGACCTGCACGACGGTAAATTTGGCAAGCTGGTTCCCGAGTTCGAGCTGCTGCCCCTCGCTGGCGTGCCGTTCTGGGACGAAACGGTGCTCTACCATCGACCGACTCAAACCCTGCTTGGCGCGGACATCGTGTGCTCGGCGGGCAGCAACGACCACTTCACGTGGCGGTTTGGCGCGCGAATCACCGGCTGCTACGAGCGGATCCGCGTCCCACCGGATGCCAGAAAGAAGCTGGAGGACAAGGCGGCGACCGCACGCTCGCTGCTCGCGATGCTGGAGCGACCAGCCGAGCGGCTCATCATCGGACATGGCGATATCATCGCACCGGGCTGTCGCGATCACCTCGCGCACGCCTGGCGACTCGAGGGCGTGGAGGTCTGAGTCCGCGGTGCCGTGCTCTGCTTCAGTTGGGAAACGGAGCGGGGTTTGCCAAGTATGCCTTGAACAGGGTCGCGAACTGGCCGCCGTCGTTCGTGATGTCCGCCGACGTGGCGCCCCCGGGGCTGAAGACGAGCGCGAATACGCCGTTGCCCGTGTACTGCGTTGGATGCGTCAGCATGTAGTGGACGTGGTTGTCCCGATAGTGCTTCGGAGTTCCGCCGGGGGTCGTCGAGGGCACGCCCATGGGGGTCTGCCAGAACAGGATCGGCAGACCGCCCAGGAGGCTTCGGATGGTGTTCCACTGGTCGAGGCTCTGGTTGAAGTTCGGCGTGGTGACGTTGTTCTCGTCCAAGTAGAACGGGCCGTTGCCGCGACCCGCACACTCGTCCACGGGCGTCGGGACTTCAAAGCAACCTGCATCACGATCGCTCGTCTGCGCCACGATGAAGTCGGCCTTATCTGCACCGAGTTTTGCCATGAAGCTGCCGGTGGCATTTGCATCCCCCGACCACAACGACGGGGGGAAGCCCATCCTGGCCTTGGGCGCGTACGTCCGCCCGAGCGTCAACAGGCAACCGACGACGCCAACAGCGGTATCCGGTTGGCTGGCGCACTCCGGCACCGTGCTCACGCGCGCCGGCAACATCGCCGGGTCGC